>Ga0116193_1003739_pt1 | contig 10878 bp, 7 predicted proteins | sample AD_UKC115_MetaG_FD_89892 | JGI IMG/M metagenome (GOLD analysis project Ga0116193, IMG submission 89892) | Active sludge microbial communities of municipal wastewater-treating anaerobic digesters from Hong Kong - AD_UKC115_MetaG | ecosystem: Engineered > Bioreactor > Anaerobic > Digestate | place...
ATGTGGGGAGCTCCACGACCCGCTCGGAATCCTGCACGCCACGGCTGTATTCCTGACTGCCCCAAGAGAAGTCGGGCAGCGTCCAGGTGGCGTTATCAGTGAGGGTCCACCGCGGCCACACCGGGACATCCGAGTCGTTCGAGATGTCGATGTGGAAGTCGTAATCGACCTGCCCCTCGGGCATCTCCCATTCCCACACCTCGGTCTCGCCCTGGTAGAAGGGCAGCTCCGCGGCGACCGTCATAACGATGTTCGCCTCGCAGATCAGGAACGGCGACTTGCCCCGTTCAGCGTCTCCCCCATAGGCTTTCGGCTCTTCAAGGAGACGTACTGACACCCACCGCGAGCCCTCGGAGGTGGTGTAGACGATCTTGGTTTCCTTGACGTAGTCCCAGGCGTAGCGCCAATCGGAGTCCACCGTCATCCAGGTCTCGGGGTCCTGGGCGTAGGTCTGGACCGCGAACACCATGTCCCGGCGCTGCCACCGGTAACCCTGCGCCTCCTGGCCGAAAGCACCTGGAAGCCATAGGGTTTTCACCGGGGCGTCAATGGCTCCGGTGAGGCTTGGGGAGAGGCTCACACCCGCTTCGTCATCGAGTCCTGGACCGCTGATGTGGAAATAGCTACCGTCGCAGCCATAGACTTCGATGCGTTGTGCGTAGGCCCCATCTAAGGGGTCGATCAAATTAGATCCTGTTCAGGAAGGGAAGGGATCTCTGTGCTTCCATCCGCTTTTGGGTAGCGGTGTACTGGTCCAGGTTGTTGGTAGTCACGTCGCCGTAATGGTTCGACTGGTAGGTGCGATTGGCCACCGTCGCCGGCTGGGCATTCAGTGGAGCGCCGTAACCCTGACCGGTCTGGCTCGTGGTGACTGTTCCCACTGCGCCGGAAGAGATGACGTTCAGGAGGCCGTCGATGAAATTCCCGGCCAGTTGGGTGCCACCCTGGATGAACGGGGCCGCCAGACTTGCCGCCGTACCAGCACCGGGCACACCAGCGCCGCCAGCGGCACCAGCAGCAAGACCGACTGCGGTGTTGATCCAGGAGCCAACATTCGCAGCGCCAGCCTGGATTCCGGTCGACAGGGCCTTCAGATTGTGGTCGCGGGTTGCCGGTGCAGCGGCAAGGATTCCGCGCTCCTTCTTCCCCGAATCCTGTGCCCGGAAGTTGAATCCACCGCCACCGTCCTCGATGGGCCGGCTGGGGGCCTTCAGTGCCTGGTCGCTCTGGGCGCCCGCCAGCGCCCCGCCGCCGATGCTGGCCTGCTTCTGCTCGGGTTGATTACCCAGCCATCCCCACTTCTGAAGTGGGAGCTGCCCCTTGGACTGGCCGGCAGAACCCGCGGCCGGTCCGAACCAGCCACCACCAGCGGCGTGAACCACACCCCCATTGAGGGCGTGCATGAATCCCTTGCCGTACTTGTTGACGGCAGCCGCCCGCATGACGAACTCGCCATCGGAGAGCATGGCGGGAATGGAGTCGGAAGTCGCAGTGCCGGGGCCACTTACAGGCCCACCGCCAGCATGGCCGATGGAGTGCTTGATAACATCCGCCGGGCTGTTCCAGTCGATGGCCCACGGCCCCACGTCATACGGCCAGCTCGGGGTCAACCCACCGTCGTAGCCATTGGCCCCGAGCAGGTTCCCCAGGCCGTTACGCATCCGGAATCGGTCCCGCCAGCCGTCACTGGTGTCACCAACGGAATAGGAGACCCGCGAGGTGTCGAGAGACACCCCGGGGTTGAAGTTCCCCGGTCCCTGCCGAATGCCGGTCTTGATCAACCCGTAGTAGGACAGGGTCCGCTGGAAATCAGTGGGGGGCTGAACGGGCTGTCCGGGCAGGATCGGGTTGACCGGCCCGCCGTCCTTGTACCAGTTGTGGGCCTGCCAGAACTGCCATGCTGCCGCCGGGGAGCCGTAGCGGTCCTTGATGTACTGGAGGCCGGCCACCGCCTCCTTGGCGGCGTCACCGCTATACCCGCCGAGCTGGCCGTAGACATCGTTCTCGTGACCCAAGAATTGGAAAAGACCGAAGGCCCCGCTGCTGGGGTTCGAGATCGTCGGGTTCCAACCGGATTCGTGGTTGATGATCTCGACCAGCGAGCCCCACTGATCATCGGAGTATCCGGCCGCCTTGAATTGGGCGTAGACAGCGTCATAGACACCTTGGTTGCCCCCGGAATAGGAGGCAGCCGGCGCACTACCGCCCGCGGTGATCGGAACCGGGGCACTGCCTGGAGACGCCTGTCGGCTTCCATACTGATTGGCCGCATCGAGGAATTGCCTTGCGAGGGGCTCGTTCCCGTCCGCCTTGGCCTGCCGGGCCTGATCGACCAGCTGGCTGATGATGTTCTGATCCGGACCCGGGTCGATGTTCGGATTCGGAATCGGGGGGAGGTTTGCGTTCTGCCCCAGGCCCGGGATCTGCATCCCCTTCACGCCGTCGGCGATGCGGCTGAAGAAGTCGAAGATCCCCGTCAGGTCGATCCCGAAGAAGCTGCCGATCGCACCGAGGATGATCTTGCCGATGCTGCCCAGAAGGTCCTGGCCGTTGAACGGGATGTCGCCAAACGGCCCCGGGAGGGGGGCGTTGAACCCCGGGATGCCATTGCCGAGCCCCGGAAGGCCACTGCCACTCCCCGCGCCAGGCAGCCCCGCGAGAATGTTGGGAGAACCTGCCCCACCGGGATTGCCCGGCGGGATCGCCCCGCCATTGGCGGTGACCTTCGCGTACTCCGACTGGAAGTCCTGCATGAACAGGTCCCAGGGAAATCCTGCGCCGGGGTCGGTGTGATCGGTTCCGCCCAAGCTCTGGGAAACCCAGGAATGGCCACCAATGCCGCCATTGGGGTCGCCCTGGGTCAACAGGGAGGGGTCAATGCCCCACTGAGCGGCCTGCTGGGCAGCGATCTCGGCCGCGGAGTGAATGCCGCCACGGGCGTTCTGAATCCATTGATCACGAGTCCAGTCCGCATGGGAGCCAGCGATCACGGCGTTGATGGAACGTGAATTGCCTTGCGGTCCAACGGACCACGCCGCATTTGATGGGTCGACTGCATCAACAACGATGTTGCCGCTCTTATCGACCAGGTAGTTGTAGGAGCGGTCGCCCTTCTGCTGCATCCAATTGGCGAGCGACACCGGGTCCAGGTCGCTCTCGGAAGTGTGGATCAGGAACAGGTCCGGTCGAATCCCATTCCGGGAACTCATCGCCCCGGTCGGCTTGGCGATCGACTGGAAGTCCCCGGCCCCAGGTAGTCCCAGCTGCTCATAGGTGGGGACCGAGCTGCTGACCGACTTCTGGGCGGGCGGCGTCCCGAAGGGGGCGAAATAGGGCTGAGGAACCCCCGGGGTGGAGGCGATGGACCCCGGGCCCGCCGATGCGCCCTTGCCGGTGTGGGCGCTGCTAACCGGGGGGGCAGAGGGATTTGGCTTCGCCCCGGTGTAGATGCGAGGGTCCCCAGCCGGCACCCACCCCGCGCCGGCGATCCATCGGGAACCATCCGGACGGGTCATGCCCATCTGTCGGGCTGCCGCGTCAGCGGCTACCGCAATGGAGGGTTTCGCCGCCGACGAAGGGGTGGCCCCAGGGGCAGGCCTGACACCCAGGTAGTCCATGAAGGCGGGCAGCACCGGCTGGCCGACAATCCCCGCGCCATGCTGGGCGTCCAGGGCTGCACGGGTCAGCGCGGTCGGGGCTGGCGTTGTTGGATACAGCGAGGGGGTGGCCCCTGCGCCCAGGTTGCCGGTCGGACCGCCGGTCACGGGCTTGGGCATCGGCAGCGCGGTCGGGTGGCCGGTCACGCTGCCGCTGTTGATCAGCGGAACACTGGACAGTGTCGGCTTGACCGGCTGTGCGGCACCGGCAGAGCCGATGATCGGCTTGACCCAGCCACCCTCGGAAAAGTGGCCCGCGTTGATCGCGTGCAGCATTCCCGGGCCGATCCGGCTGGCCGCCTTGGCATTTACAACGAACTCACCGTTGGACAGCATCGCGGGGATCGAGTCAGAAGTAGCGGTGCCCGCCCCCCACACATGCCCACCGCGGGCATAGGCCCGGTTGACGTAGAGACCAGCACGGTCCTTCTGCAGGGTCGCCTCGACCTTACCGTCCAGCCGGGACTGGTTGATCGACCCGTTATTGTCCTGAATGTTCTTCAGCAGCCCGGGGTTGGACTTGATCCATGCGGGGTCAATCGCAATGGTGGCGGTGCCGTCGGCGCCCGCACTCACATCCGCATTCGGACCGAAGACGGAGCGGCCCCGATCATTCAGGGTGGCCCCACCGTAAGTGGAGTAGATCGACTGCTGCTGCTGGCCGATGGCATCCTGCCGGGTACGCAACTGGTCAGCGGCAGCCTGCTGGAGCTGAAGGCCCTTCTGCACATCGCCCGGGAGCAGGTGCTGGACATCGGCCAAGTCGGTAATGCTGCTGAGGCCCGTGAGTTCCAGGAACCGGTTCACCCGATCCGAGAAGCCGGGGGTTCGGGTCAGCTGCTTCCACTGTTCTGCTGCCGCCGGATCGCCAGCCAGGCCCCGTTTGAGGATGTCCCTCTGATCGCCCGTGAGGCCGGCGATATTCAGCTGGGCAATCGCCGAATCCGACCTATCCCGGACCGGCTTGAGAAGCTGATCCACCTTGCCCTTGTCCCCCCGCGCAATCGCGTCAACAAGGGCTGAGGTGTCAACTCCGGCAGCGGAAGCGACATCCAGCAGGTTGCCGTACTTCTCCCCGGTGGCGGTGTTGGTGGCATCCTGAAGGTTGTCCGACACGCCCTTCTTGGTGGCGTCGGTGGCAGCTCCAGTGACACTGCTCAGGGCCCCCTGGAGGCCTACGACGGCATCCTTGTGACGGTCGACGGAGGCAGTGGCCTCATCATTGGCCGTGATCCATGCCTGGACCGCATAAATGACGCCAGTGACCGCGGCGGTGGGCCCGATTGCGCTGACAACCCCGCCCATCGACTCGACCAGGTAGCCGAGCTTGCCAATCAGGCCGCCACCGGTCTTGGCGCCGATCGCCTTGCTCAATTTGCCCCACGCCCCGCCACTACCGGCCGAATTGCTGACCGCGGCGGAGAGGTTCTTCTGGGCGGTGTCGGTCTGGGAAATCGCAGTGCGCAGCTCCCGGACGCTACCCGAATATTCGGCGTTGGCAGTCTTCGCCCGGGCCAATGCCTGGTTCTGCCGGTCGACGGCAGTGGTGTAGTTGCGGGCCTGGGTTTCCCGGGCCTCCTCGGCCCGAGCGATACGGTTGAGATTCGCCAGATGAGCGTTCTCTGCCGCCAGCCGTTCGGGGTGCTCGGCGTTAGCGCCCCAATACTTCTTGCGGGCCTCATTGACCCGCTTCTCGGTAACCTCCGCCTTCTCCCGGAGGACCTGCATGTCGGATTCGACAATGAGGTGTCGCTTGGCGGCGTCGACAGCCTGGTTGGCGTAGGCCACCTCGGCATTGGCCGCCTGAGCGCGCTTCCTGGCATCGACAGTGTTGCCCGCCAGGGCGTTCTGCACCTCGACCATCTTGAAGTGCGCGTCGAAGACCTTCTGCGACTCGGCCTGGATCTCCTGGAGCTTCGCACGGTAGGCGGCAGCACCAGCGGTAGCACTATGCCAAACCTTGCCGATCCCCTCGAAGATCGGCTTGGCCGTCCGGAAGCCCAGATACAGGGTCAGAAGGCCCTTGACGGCGGTGGCGTGCTCCTCCATGAACCGGCCGACACCCGAGATGATCGGGAACCAGATCTCGGCGAAGCCCCTTGCGGCCTCGCCCACCTGGTGGAAGACCTGGACGATGCCCGGCAGGGCATCCTTGACCGTCCGCAGGAAGTCCTGCGCCTCGCCGATCCACCGGATCAGGGCCGCTTGACCGGCAGGGGAGCCCAGGTAGTCGGCGAGCTTCTTCAGCCCGCCCTCCATCGTGGTGACGAACCCGCCGGCCTTGCCGGTCGCAGTCTCGTAGGCCCTTGTCAGGGACCCGAAGATGTCCATGATGGACCCGAGCGAACGGCCCAGGCTCGCAAAGGAATCCAGGCCCTTGGAGATCCACCGATCCAGCGAGCCGTCCTTGTCGGCCCTGTCGATGAACTTGTCGAACCTGTCCCCGATGGCGTTGAGCGCCAACGCCAGGCGCGGCAGGAACCGGGAGCCGGCCTCCGACAGGTGCACGAACGCGTTGATGAACGCATCGATGCCCGGCTTGGCCAGGTTCATGGCCCGGGCGGTGCGGTCGAAGATCGCCGAGATCCGGTCGGCGTTCTGATCGGAACCGATCGTCGCCAGGATCTGCTTGAAGTCGGCGTTCATCCCCTGGGCGACCCTGGCCATGCCGGTCTTCAGCTGGGGCAGTCGCCGCTGGGATAGATCGGTGATTGCCGAACCGATCCCGTCGAACAAGTTCTGCTCAACGGCCTGCTGGAGATCGCTCCACGCCCCGGAGAGAGCGCGGATCTGGTTGACGAAGTCCCTACCCGCCGGCGAGAGCTTCGACATGGCCGAGGTGAAGTCGTCAGTCTTCTGGGCGGCCTGCTCCTGGGCCTTGGTGAAGCCATCGACAGCGTCGGAGAGCTTGTCGACGGCGTCCTTCCAGGTGTCCGTCTGGGTGGCACCCTTGGTGGCGTCGTCGTAATAGTCCTGAATGTCCCGGCGGGACTGCTTCAGGGTCTCGTTGAAATCCTGATAAGCCTGCTTCTGGTCCAGGATCAACTGCTGCTGATCCAGCCAGTTATCCGCGCCTTCGGCGAGAGCCTTGTTGGCCTTCAGGACATTCAGCCGGGCCTGCTCGGCACTCAGCTGGTTGTTGGAGAGCTTGTCCTTCTGGTCCTCGATCTGCCGGTTGGCCTCCTTGAGGGCCTTGACCGTATCCCGTTGTGCCCGTTCTAGATCGCGGGTGGCCTTCTGGAAGTCCTTCGCCTTGTTGGCAGCCTTGTCGATGCTCTCCCCGGACGCATCGAACGCCGCCTTGACGCGACCCATCCCCGTCATCAGTGTGCCGACGGCGGCACCCACGCTGGAGAAGACCCCGGGCAGCACAAGAGCCGCCCTACTGAGTTCAGTGAGGGCGGCTGCGGTAGAGAGGGCGGCCTTGGACAGTGCCGGCAGGGCCGCGGCCCCGGCCACCACGATATTGACGCGGATGGCCTTACTCAGGGCCGACTTGGTGTAGGTGTGTTCGTACCGGCGCAGGGTCTGCTGGGCTCGGCGCAACGAGGACTTGTCGACATCAACCTTCAGGCTGATGTGGTTGCGCTCCTGGACCTTTCGCCAGGCTTCCAGTTCGGCCGTTGCCCGCTTGGTGTTCGGGTTGACCTTGATCTCGACGCCGTTGGACTTCTGCGCCTTGATCTCCGCCTCGGCGCGCTTCATGAAGCCCTTGGCCGATGGGCCTACGCCAAGGACGACGGCGTCAGAAATGCGGGACATTCAAACCGATCAGTCGGAGCCGGTGATACGGGAAACCGTGTCCATCAACTTCGAGTCCTTGCGCCGCCAGCGTTCGGAGAACCCAGGGATCTCGGGACGGGGGACGAACTTGGACCCACCCCGCTGGGCGATCATCTGATCACAGAGATCGCGAAGTGCGGACAGCTCGGAAGTCCAGCCGAACAGGCTGGGGCGCTGGGGTTTTGGGGGGTCAGATTTGGCCATCTCGTCAATGACATCGGGGTCATTGAGGTAGGCATCCATCACAGCCGATCCTTCTACCTTCAGGAGGCGATCGAAGAACCGCAGAAACTGTGACCAGGGGCGCTTGCCCCATAGGTAGTCGTAGGCATCAACCGTGAGAACGTGCTGAAAATCCCACTCAATCGCCGGCCAGAAGCGATTGATCAGCTCAACTACCCGCTCGGGGGGAAAAAATGAGCGATGTACTTCTTGTTGAACTCGGCCCAGACATGCGGGGCCTCAGGCCCGAAAAGCTCCTGGAGCTTCTCGTAGTTCTCCTCGCCCAACAAGATTCGGTTGCTCTCCTCTTCGGAGAGATCCCGCTTCTGTGAGGCGTCCAGCTGAGCCTTGCTGGGGCATTCCAGCGTGATGTCCTCGGTGACCCGCAATGGATCGGGCACCTTGGTCTCGCGAAGCAGCTGTTCGAAGAGCGTCAGCTCTTCCTTCTTTGCAACCAACTAACCTCTCCTTGTTTGTTGGGGGTGGGGCCCCGAACCCGACTGGTTATCAACGTGTTCGGTGGGAGTCCCCACCCCCGGGTACTACGTGACGGTGATCGTGGCGTTGCCAGTGATCGGAGTGTCGCTACCCGATGGCAGTTAGCTCGCCGTGATGACCGAGGTGCCCGAAGCCACACCGGTGACCAGGCCGTGCGCGCCGACCGTCGCCTTGGCGGGCGTGGCCGAGCTGAACGAACACAGTGGCGTGTAGTTCAGACCGTTGTCGCCGGTAACCACCAACTGGGTCGTGTGATCGGCACCGACGCTCGCGGTGATCGACAGGTCGGGCGATGCGGTGACGGTCAAGGTCGTCGGCGCGGCGATGAAGCCGGCACGCGACACCAGGTGCAGCCAGCCCGGGCCACAGAAGCCCTGCGCCACCGAGTAGCCGGCGACCGAATCGCGGAAGGCCTTGAAGGTCAGGTTGTAGGCGATAGCGCCGTCATCCTTCAGACCCTGGTTGTCGACCTTGTCCAGCTTGACCTTGGGCATGATCCAGTAGGTGTACAGCGGCGAATCGTCCACATCGTCCTGACCCAGCAGGATCAGGCGGTAGTAGACGTTCTTCGGCAGGGCCGGGGCCTCCAGGACCACACCACCGTGAGTCGAAGGCACGATGTTCGAAAACGTGGTGCCCCAATACTTCTCAAGGGTGGTGATGTTGGTCTCCAGGAACGTCGCCTGGAAGGAGGTGGTCCGCTTGTTGATGATCGTGCGGACCGGCTCGGCCTCGCCGTAGGCCTCGATGTCGGTGGACTCGGTATCGTTACCGAGGTCGACGCCGGATTGCTTCTCGATCAGGCCGGCGGACTTGTAGTCCGACAGCGACACGATATCGCCCGAGGAGACATCTTCCAGAGTGTCGATGGGCGAAGTGGACATGGGAGCGAACAGAGCGGCGAGATGGAGGTCGGCAAGGACCAGCTCGTTCTTCGCATCCCGATAGGTTTCGAAGTCAGCCATTTCTTCCTTTAGCAGAGCTGCTCAAGATGGGAGATTGTTCAAGATCCGGCGGTAATAGTCCGGAGAGAATTGCCGGGCTTCACGCACCAGAATGCGGTAGTTGACAGAGACGAATTTGTCGTCAACGAATTCATCCATTGCCTGAACGGGGCCAGCCCATTCCTCCACAGAATTGATCTGCGTGTGGGTTCCATCCTCACGGGGAACCTTGAAACCGCCTGAGCAAGCTGCCATTACGTGACGTACGAAACCGATGAGTTCCCAGGAGTCTCGGCGACTCTGGCTCAACACACCAATTGATACGACGGCGTGGTCGAACGGCAGTCCATCCACTGCTTTACCCGCAGCCCGGTGAACCCTGATCACCGGACGTGGGTTTTGGTAATAGTCCTCAACCAGCCAGGTGACGACCGGAATGGTGTCACCCAATAGCCAGGTGAAGAGATCGCAGATAAGGGCTTCAACATCAACGAAGCCGCCCTGCCACCAGGATGGAAGTTCTAAAGTCATTAGTCCCTGTTGAGGGGGTTGCGGACAAATCGTCCGCTGCCACCCCGGATCTTCGAACCGCGGCCCCGCTCGGCCCGGGAGATACCGGGAAGGTTCACACCCTCCGAGGTGCCGATCTGCCCGGCGACAATCGCTGCAGCATTGCGCAGCTGGTGCTGTCCGGGAATCCCCTTGGACGGCTTGCCATATTCGATGAACCGGGGATACGGCTCACCACGGCGGGGACGGTAGCTCAAGGCGTGGTTGGAAACCCAGCCGAACCACCGGTCCTGATCTCCCCCGAATCCACCGCGGGCGATCATCATGTCCGCACCGCGGCGGAGATTCTGCGTACCGGAGCCGGGGACCTTCGGGTCCAAATCCGATGCGGGGAGGGTCCTGCGGTAGATCGTGTAGATCTCGGTGGTGACCCGCTCGACCAAACCCCGACATTCCGGGCCTGCCAGCCAACGTGCCAGATCCTTGTTCGGGATCGGAATGTTGATCCGGCGCAAGCGATTCAGATCATCGGCCATTAGGTGGCCGTGTCTATCTGCATCATGTAAAAGCCGTAATCCCTGCCCGTCACGGGATGGTTCTCATCCCAGGCCCGGTTCCCGACCACCTGGTAGGTCTCGCCGTTGAACTTGATCCGGTCCCGCGCCTGGAGCAGGATCTCTGCATCCCGGGGCGCGAAGACCACCGCGGACAGGTCGGAGGTTTCCTGAAATCCTTTTGAGGAATGGAACCTCAGACCGACGCTGGCCGCCGAAGCCCATTGGAAGACAACATTGTCGATGGTTCCAATGAGTTCGGGCTGATCCGCCACCGGGTCCCCGTGACGGTCCTTACCGGTGGTATTCCGGTACACCTCAATGGTGTGTCCGCCGCGGATTCTCATGAGTCGTGGATCGTGCAGGGCCAGTCGGGTTCGCCGTACGTGGTGATCGGGAAGGGCTCATCGGACAGGTCCTCCGTCATGTGGAGATACCCGTCGCCCCAGCCCAGCTCCTCACGGCGAGTGGAGATGGTGAAGAGGGAGCCTTTCGACTTCCTCGACAGGATGGCCAGCTCACCCCTGGTGAAGAAACCCTCCGGTGGGGCTGCATACTTCACCGAGAGCGGACCCATGTCCTCGGAGATGACGCGGTCGGGGTTGTTGAGTTCCCGGCGGGCAGCCGAGAGGACAACCCCAACCACATCATCCGGAGGGAGCAGGTCGGTGCTGTTCCAGTTCTTGCCCCCCACCGTGCGGGCCCAGGCTG
>Ga0116193_1003740_pt1 | contig 10877 bp, 10 predicted proteins | sample AD_UKC115_MetaG_FD_89892 | JGI IMG/M metagenome (GOLD analysis project Ga0116193, IMG submission 89892) | Active sludge microbial communities of municipal wastewater-treating anaerobic digesters from Hong Kong - AD_UKC115_MetaG | ecosystem: Engineered > Bioreactor > Anaerobic > Digestate...
CACTCAACGACCTGCGCCACCGCGCCGGCCACACGCAGGGGCACGAGGCGGCGCGCGCCTTTCTGGCCGACTGGCTGAAGGACATCGGCTACGAGCAGCACCTGCACGACAGTGCCGACAGCCCCGCGCAGGCCGCCGCACGCTGGGCCAACGTACTGGACTTTTGCGACTGGATGGCTGGGCGCTGCGGCGGCCAGATCGAGGACGCGGCGGGCGTCAGCCTGCGCACCGAGCCCAAGACCCTGCTGGAGGTGGCGCAGACCATCTCGCTGATCTCCACCCTGAACGAGCGCGAGCAGGACCCCAACGTGCTCACCCTGTCCACCCTGCACGCCGCCAAGGGCCTGGAATGGCCGCACGTGGTGCTGGCCGGCGTCAACGAAGGCCTGCTGCCCTTTCGCCCCGACGAAGACGCGGGCGCCGCCGCGCAGGCCGCGCGCATCGAAGAAGAGCGCCGCCTGATGTACGTGGGCATCACCCGCGCCAAGGTGACGCTGGCCGTCAGCTGGACGCGCCGGCGCAAGCGCGGACGCGAGGTGGTGGCCGCGCAGCCCAGCCGCTTCATCGCCGAGATGGCGCTGGACCAGAACACCGTGCGCGAGGACCCGCGCGAGAAACTCAAGGCCCTGCGCGCCGAATTTGCCCGCCGCGCGGCCGACGCCTCGGCCGCCGCGCCCACGGGCTCGGCGGCGTAGAGTCTCGCTCAGGGCCACCGGCCCGCCTTGCCGCACCATCATGAACACGCCATGGACCACGGGTTTGCGCCAGCCGGGCGTGGCCGCCGTCCTGGGCGCCGCGCTGCTGTTCGGCGCCGGCACGCCGCTGGCCAAGCTGCTGCTGGCGCAGGCCAGCCCCTGGCTGCTGGCGGGCCTGCTCTATCTGGGCTCGGGGCTGGGCCTGGGCGCCGTGCGCCGGCTGCGGCGCGCGCCGGCGGTCCAGCTGTCGCGCGCCGAGTGGCCCTGGTTGGCCGGCGCCGTGCTGGCCGGCGGCGTGATCGGCCCGGTGCTGCTGATGCTGGGCCTGACGCGCATGCCGGCATCGGGCGCGTCGCTGCTGCTCAACGCCGAAGGCGTGCTCACGGCCCTGCTGGCGTGGCTGGCGTTCCGGGAAAACGTCGATCGCCGCATCGCCCTGGGCATGACCGCCATCGCGCTGGGCGCTGTGGTGCTCAGCTGGCCCGGCCAAGCCCGCTTTGCCGGTGCCTGGCCGGCGCTGGCGGTGCTGGGCGCCTGCCTGGCCTGGGCCGTCGACAACAACCTGACGCGTAAGGTGTCGCTGGCCGACGCGAGCTGGATCGCCTCCGTCAAGGGCCTGGCGGCCGGCTCGATCAACCTGGCGCTGGCCTTCGGGCTGGGGGCCGCCACGCTGCCGCGCGCGCCGATCGTCGCCGCGTCCCTGCTGGTCGGGTTTCTGGCCTATGGCGTCAGCCTGACCTGGTTCGTGCTGGGCCTGCGGCACCTGGGCACGGCGCGCACCGGGGCGTACTTTTCGATCGCGCCGTTTTTCGGCGCCGTGCTGGCGGTGGCGCTGGGCGAACCCGTCACGGCGCCGCTGCTGCTGGCCGGCGCGCTGATGGCCGTGGGCATCTGGCTGCACCTGACCGAGCGCCACAGCCACGAGCACACGCACGAACCGCTGGCGCACGAGCACATGCACGTGCACGACGCGCACCATCGGCACCGGCACGATCCGCCCGTCCCGCCAGGCACCCGGCACAGCCACTGGCACCAGCACGAAGCCCTGACGCACACGCACCCGCACTTTCCCGATGTCCACCACCGCCACAAGCACTGACGCGCAACGCACGCACCCCGGCAAGACCGCCTGGAAAGCCGTCCAATTTTCTATGGTTTTGATAGCTGCTTGCGCGCTGTCCGCCTGCGCTATAGGCCCATTCGATTCAAAACCCGGCACCGAGGCCAAGGCGCCTGCCAGCACGGTCAACCCGGCCTGCCCCGACCTGGCCCGCTGGGGCGCACCCCAGCTGTACGGCAGCTGGGCCTTCGAGCTGAGCGCGCTGGGCCAGCGCGGCCGCATGCAGCTGCGCCAGCACCCCGACTTCGCCGCCAGCCTGCGCGGCGAGCTGGACTACGGCGGCGCGCACGCCATCGCCTCGGGCGACCTCGAGGACGGCGAGCTCAACCTGGACGAGTCGCGCGACGGCAAGAGCCTGTACGCCTTCTGGACCGGCCAGCTGGTGCCGGCCCGCTGCGGCCGCGAGATCCGCGGCACCTGGGAGCAGGTGCCGAAGGCCGGCCAGCCGGCGCTGAAAAGCCCCTTCGTGCTGCGGCGCGTGGACGGCGGCGATCGCTGGTGATCCATCGGCTCAACGCCGTATCACGGCCCGGTAGCTGAACTGATCGGGGCGAAAGTAAACGTCTGAATACAGAAGCGGCATCCCCGTGATGTCATAGGGCACGAAGCGCATCTGCAGCAGCGGCGCATCACTGCCCACCCCCAGCAAGGCTCCGCGCGCACGTCCGGCCCGCACGGCGGTCGCCGTGATCTGGGTGTGATCGAGGCGCATGTCCAATGCATCCTCCAGCAGAGTCATGGCGTCCTCCTCGTGAATGCGCCGCGCCAGCAGCTCTCGGCCTTGGGTCGGTTCGTAGTAGGCATGCACGATCGATGCCGGCACGTCGTCGATCAGGCGCAATGCGCGAACCTCGGACACGAGCGCGCCACGCTCCAGACGCAAGGCCTGCGCCACGCGCGCAGGCACCGGACAGCTTCGCGCACTCAACAGCCGGCCGCTGGGCACGCGCCCGTGCGATCGAACCAGGTCATTGAATCCAGCCAGCATGCCCAGGCGCGGCGCCCCCGCCGGCCGGGTGACGAAGCTGCCTTTTCCATTGATGGTGTGGATCAGGCCGTCGGCCTGCAGCTCAGCCAAGGCCTGGCGCACGGTGATCCGGCTGACGCCAAAGATCTGCTGCAGCCTGGCCTCGGACGGGAGCTTCTGGTCGGCCAGCAACCGCTTGTCCAGGATATCTTGGCGCAATCGCGCCTTGATCTGGGCAAAGCGCGGCAGCGCCACAGGCCGTCGCGGCTGGGGCTTGGTCGTGACGGGCTTGTCGGTGGGGGCCGGTGCGGCGGAAGACAAGACAGGTACGGCGCGGTTCATGGCAAAAAACTCAGGGAAGGCATTTCAGTATATCCATCACCTGTCATAACAGCTATTGCGCCCGATCCGATTCGAACCTATCATGACAGGTCAAATCGCTGTGCCCGCATCCATCCTCTCAGGAGATCTGTCATGAAGCACCGTTCCATCATCCGCACCATCCTGGCATCGGTCCTTTGCACGGGCCTCGCCGTGCCCGCGCTGGCCGCAGACCCCTATCCAGTCAAACCCATCAGGGTCATCGTTCCCTATGCCGCAGGCGGCGTGGTCGACGTGCAGACACGCGCGGTCACGGAATCGATGGCGCAGTTTCTCAAGCAACCCATCATCGTCGAGCCACGCCCTGGCGCCAGCGGAAGCATCGCGGCCGAAGCCGTGGCTCGGGCAGAGCCCGATGGCTACACATTGCTGGTATCGGCTTCCTTCCTGTTCACGCAACCACTGCTGGAAAGCCACCTGCGATGGTCGATCAAGCAGTTCACGCCTGTCGGCCGCTTCGCTCTGTCCCCCAGCTATTTCGTCGTTCCCAACAACTCACCGGCAAGAACCCTCAAGGAATTCGTGGATTACGCCAAGAAGGCCAGCCCTCCCCTGCAGTATGCGAACGGCGGAGATGGCGCCCCGCAAACAATGGCAACGGAACTCTTCCGCGTTGCGGCCGGCATCAAGCTGGAGCCGGTGATGTACAAGGGCGCGCCACCGGCCGTGCCCGATCTGATCAACGGGAGGGTTGCGCTTGGCGTCCTGCCATCGACAGTGGGCTTCCCACAGATCAAGGGAGACCGGCTGCGCGCACTGGCCAACGCAAGCGATCAGCGCTCATCCCAACTGCCGGGCGTGCCAACCATCGGCGAGGCCGGCTTCCCCTCGGCCACGGTCAATTCGTGGTATGGCCTGCACGCTCCCGCAGGAACTCCGCCCGAAATCATCCGGATACTGAGCGAAGCGATGAAAGCCGCGACCGCCATGCCGGAGGTGAAAACGCGCCTGGAAGCAGCGGGTGGCGAAGTGGCATACATGGGCACGGCGGACTTCACCCAGTTCCTGAGCAACAACGCCAAGCAATGGGCAGATGCCGTCAAGTTGATCAAGACCAACTGATCGACCTTCCATGAAGACTCGCCCTGAAGCGGAATACACCGCGCTGATCGACACCCTGCGCGAGTTCATCGACGCCGAGGTGATTCCGCGCGAAGACCTGAAGACCGCGCATGACAGCGACGCGGTGACATGCATGGCCAGCGAGCTGAACGCCCTGGCTCGCGCACGCGGACTGGGCGCGCCGCGCGCTCGCGTGGAAGACGGCGGCCTGGCACTCAGCTGGACCGAATGCTGCGCCTACCTGGAGCAGGCCGGCCGCAGTTTTCTGGGCCCGCAAGCGCTGGGCTGCGCTCCTCCCACACAGCCGGACGTGTTCGCCCTGGACGCACTGGCCAGTCCCGCACAGCGCCAGCGCTACCTGGAACCCCTGATGCGCGGTGAGCGCAAGTCCTGCTTTGCCATGACCGAACCCGCCCCCGGTGCCGGCTCCGATCCGCGCATGCTGAGCACCCGGGCGCGTCGTGACGGAAACGGCTGGGTGATCGACGGCCACAAGTGGTTCATTTCGGGCGCCATGCGGGCGGACTTCGCCATCGTGGTGGCGCGCACCGAACACGGGCCTTCGTGGTTCCTGGTGGACGCCGGCACGCCCGGCTTCGAGATCGTGCGCGACATTCCAACCATGGAGCCGTTTGACACGGGCGGTCACGCCGAGATTCGGCTGGACGGCTGCCGGGTGGGCGCCGACGCGCTGGTCGGCGAAGAGGGACAGGGCCTGGCGCATTCGCAACTGCGGCTGGAAGGCGCCCGCCTGTTCCACTGCATGCGCTTCATCGGGCTGGCCTCGCGCGCCATGGCAATCGCCCAGGACTACGCCTTGCAGCGGGAATCGCAAGGCGCCAAACTGGCCGAACACCAGATGGTTCAAGCCATGATCGCGGACGCGCACATTCAACTCTACGCCGCGCGCATGATGACGCTGGACGTGGCGCGCCGGCTCGACGCCGGCGAGTCCATCCGCCACCATTCCTCCATGGCCAAGGTCTTCGTGGCCGAGGCGGTCTACAGGGCGGCCGACTCGGCGGTGCAGATCTGCGGCGCGCTGGGCGTGTCCGAGGATGTGCCCGTGTCCATGATCCTGCGCATGCTGCGGCCCTTCCGCATCTATGACGGGGCTTCCGAAGTCCACCGCTCGGCCATCGCCCGGCGCGCGCTGCGCCACCGCCTGCCTGCTTGAGAGCCTGCCCATGAGCGATACCCCCGACCTGGCGCACTTTCGCCAGGACATTGACCGCTTCGTGCGCGAACGCCTGCCTGCCGGGCTGCGACAGACCGTGCGCCAGGGCCAGCAGCCCACGCGGGAGCAATTGACCGGCTGGCACGAGGTGCTGGCGGCCGAGGGGCTGCTGGTGCCCCACTGGCCGGAACCATGGGGCGGACGCGGCTGGAGCGTGCGCCAGCAGATGGTCTTCGACGAGGCGATGGCGCTGGGCGACGCTCCCGAGCTGAACGCCATCACCTTCGACATGATCGGCCCGGTGCTGATGCGCCACGGCAGCCCCGAACAACAGCAGCGTTTTCTGCCCGCCATCGCCTCCGGGCGCCAGTGGTGGTGCCAGGGCTATTCGGAGCCGAATGCCGGCTCGGACCTCGCCAGTCTGGCCACGCGCGCGCAGCGCGACGGCGACGACTACGTGGTGAACGGCTCCAAGATCTGGACCTCCTACGCCCAGTACGCCGACTGGATGTTCGCGCTGGTACGCACCCGCCGGGAAGGCAAGCCGCAGGAGGGCATCAGCTTTCTGCTGATCGACATGCGAAGTCCCGGTATCACCGTGCGTCCCATCGTGGGCGTGCACGGCTGGGTGGTGTTCAACGAAGTGTTCCTGGACGGCGTGCGCGTGCCGTCAAGGCAGCGTGTCGGCGAGGAAAACCACGGGTGGACGGTTGCCAAGTCGCTGCTGGAGTTCGAGCGGCTCAAGCTGGCGCGCATCGGCGAGAACAAGCGCCGCATGGCCCGCGCCAGGGAGGTGGGGCTGACCCGCTGGCGCGAGGGCCGGCGCGTGGCGGATTGGCCGTGGTACCGCGCGCGCTTCGCCGACCTGCGGGCGCGCCTGATTGCCCTGGAAGCCAACACGGAACGCTTTGTGGCGCGTCAGATGGCAGGCGAACAAATCGGCCCCGAAGTCTCCATGCTCAAACTGCGCGGCAGCCGCCTCATCCAGCAGTGGGAGGAGTTGATTGTCGACGCCCTGGGTCCCGAGGCTGCCCCGCTGTCGCCGCACTGGCTGCAAGCCAGGCCCGGCGCCGCGCCACTGGACGCGCTGGCCGGCACCGCCTCGTCGCGGCGCTTTCTCGCACGCGGATACACCATTGCCGGGGGTTCCAGCGAGATTCAGCACAACATCCTGGCCAAGCAGGTGCTCGGACTATGACAATGGACATCGATACGCGGCGGATGCTGGTCGACAGCGCTCGCCGCTGGGCTGCGCAAGCGTGCGGCAAGGCCGACCGCGAGCAAGCCAGCGCCCACCCGTCCGGCTGCCCACCGGAGCGCTGGCGCGCTCTGGGCGAGCTCGGATGGCTGGCCATGGCCGTGCCGGAGGCCGATGGCGGCCTCGACGCCGGGATGCCAGCACTGTGCCTGCTGGCGGAGGAACTGGGCCGTGCCCTCCTGGTCGAGCCGTTCGTGTCCTGCGCCATCACGGGATGCGGCCTGCTGGCCGACGCCGCCGCCATGGGGACGGAGCGGAGTGCGTGGCTCGCGGCGCTGGCCACGGGCGAGCGGCGTGTGGCCTGGATGGCGTGGGAGCCCGATGGCACCGCCGGGAGCATGCCCTCGGCCACGGCCGCCGCCGACGGCGCCGAATGGCGCCTGAACGGGAGCAAGGGGCTCATGCCGGGCGCCGGCGGAGCCGACGCGCTGCTGGTCACCGCCCACATGCCGGACAGCTCGGACCGTGTGGGCCTGTTCCTGATCGAATCCGGCATATCGGGTATCCTCCTCGACGACACCCTGCTCTACGACGGCCGCCACGGCGCGCGCCTGAGCATGGCCGATGCGCATGGCCGCCTGCTGCGCAACGGTCCGGCCGGGGCCATGGCAGCTCTGCTGGAACCCGCGCTGGCGCGCGGGCGCATCGCGCACTGCGCCGAAACCCTGGGTACCGCACAGGCGGCGTTGGAGATCACGCTCGACTACGCCCGCTCGCGCAAGCAGTTCGGGCGACCGCTGAGCGGCAACCAGGTCATCCAGCACCGCTTGGTGGACCTGTATGTCGAGCAGCAGGAAACGCGCGCGCTGTGCCTGGCTGCCGCCGAGGACAGCACGCCCGAGCGTGTCGCCGCGCTCGGCGCGCGGGTTGCCGAGGTGGCGCGCCTCACCTGGAGCGAGGCCATCCAGCTGCACGGCGCCATCGGCATGACCGAGGAATACGCGCTGGGCGAATACGTCCGGCGCCTGGCGCTGGCCGCCGACCTGTACGGCAGCGCCGACAGCCATCTGGAACACCTGGCCGGCCTCTCACTGGAAATCAACCCATGACTTCACCCGGTATTCCCAAGGACGCGGTGCTGACCGAACGCCGCGATGGCGTGATCCAGCTCACGCTGAACGCGCCGCACAGCCGCAACTCGCTGCAATCGCCCGGCATCTACGAAGGCCTGATGGCGGGGCTGGACGAGCTGGAAAGCAACCCCGGCCTGCGCGCGGCCATCATCACGGGCGCCGGCGGCGCCTTCTGCTCCGGCGGCGACCTGCGTGCCCTGGCCCGCGGCAGCGAGGACGAAGTGCGCGCCAGCATGGCACGCAACACATGGCTGTATCGGCGCATCGCGCTGTCCGACAAACTGGTGCTGGCCGCCGTGGACGGCCCGGCCTACGGCGCCGGCCTGGGCCTGGCCGCGGCCTGCGACTGGGTCGTGGCGGGGCAGACCGCCCGGTTCTGCTGCGCCTTCACACGCGTCGGCGCCATGCCCGACGCCGCATTGTTCTGGTCCCTTCCGGCGCGCGTGGGCATCGCCCGGGCGCGCCGCATGATGCTGTGGGCTACCGAAGTCGATGGCGCCGAGGCGCTGGCGAGCGGCCTGGCCGACGACCATGCCGTCGCCGACGGCGCCCTTGCCCTGGCGTCGACCTGGGCGCGGCGCGCGGCCGCAGGCCCCATCCGCGCTTACGGCCGCATCAAGGCGGGCCTGCGCCAGGCACCGATGTCGATCGAACACGCCCTGGGCTTTCAACTCGACAACGCGCCAGGGCTCTTCGCCAGCGCCGACTTCAAGGAAGGCGCCGCGGCCTTCTTCGAAAAGCGCGCGCCACGCTTCGGGCTGAACGGGACATCACCATGAATGCAACCGCCTCGCTCCTTCCGGCGATGGACGACCCGCCGCTGCACGGCGTGCGCGTGCTGGATGCCGGGCAGTACATCGCCGCACCCGCCGCCGCCCAGACACTGGCCGACCTGGGCGCCGATGTCATCAAGCTGGAGCCGGCCGGCGGCGACGCCTCGCGCCACGTCGGCTGGACGAAGGATGCCTACGGCCCCATGTTCAGCGCCTACAACCGCGGCAAGCGCTCGGTGGTGCTGGATCTGCGCAGCGAAGCCGGGCGCAGCCAGGCCCGGCGCCTGGCGCTGAGCTGCGACGTGGTGCTGGCCAACGCCCGCCCGGGCGCGCTGGAAAAGCAGGGCCTGGGCGCCGCACAGCTGATGGCCGAATCGCCCCGTCTGATCTACGGCCGCGTCAGCGCCTTCGGCCAGCAGGGGCCGGCCAGCATCCGCCTGGGCTTCGACATCGCCGCGCAGGCCGAGAGCGGCATGATGAGCCTGAACGGCGAGTCCGACCGCGATCCGGTGCGTGTCGGCTTCACCGTGGTTGACCTGCTGGCGGCCAATTCCCTGACGACCGGCGTGCTGGCCACCTTGCTGCGCCGCGGCCGCACCGGGCGGGGCGGCCTGGTCGACCTGTCGCTGATCGACGTGGCGGTCTGCGCCCTGGCGAATGCCTGGACCGAATACCACTTGACTGGACAGATGCCCCTGCGACGGGGCAATGGGCAGCCCTCAGCGGCACCTGCGGCGGACGTGATCACCACCCGCGACGGACAGATCGTGCTCTCGGCCTACATGCAAGAGCATTTCGCTCGCCTGTGCGCGACCATTGGCCAGCCGCATCTGGCCCACGACGAGCGCTTCGCCACCAACCAGGCGCGGGTGGCCAACCGACCTGCCCTGGTGGCGGTACTGCGCGACGCGCTGAGCCATTTTGACTCCGACACGATTGTCGACATTCTGGCCCAGGGCGGCATCGTGGCGGGGACCATCCGCACGATGGACCGTGTCCAGCCAGGACACGCCGGCGTCAGCGCCGACCTGTTCACGGCGGTGGAAACACCAGGCCGGGCGCCCGTGCGCGTGCCGGGCCTGCCCTTCAGCCTGGACGGCGCGCGGCAGCCGGCCGGCCGACTACCCGCAGTGGGCGAACACACGCAGCAGGTGCTGGCCGAACTGGAGATACCGCAGGCCTAGGAAGCTGCTCGCCTACACCCGCCCGTAGACCGGAATCAGCGCGCCGTGAATGGCGCGCGCGGCATCCGAGGCCAGGAACGCAATCACCTCAGCCAGCGCGGCAGGCGCCACCCAGCGCGTGGGGTCGGCGTCGGGCATGGCAGCGCGGTTGGCGGGCGTGTCGATGGTGGACGGCAGCACACAGTTGACGTTGATGCCCGCATCGCGCAGCTCGGCCGACATGGATTCGGTCAGGCGCATCAGCGCGCTCTTGGCGGCGCTGTAGGCACCCATCTGCGCGCCGCCCTTGACACCCCCGCCGGCGCCCACGGTGACGATGCGGCCTGCACCCTGCGCCAGCATGCGCGGCACCACGGCGGCGGCCACGTGGATCAGGCTGGCGGCGTTCAGGTTCATCATGAAGTCCCACGCACTGGCCGGCGTGGCGTGCACCGGCTCGCCCATGTGAAAGCCTCCCGCCAGGTGGCACAGCACATCGACGCGGCCGGCCGGGCCCAGCGCCGCGTGCACGCGCTCGGCCACTTCATCGCGCGCCAGCAAATCCACCGCCAGCAGTTGGGTGCGCGCCAGCGCGCCGAAGTGGCTGGCCAGCGCCTTGGCATCGCGGTCGAGCAGCACCAGTTGCGCGCCCTGGTCGTGAAAGCGCCGCACCACGGCGGCGCCCAGTTGCCCGGCGGCGCCGGTGATCATGACGACGGGGGCGCACATGGTTTGTTCTCCGGATTGCGTTTGGCCGCGTGGTAGCGCCCGCTGCCGCGCGTCAGCACGCGGTCGCTGGGCAGCACGTCGCCCGGCACCAGCGCCCGCTCCTGCGTCACGCGCGCATACACCGGGTCGAAATCGGTGTGGGCCAGCGCCAGCAGCTGGTCCAGGTTGTCGAGCACGAAGTACGTTTCCTGAAAGTCGTCGATACGGTAGCGCGTGCGCATCACGCGCTCCAGCTCGAAGCCGATGCGGTTGGGCGAAGCGTCCTCCAGCGCAAACACCGATTCGGTGGCGGACGAAACGATGCCCGCGCCGTAGATGCGCAGGCCATCGGGCTGGCGCACCAGGCCGAACTCCACCGTGTACCAGTACACGCGGGCCAGCAGGTCGAGCACGCCCTCCTTCTTGGCGCGCAGGCCGCCCTGGCCATAGGCCCGGATGAACTCGGCGATCACCGGGTGCATCAGCATGGGCACGTGGCC
>Ga0116193_1003741_pt1 | contig 10875 bp, 6 predicted proteins | sample AD_UKC115_MetaG_FD_89892 | JGI IMG/M metagenome (GOLD analysis project Ga0116193, IMG submission 89892) | Active sludge microbial communities of municipal wastewater-treating anaerobic digesters from Hong Kong - AD_UKC115_MetaG | ecosystem: Engineered > Bioreactor > Anaerobic > Digestate | place...
GCGTTAATCGTATTGCTGGCAGGTTGATCTCCACCAGAGCCTGCTTCCTCTTCCGATTAACAGCGTGGAGTTTACTAATTATTTTCCTAAAAATCACCAACTATTTTTGACCACATTACCTTATTTTTCATGATAGACAGGATTTAGTGGTTGGCTAAAGATATAATGGTATTGTTTAGAGCGAAAAATATTATTTACGCAGCAAAGCGGTTGCACACCAGAGTAATGGAGCCTGCCCATGGAAATCGCCTACAATCCGGGGTCTATTGACATAGTGTTCACGATCATTGCGTGCTCTCGTTCCAGAACAAATTTCAGTTAGAAGATAATCTTCATTAATATAAGTGATCAATTCAAGCCATGCTTTTCGGGCAGAAGCCCCATATTGTTTTTTATCAAGCCAACCATTTTTCACTCCGACAATCATGGCGTAAGTAAACATAGCCGTACTTGAAGTCTCTTTCCATAGAGCCGGATCGTCGATTATTTGTCTCCACATTCCATCTTCCGCTTGGTATTTTAATAAAGCAGCCATCATTTTATGATAACCCGTCATTATTCTTGCCCAATTCGGATTGGATTTTGGCAAAACGCGAAGTAACTCGGCCATTCCAACAGCCATCCAGCCATTACCACGCCCCCAACTGTACTGGGCAATAGGTGTATGATAAAATAGTCCATTTTCCAATTGAAGTTCGTCTAAGTACATAACCATTTCCTTGGCAGCTCTATTGATATATTTAGTATCTAAGGTTGCCCGATATGCTTGTGACTGAAGGGCTGTTATCATGAACATATCGTCAATCCAGAGTCTGGTTTGCCAGGAAAAATCTTGCCTTGCCCATTCCTTCTGTTTTGGATTGCTGTCTTCAGGTAGTTTCCATTGAGAATCAGCATATAATAATCCCAAATCAAGATACTTATTGTTTTTTGTTTTAAGGAATAACTCTAGAGGAACCGAACCGAATACATTATTGTCTAAATGATCAGGTTTAGGCAAGAGGTCTTTTTTTTCTTTCAGCAAAATAATGAATCGATATTCCAATTGTCTGAATAAATCATCATTCTTTGTAACTCGGGCAAACCATAATCCCCCCAGCCAAGTGCAAACCTCGGGATAATTAATATATTTAGGAGGAGCTGTATAATCAACTCCAGGAGTCGTCCCAGAGGCTCGTGTATGAGGTGTTGCCAGAAATTTTTCAGAAATTCGTATTCCTATTTCTTCAGGCGTTTTACCTTTAGACCAATGTTTAAGATCATACTCTTTGGTTTTATTTTGACCATTAACAAAAAAAACCATAAGTAGATATATAATTACAATAATTTTTCCTTTCATTTTATTGAGTCCTTAATTCATTTATAAAAATTTGTTGAAACTTTTGGTAGATAAAGAGATTGGAGGTCATCATATAAAAAATGAACCGGTTTCAATCTTGAGTCAATCGATGAAGAGTAAATTTTAAGATAATTATCTTCTTCGGTCACAACTAAAGCATTTCCCCATCGGCTGTCTGATAATACATTTAATACTCTACCGAAAGAACAAGCATAAAGAAGTTCTCCGTTGAGTGGATCCACAATCCCATTAGAACCTATCAATAGTCCTCTTCCATTAATCCCCCAGGGAACTGTATCCCATCCTGCCGGGCCGCTCCAGGTAGAAACTAAATTTAAATCTTTGTCAAACAAATAGCGAATCTGATCTTCCCTCCAAGTAGTTACAGTCAACAGTTCAAGACCTTCTTTTTCAGGTAGAAAATCCGCAATTGTTATTGCCTGAATGTGGCCTCCCTCAAATCGTTTAAGTATTTCACCATTAGATGGATCTAGTTTAAGCAATCCCATCTCCCCTGCGGCTAAATAAAAATACTTAGGTTCTTTGTCGGGATTAAGCGACACATACGCAATATTATCTATATGGTCCTCTAACGGCAGTTTCCATATTACAGAACCATCCGCTTTCAGTAGCGTATGACAAGCCAGAATTTCATCAACACCATCATTATTAATATCTACTGGCAGCGGAAAGTGTCCAGTACCTAACGCTTTGTGCCAGAGTTGATTTAAGTTATTATCATATAACCATATGTTCGTATATCTGTCCTTAATATAAAAACCGAGGGGTTTATCCAAGGCATTTTTAACAGGACAAATAGCATCTCCAAGTAACTTTTGATAAGGATAGTTACGGCTGTCAAAATATGGATTTTGATTTGGAGTGGATACCGTCTTCAGTAATTCTCCTGTTTTTCCATCTCGTACCTGAATTTGAAAATCAATTGCTGCTACTATTTCGTTTTTACCATCGCCATTAATGTCAAATACCTGTATAACAAAATCGCCGCTTTCGGTAGTTGGATATTTTATGTCATCAATTTTCCATAATTCTGTTCCATCGAACTCTATGCATCTGTAAGAAAACTTATCACCTTGTTGTTCCGAGATAATTATTTCCCTTTCCCCGTCCGAATCAGGATCAAGAAAATAGAATTCACGTCTAACATTTTCACCTGGCAAGGGAAGCTCATAAACTAATTCAGGTTTCGCAAATTCAGGAGTTTTGATTGCTTCAGAAATAGACATTTTGCCAGCAACTGTAACCGGTCCAAATTCAACGGGTTCATCTGCAATAAGAGCAACTTTTCCTTGATTTCTGTATGAATCTTCAATTTTTATTATTACTGAATCATTTATAGAGCATATTATTTTATTTTCATCAACTTCAGCTTTGATGTTGTAAGTTTGGCCAGTTAATAATTTATAGTTTACAGTCTGCAGTTCATCCCAAGCCAGGCGGTCAGCAGTTGCTTCTTGATCCATTTTACGGAGTACAAGTTTAACTACTCCGCGTTCTGCATCGAGAATAAATGCATAATATTCCCTCGAATTGAGATACCTGAATGCGATACCGGCAATCGATTGTTTTTCAAAATTAACAGTTGTTGAAACAGTGTAGTCACACCAATTCAAATCTCCCATAGATAAAGTCAACCAGGGGACTCGATAATCCCTAGCGATAGCATATGGTCTCTGTCCATTGTAAACTTTGTCAATCAGTTTTTTTCTTCTCAAAACTTCTTTATTTCTGCTGCCAACAACTTTGACACCATTATCCGCTAGAATCCAGTTAGCCTTAACTCCAGCATAAGCAGATAAGCTTAATTCCTCTCGCACATCGGCAAATACTAGGCGAATTGATGAGTCTCCAACAAACTCAGAACTGATCGGTGAAAAACTTTGCTTATAACTGAATGTTTTTTTATTACATGGACTGCAAGAAATTAGAAGTACATGTATAAGCAAAACATTGATAAAATATCTAATCATAATCTTAAAATAAAATATTGTAAAATTAAAATGGGAGCGTATTGTCTAAAAAACTGAAGGGTATCAGGAGAAAAAACTGGCTGTTCCCTTCAGAGGGCAGGATAAAAACAGCCAGTTTTCTCAAATGTGTCAAAGTAAAACTAAGTCTACCTCCCATAACCTTTAATACTATCTACTTAAAAGCGATTTAGAACCAGCGTCTGCCTGCTGAATTTCGGAAAGCCTGTTCTCATCTCTTATTAAGCTCCCAAAAGCATTATTCATGAGATTCAATATCCTGGGTTTTGTTCCAGAATAGCTTCTGTGTTTTTGGTTATTTCACTAAAAGGTATGGCCCATAAATTCTGATGGCTTTTTATTGACCTTCCCGCAACCGGATTTATCCTTTTTGTCCTGTCAACCATTTTACCAAGCCTAGCCAAAGTAACAAGCCTCAGTTCTTCGAAAGCAAGTTCACGCATACGCTCATCCAGAATATATTCAATATCAACTTTGGCGGGAGTTACATCAGGGGCATTTGCCCTTCTCCGTACTACATTAATGTCTTCGGCTGCTTTGGTCGCATCCCCCTTCCCCAAATATGCCTCAGCCCTTAACAGGTACGTTTCTGCAAGCCTTATTTGATAGTGCTTACGCCATGTTCTTCTTGCAGAGGTTCTTAGTGATCCCGGAATCGTCTGATCCTGGTCCCATAATTCTTTGGGGTCCATACCGGGTGTCACTGTCTTTGTTAATGTGGGATAAAAGAATTGTGATGTATCGTTCGCCAGAGCTTTTATTAACGGAAGGTTATCAGCTATCACCCACTTCCCATTGTATTGGTTTGAAGGATTAAGCACTTTATAATCGCGAACTATATTCCATTTTGAACACCTCATATCTCCATCACCACTTTTTGCCCACAAGGTATTAAAATAATAAGGACTTGGCTTACAATAACCAACCCCTCGATTGCTATAGTATGTATTGGGCTTGGCAAGCACAGGAGATGTTTTCCCATTACTTTGCAGAATCATTGCCTTGGTTAAATCTGGACAAACATTACGTGCAAGGATATAATCACTGGATTCACCACCGCCCGGAGTAGAATATTCGTTACTAAACTGAAGTACCCAAATAGATTCGGTGTTACCTCTGAATCTATCCTGATTACCTTGCCTGAACAAATCCCAATAAAGATCTCCCTCCCAATCAGGATCATTGAACATCTTTTCCTGACTGGTACCGAAGCGTTCGGTCATCAATGCAGTAGCCGGATGACTAATTACTTTGGAAGCTTCATCGATTGCATCCTGCCACCTACCTAATGAAATATACACTTCGGCCAAAACGTGGCTGGCAGCTAACTTATTGATCCTTGATTCATCCGCTATACCAATGTCTGGTAAATTATCCGCAGCAAATTTCAAATCATCTGCACATTGTTCATACACTTCCTGCCGGGTTGCCCTTACATAATCCCTTTTAGGACTTTGTGTTTCCTCCAAAACAAGAGGCACGCCACCCCACATGTGTGCCATGAAAGTATAGATATAGCCCCTCCAAAATCTGGCTTCAGCCTGATATATCGTCTTTTCAGTGTCGGTAAGCTCAGTTAGGTCACTTTCAGATCGTCCGATGATTGCATTGGCATTATAAATCAGATGATAAGAATGTGACCAAAAATCAGAAGATAATTCTCCTGTGGGACCCCATAAAGCCTGGAAATCTTGTTGTTGCAAAACATCATAATAACTTTCCACCAGATCAGAGCCTATCCAAAGATGACGCGGCTGCCTGTCGTTCCAGAAAGCAGTCCTGTATAAAGAATGTAATCCATATATTGCGGCATCAAAATCCTTGGAAGTAACATACGAATTTTCTGGCGCATAAAAATCTAAAGGGATTTCTCTCAGATATTCTTTTTCATTACACGAAAAACAAATAACAAGAACAATCACAGTCAAAATGATTTTCTTAAAGATTTCCATATAACATGGTAATAAATTTATAGTCTTTTCCATTTCTATATAACGATTTAAAATTCCAAATTTAATCCTAACGAATAACTTTTCATAACAGGACGTCCATCCCTGTTAATTGCCTGTCCGGTTTCAGGATCCCATCCAGGCCATTTTGTTAAAGTCAACAGATTTTTCCCGCTTAGGAAAAGTTTCAGTTTGCTTACTCCGATTTTATTAAGAAATTGGGTACTAAAATTGTAGGCTAATGAAATATCCTGCAACCTGACGAAATTTCTTTGAGTCCAACGGGTTGTTCGTGCACCATCTAACTTAACGTCAATTCTTTGATATTTAGCATTAGGATTCTCAGGTAGCCAATAATCAAGTCCTTTTGGGAAATTAAGAGTAAAATGCTGTACGTCAAATGGATTATTAAATCCGTTAGAGTAGTCATGGTATAAAAGGTTATCAGCGCCATAATAATAATTTTTCCCTCCCTGAACTGAATTGATAAAAATAGTGAGCGACAAATTTTTATACCTGAGATTATTCCCTATACTGAAACGGTACGACGGGTCACGATAGTTTAGTATTTCATAGTCGTCAGGGTCAATTTTCCCATCGTTGTTTCGATCGATAATTTTAAAGGACCCAACCCCGGCTCCTGGTGGGATTTCGTCACTAAGCTGGTACAATTCTCCTGTAATTTTATAATCATAATTAACACTTAAAGGTTCCCCAATAAACAGACCTTCCGAAACAAGATTATCTTCTTTCCCGTCACCATCATTATCAAATCCAAGCAGTTCTTTCAGTTCATCCCTATTTCTTGAGAAAACAAAATGGCTGGTCCATGTGAAATATTTTTTATCAATATTTCGTGAAGAAACAGAAATTTCTATACCATGATTATGAATTTTTCCAAGGTTGTCAGGGAATTTAGCAAATCTGCCAATACTTGGTATATCAACATTATACAGCAGGTTCGTTGTGTTATTATTGTAATATTCCATTGACCCGGATAACCTCGAATTAATCAATCCAAAGTCTACTCCAAAATTAAAACCGGTTGTTGTTTCCCACTTCAAATCTGAACTTGCCAGGCTGGTAATTTCTTGTCCATATGCCGGTGTGCCGGATGCCGTTATATAGTTATAACTACCAGACACTTTGGCCAGCGTCTGATACCTGCCAATTGTTCTGTTGCCGGTAGAACCATAAGATCCCCTTACTTTCAGGTAACTTACAGTTTTAAGTTTCTTGAAAAAAGATTCTTCAGAGAGATTCCATGCAAGGGCTACTGAAGGGAACAAACCGAATTTGTTTTTCTCGCTGAAACCTGAAAACCCATCTCTTCTGATAGTCCCGGTGATATTGTATCTATCCCGGAGACTATAAAAAAGTCTACCCATACTATAAAGACTCGACTCTTCCCAAGCGCCTGATTCTACACTTTGAAGTTCAGAGTTACCTGCCTGAAGACGATTGTACCCTAATACCGGATTAATGAATTCTGAGGATTCAGCAAGTGTCCCGTCATATTTTCGTTTTTCAAATCCATAGACTAGGGTGATATTCAAATTATGAATATCGTTAAATCTTTGCTTGTAAGTTATTATATTATCAGATGAAATATCATGCTGATCACTGTAGCTTTTACTTCCCTTTCCTGTAAAACCCTGTTCCCAAAACCGAAAAGTATAGTCCCGATTTGCTTCATAATTTCCGCTAAAATTGAATCTATAGGATAACCCTTTTATGAATGGTATATCAACATTTGCGTAGATATTTCCAAAAAAGTTATTTCGTAAATCTGAATTCTCTGCGTCTATTACAAGGAGTGGGTTGATTTCCATATCTCCCGGATTATTAACGATTTTACCATCAGCATCATAAGCCGCATCGTAAGGCATCCTATACCTATTTGCTAAACCCGGAATCAGACCTGAATAATCACTTTTTGTAGCAAATGTTTGAATTCCCATCGTAAGCCAGCTTGCCAAATGGTTCTCAACATTGATGCGGGCATTATACCTTTTATAATTCTCGTTGACCATATGCCCTTGGTCACTGGTATAACCAACTGAAATAAAATAATCCATGTGTTCGTTCTGGCATGTAAAACTTATATTGTGGCTTTGCATAAAACTAATGTCATTGGTCAATTCATCATACCAATCAGTAGATAATCCTGCATTATAATTGTCAATCTGTGCATTGGTTTTAAACCGATAAGTAGGATTATAGTCAGGGGCTGGTTCCAGATAACCTGATTCAGCAGTTCTGCTGAAATAAAAATCAGTTTCAATATTTTTTTTGATGAAATCTTCTGCTGTACCCGGTCTTAGTTCAAAAGCTGGCGACTTAAAAGTCGCAGTTGCAGAATAACTGATCAAAGGCTTCCTACCTTTGCCTTTTCCCGATTTTGAAGTAATGAGCATGACACCATTGGAGGCTTGTGAACCATACACGGCTGCGGCACTATTGTCCTTCAAGATATCTATTCCTTCAATATCATCCGGATTAATATCGATTAAGCTACCACGGAATATCACGCCATCCAACACAATTAACGGTCGTTGTTGACCTGAAATAGAAGTTCGCCCTCTGATGCTAAAACTTGGGTCTTGCCCGGCTTGATTAACCTGACTAACGTTTAATCCCGCAACTGAACCTTGTAACGATTGCATTATTGAAACATTAGGTTGATTTTCAAATGATTCTAAATCCGCTCTACTGACAGCCCCCGTTAAATCAGTTTTTTTCATTGTTCCATATCCAATGGCTACCACCTCCTCAATTCCAATCGTTTCTTCTTTCAGTGTTACATTAAGGATTGTTTTCCCGCCAACCTGAATTTCCTGTGCCTTCATCCCCACAAACGAAAAGATTAAAGTTGCATCTTCCGTAACATTGACCAGTGAATAATCACCGCCTGCATCGGTAATCGTACCGTTGGCTGTTCCTTTTACCAACACGGTAACTCCCGGCAAAGGCAGTCCGGAGATATCGGTTACTTTCCCCGAAATGCTTTTTGGTTGCTGCTCAACAATTAGGGTGCCCCCCATTTCAAGAGCAGACAGTACAATGAATCTGTCTTTGATCGTATAACTGATATTGGTCCCGGCAAACAATGTCTCTAATATTGACTCAACCTTCTGGTTCTCGGCGTGCAGTGTGACCTCTCTGTTCACATCAATGTATTTGCCACTGTACATAAACGAAAACTCGCTTTGCTCTTCGATTTTGGACAGTACTTCTTTAATTGTGGTCCTCTTCACATTAAGCGTCAATGTTTTTGTTTGGGAATAGGTTTCAGCTGCCCAAACACTGACCATCGAAAGTATGAGAAAGAAGCTAGTTAGTTTCATAATCCTGAACAATTTTTCTTTTTCGGGAAATTTTGTCCTCCCGATCACTTCTCTGTTTTTTTTCATAATTTTGTGTTGATTAGATTTATACTACCCTGGATGCAGGGTTAATTTATTTACAATCACCAGGGAGATGTTGGCGCATTTCCCTGTTTTTTTAGCTCGGTTTATCTCTTCATAGGCTAAATAGTTTTTATGGGTTAGTAACGGCTCATTATCTTTTTTCAATTATTATTTTTTGTTTCGAAAAGGTACCATCCGGCATTTTCATCCTCGGGAGCGCCTTGTATTTTATCGGAGTTGCGATCGTCATCAGGTCGAGTATCTGGAAAAGCGGCTCATTGACAAACGTAACCGTGTAGATAAAATCTTTAACGTCATTGTCATCCGCAATCTCAATGTCAACATTAAACATTCGGTTCAGCCGATCGGCAACCTGAGCAATGGTTGCATCTTCAAAAATTAATTTTCCATCCTTCCAACCAATATATTTCTCCACATTTCCCTGGGTTTTTGAAATGCTCCCGGTCTCCGAATTGAACGCCACATGCATCCCGGGCAACAGGACTCCGATGGGTTTAGCCATTCTCTCCGTACTGTTTTGCTCCAAAACAACCTTTCCGCTCACCAGCGTTGTTTCAATAATTTTCCTGTCGGGATAAGCCAGCACATTAAAAGCAGTCCCCAAAGCTTTTACGCTCAATCCTCCTGCCTTTACAATAAAAGGTTTATCCGGATCGGTAACCACATCGAAATACCCCTCGCCTTCCAGCAATATTTCTCTGGTATTACCCGAAAAAAATTGCGGATATTTAATCTTGCTCCCGTAGTTTAAATGCACAGTGGACCCGTCGGGCAACTGGAGCACGCTTCTTGACCCAATGGGCGCTATAATCTCCAACGAATCAATCCGCTGGTTTGCATACCTGATTGACACTGCCCTTTTTTCTGAAAGAGTATAAAACAGGAGAATAAGGACCGGTATCAGTAAAATGGCAGCCGCCCTGGTTGACCAGCTCACCAACAAGGGCAGCAGTGCTCTCCGATTTCCCTTCTGTTGAAGCTCATTACCTTTCGCGTTTATTTGGAGTTGGATCTTGTCAAACAGCAGACTGAATTTTTCATCATCTTCCCCCTCCTCGCTCGCCTGATACAGATTCCAGTCACGGAGCCCCCACTCCATACTTTCTTTACTGAAAGCTTCCTCTTTTGCCCATCTGACAACCTCTTCCAGCTCAGCCTCGGTAGAGTGGTTATTCAAAAATTTTATAATTGTTTCCTTTTTCATTTTAATCCTCTGGCTGCATTTCCTCAATGGAAAGTACAATTAAGCCTGACAAATGCTCCTAAGTTCTGTTTTGTTTCGAAAAGTAATACGCTCAAACAGCAATAAGGGAGTATATGAAATATGAAAAAAATTTCATGAAAGAAACAGGTGCACAAACAACAAATTGACCATCAGACTGGTATCAATATGAGTTTTTAAAAAAGCAAGGGTATTGGCCATGTGTTTTTTGACGGTATTAACCGAAATATTGAGCTCTTGGGCTATCTCGTCATGGGTCAGCCCTTTTTCTCGGCTGAGTTGAAATATCTCTTTTTGGCGCGGAGTCAGCTCGTTTAACAGCATTTCCACCCTCCTGCTCAACTCGTTGAAATGAATTTCATCCAAAAGGTCGGGAGCTTGCTCAAATGTCTGCAAGGATTTTAGATGTTCCAGGTATTTTTTTTCATTTACCCTCTTACGAAAAAGGGTCATCGTAGTATTATAGGCAATCGTAAACAAAAAGGACTCGAAAGAGGAGTAAGCATCGATCTTGTGCCGGTTTTCCCAGATTTTAACAAACACTTCCTGAACAATCTCTTCTGCATCTTCTTCCAGCTTGATATACCTCAATACGAATCCATATAACCTTCTGCAATATCTTTCATAGATATTATAGAAAGCTACCCTGTCTCCCTCTTTAACCAGAAGCAAAAGCTCGCTATTTGACTTCAAACATTTCAAGACAACGAAAAATGAGCTTCAAAGATATACTATTTTCTCAGGCAGAAATTCCAGGCAGCTCAATAGAAAAAGCCCTGCAGATTAAATCTGCAGGGCTTACTGCTAAGCGGTGACTCAGCTGGGATTCGAACCCAGGACCCCATCCTTAAAAGGGATGTGCTCTACCTGCTGAGCTACTGAGTCATCCTTTTGGTGTTCCTTTGTTTCTCAAAGGCGGGTGCAA
>Ga0116193_1003744_pt1 | contig 10870 bp, 10 predicted proteins | sample AD_UKC115_MetaG_FD_89892 | JGI IMG/M metagenome (GOLD analysis project Ga0116193, IMG submission 89892) | Active sludge microbial communities of municipal wastewater-treating anaerobic digesters from Hong Kong - AD_UKC115_MetaG | ecosystem: Engineered > Bioreactor > Anaerobic > Digestate...
CGCGCCGTTGGGGCCGACAATCGCCACCCTGTCGCCGCGCAGGATGCGCGTGTTCGCGTCGCGCACGATCTGCTTGTCGCCGAACGACTTCGAGACGTTTTTCGCCTCGATCACCTTGGTGCCCGAGCCCTGCGCCTCTGCGGCGCTCATCTCGGCCGCGCCGCCCGCGCGTCTCTGGTCGCGGCGCTGCTGGCGCAGATCGTTCAGGCGTGCGAGGCGGCCCTGATTGCGTTTGCGCCGCGCGGTGACGCCATAACGCAGCCAGTCTTCCTCGCGCGCGATCTGGCGGTCGAGCTTGTGGCGCTCGACCTCTTCCTCGGCCAGCACCTCGTCGCGCCAGGTTTCGAACTGCGCGAAACCGCGCTCCATCCGCCGGGTGCGGCCGCGGTCAAGCCAGACCACGGCGCGCGACAGCTTCTCCAGAAAACGCCGGTCATGGCTGATCAGCAGCAGCGCCGAGCGCATCGAATTCAGCTCGCGCTCCAGCCATTCGATCGCCGGCAGGTCGAGATGATTGGTGGGCTCGTCCAGCAGCAGGATGTCCGGCTCGGGCGCCAGAACGCGGGCGAGCGCCGCGCGCCGCTGTTCGCCGCCCGACAGCGCATGCGGGCTTTCCGCGCCCGTCAGGCCCAGTTCGTTCAGAAGGTAAAGCGCCCGGTGGCCGTCATCGCCGGGGGCAAGCCCGTCCCGCACATAGTCCAGCACCGTGGAGAAGCCCGACAGATCGGGCTCCTGCGGCAGGTAGCGGATCGTCGCGCCGCTATCGGCGAAGCGCTCGCCGCTGTCCGCCTCGACCAGGCCGGCCGCAATCTTGAGCAGTGTCGACTTGCCCGAACCGTTGCGTCCGACCAGCGCCACGCGGTCGCCCGGCGCGACGATGAGTTCCGCGCCGTCCAGCAGCGGCGCGCCGCCGAATGTCAGGCGGATATCACGGAGTTGAAGCAGGGGAGCGGCCATTGGGCGGGGCTTATGCGCGATGTCCGGGTGCATTGCAAAAAGAGGTGCGCACGGCCATCGGCGCAGATGGTTGCGTGAAGACTTTGCAATGTTCGGGAACTTTTGCGCCCCGACCGGCGGCGTGAAGCGCAGATTTTCGCGATTCTCAAACCGGCGCGACGTGCAGGCTCCCCGGCGCGCCGAGTTGGCCTGCCGATGTGTCCGAATCCACACAATCGATCCCGGGTTCCGAACGTTGTGGTGGCATGCGCGTCGAACACCGCACGGCAGCCCCCAAGCCGGCCGGACCAACGGTGCGCATGTGTATAAACCCCGAGGAGTATCCCATGTTGCTGAATTCCTGCGCCCGCATCGCCGGCGCCCTTCTGGCTTCGAGCGCGATCGTCGCGGCCGCGAACGTGGCCTACGCCAATGGCCAGGGCACGCCGGTTGAGCCCGCGCCTGCGCCCGCCCCGACCGTCCTTGAACCCGCCGGCCCGGCTCCCGCCGTGGAAGCGCCCGCGCCCGTCCGCAAGGCGGGTTGGGGCGGTTTCTATCTCGGCGGCCATCTTGGCTATGGCTGGTCGGCCGAGAATGACGACGAGGTCTTCAACTTCGACACCGATCTCGACGGCGCCTATGACGACACCGTCTTCACCTCGGCCACGCCGCCGGCCAACGCGTTCAGCCCCGGCTTCTGCGGCGGCGCGGCGACCTCGACCTCGCCGACCACGGGCTGCGATGAAGACAAGGGCGGCTTCGATGGCGGCCTGCGCGTCGGCTACGACTGGGACTTCGACGGCCTCGTCCTCGGCCTGGTCGGCGAAGCGAGCATGGCCGACGTCTCCGACAGCGTGTCGGGCTTCTCGACCACGCCGGCCTCCTACACCTTCACGCGCGAGCTCAACTACCTGCTCGCCGCGCGTCTGCGCGCCGGTTTCGCCTTCGACAACATCCTGATCTACGGCACCGGCGGTTACGCCTATGGCGATCTCGACCGCACGTTCACGACGACGAACGGGGCCAACACGTTCACCGGCGTCAACAATGACGGCGCGGACGGCTGGCAGCTGGGCGGCGGCGTCGAATACATGCTCGGCGACCATCTGAGCCTCGGCGTCGAGTACATCTACACGAGCCTGGCGGATGACGAGTACTTCGTCGCCGTCGGCCCGGGTACCGCCGACCCCGCGACCAATCCGTTCCTGCTCGACAACCCCGCGGGGACGAACATCCAGCGCTCGGACGACCGCTTCGAGATCCACTCGGTGCGCGCGACCCTGGCCTACCGCTTCGGCCAGTAAGCACCGGCGCGGAAATGAACAGGGGCCGGGGACATTCCCCGGCCCCTCGTTCGTTGCGGAGCCGCGATCAGGCGTCGAACGCCGCTTCGGTCTTGGCTCTCACCTCGTCCAGCGTCGTGCCGGGGCTGAGCTCGATCAGCTTGAGCGGCGCGCCCTTCACCACGTCGAACACGCAAAGATCCGTCACGATCCGGTTCACGACGCCCGCCCCGGTCAACGGCAGCGTGCAACGTTTCAGAACCTTGCTCTCGCCCGCCTTGTTGGCGTGATCCATCACCACGACGACCCGGCGCACGCCTGCGACCAGATCCATCGCGCCGCCCATGCCCTTGACCATCTTCCCCGGGATCATCCAGTTGGCGATGTCGCCGTTCTCGGCCACTTCCATCGCACCCAGGATCGACAGATCGATGTGCCCGCCGCGGATCATCGCGAACGAATCCGCCGACGAGAAATAGCTGCTCATCGGCAGCTCGGTGATCGTCTGCTTGCCGGCGTTGATCAGATCCGCATCGACCTCGTTATCCAGCGGAAACGGCCCGATGCCCAGCATGCCGTTCTCCGACTGCAGCGTCACCTCGATGCCGGCCGGCACATGGTTCGCCACCAGCGTCGGGATGCCGATGCCCAGATTGACGTAAAAGCCGTCCTGCAGCTCCTGCGCGGCGCGCGCCGCCATCTGATCGCGTGTCCAGGGCATGGGGTCAGGCCTCCTTGCGCGTGGTGCGCTGCTCGATGCGCTTCTCGAACGTGCCCTGCACAAGGCGCTGCACGAAAATGCCGGGGGTGTGGATCGCGTCGGGGTCCAGCGTGCCGGTCGGCACGATTTCCTCGACCTCCGCGACCGTCACCTTGCCCGCCGTCGCCATCATCGGATTGAAGTTCCGCGCCGTCTTTCGATAGATGAGGTTGCCCTCGTGATCGCCCTTCCAGGCCTTCACGATGGCGAGGTCGGCCTTCAGCGCGGTCTCCATGATGTAGGTGCGCCCGCCGAACTCGCGCGCTTCCTTGCCCTCGGCGATCAGCGTGCCCGCGCCGGTGGCGGTGAAGAAGGCGGGAATGCCCGCCCCGCCCGCCCGGATGCGTTCGGCCAGGGTTCCTTGCGGGTTGAATTCAAGCTGCAATTCGCCCGAGAGATACTGGCGCTCGAACTCCTTGTTCTCGCCGACATAGGACGAGATCATCTTCGCGATCTGGCGGGTGTTCAGCAGCATGCCGAGGCCGAAGCCGTCGACGCCCGCATTGTTGGAAATCGCCGTTATGCCCTTCGCGCCGCTGTCGCGCAGGGCCGCGATCAGGTTTTCCGGGATGCCGCACAGGCCAAAGCCGCCCGCCATCACCGTCATCCCGTCAAAGGTGAGGCCCGCCAGCGCGGCCTTGGCGTCGGGATAGATTTTCGATTTCGCCATCGGGTCCCTCGAGCGTTTCCCCGTCTGATAGCAGGTCACCTAGGGGAAGGTAATACTCATCGATCGATGAATTGCCCTTTGAACCGCTTGAGGGTCCGGCGAGTAAGACGCTCGAGCAGGAGCGCGAAAGCCGCAAACCCGCACCCGACGGCCGTGTCGACGATCCGCGCCTCCAATACCGGCAAGACCCGTCCGGTCGAGACAAGCGCCAGCTCCAGGGCGAGCATCACAAACGCTGTCAGCGCCGCAACGCCCAAGAGCCCGTGCCGCTGCTGCGCGGGCCATCTCAGCAGGGCTGCGATCACCAGTGCCGACGTCAGCACCGACACATGAGGAAAGAAGACCCCCAGCGCGCCGGCGATCACCACGCCCAGCACCGTGCCGGCGAAGCGCTCGGCCATCAGGCGGCCGCTCTCCAGAAAGTCGACCCGCAGGACGAAGACCATCGCGAGCATCGTCCAGTAGGGCTTCTCGAGGCTCAGCGCCGAGCTCGCGAGATAAGCCGCCGGCACGGCCACAGCCACGGCAAGAGCGAACGACACACGCTCCAGTTCGCGCGCTTTCAGACCTTGCGCCACGGTGCGCCAATGCGGCGCGCTGGAGGCCAGGCGCTGCCCTATCAGCGCGTCCCAGCTGATCGCGATCACCCACGCCAGGACCACGAAGGCGCAGATCACGAGCCCGTCGACCGGCACAGGCGGCATGTAAAGCGCGCTCAGAGCCAGAGCGATGTGAAAGAACCGCGCCAGGGTCAGCGCGACCTGATGCCCGCTTTCGGTGAGGGCGTAGACGACGCCGGCGGCCGAGAACGCCAAGCAAAGCCAGAAAGGTGAAGCGCCGACAAGCCCGCCCAGCGCCGCGCCGACGACCAGCGCGAGCGCCGAGGACGCCATCCAGATCAGGCGCGGCAGGGGCTTGCCGCCCGTGTCTGTGCTGAAGGCCGCGATGGAAGCGATCAGCGCATAGGGCGCCCATTGCTGACCCTGATAGAGAAAGGCCAGGAAGATCGGCGTAATGACGGTCAGCGCGAACCGAAACGACCGCGACCAGAGCGGCTCGTCAGCCGCGATCGCGACCGGCACGCCGTCCATTCAGTGATGCGCACCCTTGGGCGTCTCCATCAGCTCGACCAGCACGCCGCCCATATTCTTGGGATGCACGAAGATGATCGGCGTGCCATGCGCGCCGATGCGCGGCTCGCCCAGAACCGTCGCGCCTTTGGCCTTCATGTCGTCGCGCGCCGCGATGATGTCGGGCACCTCGAAACAGACGTGATGCTGGCCGCCCGCAGGGTTCTTGGCCAGGAAACCAGCGATCGGCGATGTGTCGTCGATCGGCTCGATCAGCTCGATCTGGCTGTTGGGCAGATCGACGAAGCAGACCCAGACGCCCTGCTCGGGCATCTGGAATTTCTCGCCGACCTTGGTCGCGCCCAGCATGTCGCGGTACATCGCGACCGACTTTTCGATGGAAGGCGTCGCGACGCCGATATGGTTGAGGCGGCCGATCATGGTGGTCTCCGGGAACGTGGGTGCGGCTGGCGCGGAAAAATCTGACCCCTTCCCGATAATCCAGGATCGAGCCGGTTTCCACCGGGTCGGGCGAGCGCCTTGCACGGCGCGCCCTTCTGGTGACACTGCCGCCCCACAGATATTCCGGGAGAAAACGCATGACTGTTCTGGTGGAGAAGGCTGACGGCGTCGCGACCGTCACGATGAACCGGCCCGAGGCGATGAACGCCCTGTCGATCGCGCTGCGCCGGGAACTGGCGGCCACCTTCGCCGCGCTGGACGCCGACGACGAGGTCCGGGTCATCGTCCTGACCGGGGCCGGCACGCGCGCCTTCACCGCAGGCCTCGACCTCAAGGAGCTGGCCTCCACGCCCGGCGCGCTGGGGGCCGCCAACCCGACCAGCGCCAAGGACGACCCCGTGCTGGCGATGGAAGCCTGCCGCAAGCCGATCATCGGCGCGGTCAACGGCGTCGCCATCACCGGGGGATTTGAAGTGGCGCTCGCCTGCGACGTGCTGATCGCCTCGGTCAACGCCCGCTTCGCCGACACCCATGCGCGGGTCGGCATCCTGCCCGGCTGGGGCCTGTCGGCGAAGCTGTCACGGGCCATCGGCCTCATGCGGGCCAAGGAACTCTCGCTGTCGGGCAACTTCCTGGATGCGCGGACCGCCTATGAGTGGGGCCTCGTCAACCGGGTGGTCGAAGTCGACGATCTGGCGCCTGCGGCACGCAAGCTCGCCCACGACATGGCCAGCATCGACCCCACGATCTCCCGCACCTACAAGAAGCTGATCGACGACGGCGACAAGCTGTCGGCGGGCGAGGCGCGCAGGCTGGAGACCGAGACGACCAAGGCGCTGAACGCCGCCGTCACGCCCGATTCCATCGCCGAGCGCCGTCAGCAGGTGCAGGCGCGCGGCCGGTCGCAGGGATGAGCCTGCCCGACTGGTGGCGGCGGCGGCTGAAGCTGCCGCTGATCGCCGCGCCGATGTTCCTGATTTCGGGGCCGGATCTGGTGATCGCCGCCTGCAAGGCCGGCGTCACCGGATGTTTCCCGACGCCGAACGCGCGCGACACGAACATCCTGGATCAGTGGCTGGCGCGGATTTCGGCGGAAGTCACCGAGGCCGACGCCCCCTGGGCGGTCAATCTGGTCGTCCACCGCACGAATGACCGGCTCGAAGCGGATCTGGCGCTGTGCGAGCGCTACCGCGCGCCCATCGTCATCACGGCGCTGGGCAGCCCGCAGGCGGTGATCGACCGCGTTCACGGCTGGGGCGGCATCGTTCTGGCGGACGTGAATTCGGTGAAGTTCGCCCGGCGCGCCGCCGCCTTGGGGGTGGACGGGCTGGTTCTGGTCGGCGCGGGCGCGGGCGGGCACACCGGCCAGATGGCCGGATTCGCCTTCGTGCCGGCGGTACGCGAGTTCTTCGGCGGCATCCTGGTGCTGGCCGGCGGCATCACCACCGGCGGCGGCATCGCGGCCGCCCAGGCCCTGGGCGCCGACATGGCCGCCATGGGCACACGCTTCATCGCCACCCGGGAAAGCCTCGCCAGCGACGCCTACCGCGAGATGCTGGTGGCCAGCAGCATCGACGACCTTGTGCTCTCCCGGGGCATCACCGGCGTCCCCGCCAACTGGCTCCGTCCGTCGGTCGAGGCGGCGGGGCTGGACCTCGCCAGGCTTGAGGCCAACGTCACCGTCGATTTCACCGACCCCAAGGGCGACGCCCGCCGCTGGACGACCGTCTGGTCAGCCGGACACGGCGTGGGCGCGATCAGGCAGGTCGAGAGCGCGGCCGGTCTCGTGGCGGACCTTGCGGCACAATATGCCGCCACGGCCCGCCACCCCGGGGAGGGCTGAAAAAACTGCCCGGCGCGCCGCGCGCCCGGACCGCGGAAATCCGCGGGAAAACAGGGAACGCTTCTTGCGTTGCTCCGCCTGGCCTGCCGCCCGGCAGGCCAATCGTCAGCAACTCAAGGAGTGCAGTTATGACCTGTTTCCAAGGTCCGGCTGAGAGGAGGAGCGCATGACCAGTGTCAGCGCCACCGGCCTCGCGGCACTGGGACTGTTACGACCGAACCTGTTCACAAAGACGGATTCCGACCAGAGCGGCACCGTCTCCAAGGACGAGTTCGTCGCCAATCGCCCCAATAGCATCAGCGAAAGCCAGGCGGCCGAGCTTTATGCAAAAATCGACACCGACGGCACCGACGCCCTTACCGAAGACCAGCTCAAGGCCGGTCTGGAAGCGAACCGTCCCGCCAAACCGGCGGCAGCCGGCAATTCCCTGTCGAGCGATGTTCTCAGCGCCCTGCTCGGCCTGATGCAGAGCCTGGGCACACAGGAAAGCGGACAGAGCCACGGCAAGGGCCGCGGAGGCCCGCCTGACGCGGCCGAGATGTTCGCCGGAATGGACACAGACTCCGACGGCACCGTCACCCGCGCCGAGTTCATCGCGGCCCGCCCGTCGAACGTCAGCGAAAAGGATGCGACGGCGTTCTACGACAGCATCGATACCGAAGGGACCGGATCGATCACAGCCGATCAGTTCGCCGCCGCCAAGCCGCCTCACGGCGGACCGGGCGGACCGGGCGGAGCCGGCGGGCCTCCGCCGGGCGCAACAGCGTCGGACGAGACGGCGGACGACACGGAGACGGCGACCACCGCTTCGAATGTCAGCACGGCGCTCGCCAAGTTGCTCGAGGCGATCAAAGCCTACGCCGACACCAGCAACCGCACCTCGACGGTCGCCAGCAGCCTGCTCACCAGCGCACTGGCGGACGCCTGAATCTGACCTGATTGAAAGAACCGCTTGCGGGGGCGAGCGATCACCACGATAGACCGGCACCGGTGCAAAAGACCGGAACGGGATCAAAGATGGCGGCCGGGCAGCCGCCATTTCTTTTTTGGGCCGGACGATCGACCGCGCCAGTTTGCCCTTCCGGGCGGAGGTCCGCCACCCTATGTCCTGCAGGCCGGGCTCACAAAAGCCCGCCGGCGCCCGACGCGCCGAAACAGCAGGGAGCCGAACCATGACCGAGCCGACCGAATACGTGCCGCCCAAGGTGTGGGAATGGAAAAAGGGAAGCGGCGGCCGGTTCGCCAATATCAACCGGCCCATCGCAGGGCCGACACACGACAAGGACCTGCCGGTCGGCAAGCACCCGCTGCAGCTCTATTCGCTGGCGACGCCCAATGGCGTGAAGGTGACGGTGATGCTGGAGGAGCTTCTGGCGCTCGGCCATGCCGGAGCGGAGTATGACGCCTGGCTCATCCGCATCAATGAAGGCGACCAGTTTTCTTCCGGCTTTGTCGCCGTGAACCCGAATTCAAAAATCCCCGCGCTGCTGGACCGCAGCGGCCCCAATCCGATCCGGGTGTTCGAATCGGGCGCGATCCTTGTGTATCTCGCCGAAAAGTTCGGTGCATTCCTGCCCACAGACGCCGCGACCCGCGCCGAAACCCTGTCATGGCTGTTCTGGCAGATGGGCAGCGCGCCCTATCTCGGCGGCGGCTTCGGCCATTTCTATGCCTATGCGCCGACCAAGATCGAATATGCGATCGACCGCTTCGCGATGGAGGTGAAGCGCCAGCTCGACGTGCTGGATCGCCGCCTGGCCGACAACGCCTATCTCGCCGGCGACACTTACACGATCGCGGATATGGCCGTGTGGCCCTGGTATGGCGGCCTCGCCAAAGGGTTGCTCTATGAGTCCGGCGAATTCCTGGATGTCGCTTCCTACAAGAACGTGAACCGCTGGGCCGACCTGATCGCCGACCGCCCAGCCGTCAAGCGCGGCCGCATGGTCAACCGGCCTTTCGGCGACCCGGCGAGCCAGCTTCACGAACGCCACGACGCTAGCGATTTCGACAGGAAGACGCAGGACAAGTTGACGGCAGGCGGCTGACCGCCTTCCCGGCACGGCAACAGCGCATGGCCGCCTTCGCATTCGACAACAGCTATCGCCGTCTGCCCGAGCGGTTCTACGCGCCGCTCGCGCCGCAGCCCGTGGTCGCGCCGCGCCTGATCGCCTTCAATCGCGTGCTCGCCGCCGAGCTGGGGCTCGATGCCGACGCGATGGCGCCGACGGCGGCCGGGCTTTTTTCGGGCAATCAGATCGCGGAGGGTGCCGAGCCGATCGCACTCGCCTATGCCGGGCATCAATTCGGAAATTTCGTTCCCCAGCTCGGCGACGGGCGTGCGTTGCTGCTGGGCGAGTTGATCGACGCGAAGGGCTTCAGGCGCGACGTCCAGCTCAAGGGCTCGGGGCCGACTCCGTTTTCGCGCAATGGCGACGGCCGCGCCGCGCTCGGACCGGTGCTGCGCGAGTATGTCGTCAGCGAGGCCATGCATGCACTGGGTATCCCGACGACGCGGGCGCTGGCCGCAGTCGCAACGGGCGAAATCGTGCGGCGGGAAACCGCGCTGCCCGGCGCGATCCTCACCCGCGTCGCCGCCAGCCATATCCGTGTCGGCACGTTTCAGTATTTCGCGGCGAGGCAGGATGCCGAAGCGCTGCGTCTGCTCGCCGACCACGTCATCGCGCGCCATTACCCCCAAGCCGGGACTGCGGAGCGCCCCTATCTCGCGCTGCTGGCGGCGGTCGCGGAACGTCAGGCCAATCTGGTCGCGCGCTGGATGACGGTCGGCTTCGTTCATGGCGTCATGAACACCGACAACACGGCGATTTCGGGCGAGACGATCGATTATGGCCCCTGCGCCTTTCTCGACGCTTACGATCCCGCGACGGTGTTCAGCTCGATCGACCGGGGCGGACGCTACGCGTTCCGCAACCAGCCGGCGATCGCCCAGTGGAATGTCGCACGCTTCGCTGAGACATTGTTGTTCCTGATCGACCCCGACATCGACACGGCCATCGCCCTGGCGACGGAAACGTTGAAAGCCATGACGTCGCAGTTCGGGCGTGCCTGGCTGTCAGGCATGCGCGCCAAACTGGGGCTGATGCGGGAGGAAGACGAAGACGGCACGCTGATCGGCGAGCTTCTGGGCGCGATGCACGCAGGCGCAGCGGACTTCACGCTGACCTTCAGGACGCTGGCCGACGGCGCCGGCGCGGCCCGCGACCTGTTCGGCGCGCCGGAAGCTTTCGACACTTGGGCGGCGCGCTGGCAGGCGCGCACGGCACGCGAAGGTGTCGCGGACGCAGAGATCAGGGCGCGGCTGAAGGCGGCGAATCCGGCGATCATTCCGCGCAACCACCGCGTGGAAGACGTCATCACGGCGGCTGTCGAGCGGCAGGATTTCGCTCCGTTCCAGACGCTGCTGGAGGCTGTGCAGCGCCCGTTCGAAGATCTCCCCCAGTTCGCGCCGTTCACCAGGCCGCCGCAAGCCGACGAGCGCGTGCTGCAGACCTTCTGCGGCACCTGAGCCCATCGGGCGCAGCGCGCCTGACAACCGCTAGGTCTTGCGGCGGAGCGCCTCCGCCAGCGCCGCACCCAGAGCGCCCTGCGCCGGCGCGGCCGGAGCGGACTTTCCCGCCTGATAACGCTTGATATCGGCCGGCCGCGCGCCTGAGGCAGCGGGCGCCGCCGGGCGCGGCGAGGCGGCGCCGTCGCTGCGCATGGTGAGTGCGATACGCTTGCGCTTCACATCGACCTCGACCACGCGCACGCGCACCACGTCACCCGCCTTCACAACCTCATGCGCATCCTTCACGAAGCGATCGGCGAGCTGCGATACGTGCA
>Ga0116193_1003745_pt1 | contig 10869 bp, 10 predicted proteins | sample AD_UKC115_MetaG_FD_89892 | JGI IMG/M metagenome (GOLD analysis project Ga0116193, IMG submission 89892) | Active sludge microbial communities of municipal wastewater-treating anaerobic digesters from Hong Kong - AD_UKC115_MetaG | ecosystem: Engineered > Bioreactor > Anaerobic > Digestate...
GGAAAGCCCGCAAAGACGGGAGGCGATGTGGACGCTGCTGCAAAAGAGCGACCGGAGGAAGCTCCTTTTGCAGCTTTGCGGCCACACGACTACCGGCTGCGGACTTGGAACCGAACGCCGACGGCGTAGCCGGCACGCCCAACAAATAAAAAAATATATAAACCTTATTTTTCGAGAATAGTTCTTAATTTGGAGGTCGTTGCTTCCCAGTTATAGTGTTCTTTCACAAAACGATAACCATTTTCGGCAATTTCAGCGTATTGTTCAGGATTTTCGAGCAAAAATTTAATGGCTTCGATATAGCCGGTAACGGAATTACGGATAAGAATTTCTTGCCCTTCGTGGACACCTTCAAGCGGTTTTCCCGCCAATGGAGAAGTAACACAAGGCAATTTCATAGCCATTGCTTCGAGCAATTTATTTTGCAAACCGGTTCCTATATGCATGGGAGCGAGAAAAATACGCGATTGAGCATAATAATCGGCCATGGAATTGACCCATCCGGTAATAGTAACCCCTTCGCGTTTGAGCGCCAATACTTTAAGAGACGGATGAGCACCGCAAAGCACTAGACGAAGAGCAGGAAACTCCTCTTTCAGCTTGGGAAAAATGTTCTTCACAATAAACTCAGCCGCTTCAACATTGGGCGCATAGCTCATATTTCCGGAAAAAATCAAATCATACTTTTTATGCGATTCTGTATGGGAATAGCAGGAAAAGTCAACGCCATTGGCAATGACATGGATTTGCTCATTTTGGGAATGGGGCAAAAGGTCACGATCGACCCCCGTAATAATCGTTTTATGGTCGAAATAGTCGAATACCTCATTTTCGTAACGACGGAGGCGTTCATATTCCATTTTAAAGAGCGGTTTCAAGTAAAACGGAGCTACTTCACAACGACGGTGCATCCCTTTAGAGAGTACATCCTGATAATCAAGTGTTTTCTTAACCGCAACATTTTTGGTATATTCGGCAGTGCGAACCAACTGGCAATAGAGATGATCGGGTTTCACTTCATCCACGAAACGGAGGAATTGGTTATGAGCGCGGCGATTGTAAAAATAGGCACATTGAAAAGGCAACCCTTTAAAGAAAAAACGAACCATTTGAATCAGCCGTCCAACAAAACTGAGCTTGAATACACGGATAGATTTGCAATACTGTTTTAGCTCCTTTATGGCCCCGGAAGACACTTTTCTGTCGGAAAAAGCAGCCAGATAAATATCATGAGATTGAGAAAGGATGCGAATTTGATTATAGGCGCGTAACTTATCTCCTTTTTCTAAAGGATAGGGAAAACGTGATAAAACAATAAGCAGTTTCATATCAATAATCTTGCGGCAAATATACAAAAAATTGAGACTTTTCCCGATAAAATAGTATCTTTGCAACCTAAAAACAAGAGATTGTCTATGAATTCTATAGTTTCACCGGAAATAGAGGAATATTGTGAAGCGCACACGACACCGGAGCGAGAACTTTTATATCGGTTAAATCGTGCCACCCATGTCAGGGTTCTTCGTCCCAGGATGCTTTCGGGTCCGTTGCAAGGAGCTTTATTGTCGATGCTTTCCGGGATGATTCAGCCGGAGCACATTCTTGAAATCGGAACCTTTACGGGATATGCAACGCTATGTTTGGCAGACGGTTTACCCGACGGGGGAACTTTGGATACCATTGAAATCAATGAGGAGTTAGAGGAGATGATTTTGCAATACATTGGGGAATCCCCGCGGCGAGCGCAAATTACACTCCATATCGGGGATGCGCTGGAAATTATCCCTGCCCTCAATAAGAGTTGGGATTTAATTTTTCTGGATGCCGAAAAGCAAGATTACATCAAATATTATCAGCTTTTGCTTCCGCAATTACGAAAAGGTGGCATTATGCTGGTTGACAACGTATTGTGGAGCGGCAAAGTAATTGATAAAACCGAAGAAAATGATCCCGACACCGAAGCCATTATAGCATTCAATGATTACGTCCAAGCCGATTCTCGAGTAAAAAATTTGATATTGCCATTACGGGATGGACTGATGATGATAGAAAAAATATAAGTTCATGCGCATTGATATATTAACCCTTTTTCCGGAGATGTTTCAGGGAGTTTTCTCTCAATCGATTATCAAAAAGGCGATTAATCGACAATTATTGGAAATTGCCATCCACAATATTCGCGATTATTCCACCGACAAGCATCATCGGGTAGATGATTATCCTTTCGGCGGTGAAGCCGGGATGGTCATGATGATTGAACCGATTGCACGCTGTATTGAAGCATTAAAGAAGGAGCGAAATTACGATTCGATCTTATTCATGACGCCGGATGGAAAGACTTTTAATCAGCAACATGCCAATCGTTTAAGTTTGCACCGCAATATCATCATTTTGTGTGGCCATTACAAAGGAGTGGATGAGCGGGTTCGTGAACTGTACGTTACCGAAGAGATCAGCATCGGAGATTATGTTTTGTCAGGCGGCGAGTTGCCGGCAATGGTTGTAGCAGATTCCCTCGCGCGCATACTGCCCGGCGTTTTAAATGATGAGACCTCTGCCCTATCCGATTCATTTCAGGACGGATTATTGTCTGCGCCCGTCTATACGCGACCGGCCGATTATCAGGGACATAAAGTTCCGGACGTTCTATTGTCCGGCAATGAAAAGCTTATCCGGGAATGGAAAATGGAACAACAAATCTCGCGCACCCACACACGCCGACCGGATTTGTTGGGTGATGATTCTTCTTCGGAATCAATAAAATAGCAGAAAATTATGAATAAAGATTATTTTTACTTAGGAAAAATCACCAAGCCTTTCGGTTACAAGGGCGAATTATTCCTCTATTTGGATACGGATGAGCCAAAGAAATACGAAAATTTAGATGCAGTATTCATTCAATTGGACGATGAATTATTGCCTTATATTATTGAGCAATTGGGTTTTCGCGATGAGCAGACGGCCGTTGTCAAATTCAAAGATGTTGATTTTGAAAATTCCAAAGAGTTAATTGGCGCGGAGCTCTATTTGCCGCTCTGCATGCTTCCTCCGCTCACCGACAACAAATTTTACTATCACGAAGTGATCGGCTTCCGGGTAATCGATCAAGTCAAAGGAGAGATAGGTATTTGCATTGATTTCATTGACATCAGCAAGCAACCGATTATGCAAATAGATTATCACGGACAGGAAGTCTTAATTCCTGCAATAGATGAATTTTTTGACCGCATAGACCGGGAAAACAAAATTATCTATATCACGGCTCCCGATGGTTTAATTGATGTGTATATTGAAAAATAGCAGGCAATTTCTTCGATATGACTCCTTAAAACGATAATAAGGAAATTCCTAACCTAATGTCGTATTGAACTATGTCTGAACATGAACGTGCATCGCGGCAAAAGCACAACTATTAATTTTACCGAATGTCTCCTACATCTTGATTTTTAGCCCTTCATAAAAAAATGTAGATTGATTATTAACATGTTAGAATTTTAATACCCATATTTTAAGATAATATATATCTTCTATACTATTTTTAAATACGAGATATGCGGTATCTTGAAAAAATAAATTAATATTATTCTAAATACACGGGGGATAATTTCCACTGCTGTCGTACAAAGCTTTTCTTCCGATGAAAGAATGTTTTGGTGATTATAAACCGTATCCACCGAATTATATTTTTTTACCACCGAATTCCGCCGAATCGAATCATTCACGATACCTGATGTATCTAAGAATTGAAAATGTTCGGAATAAGTGGTATCAAGATGGATGAAAAAATTATTTAACGCAAATTACGGTATTTTACCCTTTGATTTGTCCGATTACTAGCAAAAACAAGAAAAAAGCGGGAATTCTTTTCATAATTTTTATCCTCTTCCTATTCTTCGATGCCCTTTGATTAAGATTTTTAAGTCGGTACTAAATTGGTAATCGTTGGCATAAACCTGATTGGCTTTAGCAATAATATCTTCGGACATATTGTTAAGACCCAATGCATTAGTACAGGGCAAAATCCCTGCAGGGATAATAGGCAGCTTTTGTAAATTGGGATTGCTTAAGGAGTGGTAACCTATCCATGTTTTTTTTCCTTTTAGCACCTCTATAAGGGCAATTATATACTTTCTTTTACTTTTAACAGTCCAAATATTTAAAGGGCAAAAGAGTATTAGAAAGCACGAAGTTAAAATGTCAAAAATCCGTTTTTTTCTCCTATTTTTAGGCAAATTAATGGAATTAAGGGGCACGATAAATATATCATCAGCAGTTGCGATGGAATTGCTTCCGATAATAGCATTGCTTTCTGCAGGCACAATTTTATATTCAACTTGATCATTTTTGAGATGTTCCATTAAATCTATGATCTCCTCCGGAGACAAGTTTTGGGCACAAAAAATAAGTTCTTTGATTTTATAAACGGCTACAATCTCTTTGAGTTGATAAAGCTCCCCTATTGTTAAGTCAGATGACTCTTCAGTTGCACTATCCGTGGAAACAATTCTGAGAAATTCAATTTCAGGATTTGTCAATTGCACCAATCTTAATACACGGGCAGCTTCTTGACCTTTGCCCACCACCACTATTCTTCGATTTTCGGCTCCTTTTAAGGCATATCCGGGAACTTTGAGTCGGTGAAGTACATAGCGAAGAGAATTCATGGCAATAACGCTCCACATCGCTCCAATCACAACTACAGCTCTGGAGAAGCGAAATGTTTCGGGTAGTAAGGCGTAAATGAGCAAAATGGTAATGGTTCCGGCTATAAATCCTTTATTGGTTTTGCTGAGACGTATCGGTTTATGGTAGCCCTTGTATGTAGCAACACCCAAAATCCAAATCAATGTATATAAAGGAAGCACCCACTGAAAAAAAGCAACAGGAAACGAGCTTCCCCGTTCCGCCAAAACGGCATATTCCCAATATTGCGTAATTGCAAACATTCCGGCATATAAAGCAATAAAATCCAGAATTGGCAAAAAAAGTGCAAGGACCAAACGTTTCAATACGGCTAAAGAGGCTCGTAAATAGATTGCCATATTAATCAGCCAATTCAAAAAAACTGCATTTTTTTGGGAGAAATGCTTTTTAGCAAAAATTTGCATCGCCCGATAGAAGACAAATACATAATTAATACTTGTTTTCTTGGTGCTCTCACCTTTGTAATGAATAATCCTTGTTTCGGGGTAATAATAGTTTTTATAACCGTTTTTAATAATTCTATATGATAAATCAATATCTTCACCATACATAAAATAGTCTTCGTCCAATAATCCTATTTGATCAAGTACTTTTTTACGAATCAGCATAAATGCTCCGGATAGAATTTCTACAGAATGAATTTGGTTTTTATCAAGATAAGTCAGATGATAGGATCCGAATTTTTTAGATTTCGGGAAAAATTTGGACAATCCGAAAATTTTGTAAAATGCTACACTCGGAAGAGGTAACCCTCTTTTCGACTCCGGTAGAAATTCCCCCTTTCCATTCACCATTTTCACTCCCAATGCTCCGGCATCAGCGGTATTCTCCATAAATTGAATAATCTTGTCAAAAGTATCATTTTCGACAACCGTATCCGGATTCAGCAAAAGGACATATTCTCCTTGGGCAATTTTTATAGCTTGATTATTGGCTTTGGCAAAACCCACATTTTCTTTATTGGCAATTAAGTGAACCTGAGGAAATTTTCGTTGAATCATGTTCAAAGATCCGTCGACAGAGTTATTGTCCACAACAAATACTTCCGCTTCCAAATTAGCAAGTGCCTGGTAAACTGAAGTCAAACATTGTTTCAAAAAATGCTCTACATTGTAATTGACAATAATTACACTTAATTTCTTCATTCAAAAATATCTTAAAAATTGGCAATGACTGTTTTCTTTGCTCTAACTTTATCACCAACATTAACCAAAATATGCGCATCTAAGGGCAAAAAGAGATCTACTCTGGAACCAAATCTAATAATACCCATTTCTTCTCCTTGATTAACCTCTTTTCCCACTTGGGCATAGGAAACAATTCTACGGGCAATAAGACCTGCAATTTGTCGAAACAAGACTACTTTTTCGTCATCTTTCTGAACCACCACCGTATTATGTTCATTATCAAAAGAAGCTTTCGGTAATTTGGCCACCAGATACTTTCCGGGATGATAACACACATAAGTAACCGTTCCGTCAATAGGATAATTATTGACATGAACATTATTTATGGACATGAAAATTGAAATTTTTATTCTTTCATCTTTAAAGTATTCATTTTCAATACATTTCTCAATAATCACAATTTGTCCATCGGCAGGAGAAATAATTCCATCCGGAACTTTATTGATTTTTCGTTTCGGGACTCTAAAAAAACGAATTACAATAAATAAATAGCTGAATAATAAGATTGAAAGGAACACAAAACCGAAAATTGCAAATGCAAAAGTTATAAACAGAGCAAGAATTATTCCTGTTATAACAAAAGTAATGGCGATAGGCAAATAGCCCTCCTTGTGTATTTTCATATTCAGTAAATTATATTAGATACATTACAATAATCCAATAAAAAAAAGCAATTGGGGCGGCAAAAAAGAGTGAATCAAATCGATCCAATACTCCACCATGCCCCGGCAAAATTTTCCCACTGTCTTTTACTCCATAATTGCGTTTTACAAAAGATTCTACCAAATCACCATAAGTAGAGGCAATCATAATTAACGAGGCAAAAAGAAGCCATTGTCCAATGGAGTTAAAGCCGGTATGTTCAAAAAACGGGATGTATGCAAATGCTACAGAAGTAGCGGCAGTTCCAATAAAAGCAACAATAAAACCTTCCCACGATTTTTTCGGAGAGATGCGTTCAAAGAGTCGATGTTTCCCGAATAAAGAACCGGCACAATAAGCCAAGGTATCAAAAAGCCAAATCACTATAAAAAGTGCCAAAACCATCGTGTTTCCGGTAAATGTTCCATAAGCCCACAGACCGACAATTCCCAAAGGAACAGCTACCCAAAGTGAAGGCAAATAAGCCCCCATAATATGTTCCATCGGGGATTTGTGTTTGCGGTACATTTCCACAGAAGGTATAAGAAGTGCCGTTACAACACCTGCAGCAATTAGTATTATCAATGCTGATGATTCAATGAAAAAAACAGATGAAAAAACAATAGAGGTAAGCAATAACGGTAAAATCAATTGCGGTTTTTGCTCATTGAGTCTACTCATCTTCCAAAACTCGTATGTTCCTAATAATGAAAATCCCAAAAAAACAAAATAAAACAGATATTTTGAAACAAAAATAGAACTAATGACGAGTGTAATAAAAAACAGACCTGTAATCGTACGAATAATCAAATTCTTCATGGTTATTCATTAATCAAGAGTAGTATTAATCTAGGATTAGATGGGGTATAAACTTCTTCTCCATCAACAAAATACGGAGGAATAGGTGCAATAATCTCACGAAAATTGGATTGGTTAAGATGTTCATTTTTGCGACGGAAGTCCAATGCCATTTTAATATCCGGAACCACATTCGTTGCAAATCCAACAATTAAAATATCTTTAGCCAAATTTTTAACGGATGGATAGAGTGTAAACTCTTGTGAAAAGAGTAAATTTCCACTTCTTGCAATAAAAAAATCGGCATACACGATAACTAAATCCGCAGATTCATTGGGATTGATACATGTTTGAAAATTGATCTTATATTCAGTTAATTTTGAAGAAAGAAAATCGCAAGTATTCAGAATGGTCTCATATTTTTGAATATGAATAAATTTACTCAAATCTTCAAAAAAACTTGATTTATGGCATAATCTACATTTTCCGCCTTGACTTCTAAAGTTGTCCACAAATTGCTTCAGAAGTTGTTCCATTTGTGGATAAAGAGGCATATTGGTATCAGGATTCTTCAGTGGTTGAAGATTCTTAGATGCCAATGCATGACGAATATTTCGTCTGATCAACTCTTTACTGGTTGTGTTTTTTGAATTATTTAAAGTAGGAGAATTACTCATAACCATTAATTTTGAATTTCTGCAGCTCCTTCAGGTCGTTTTCCAAAAATATTCTCAAGATTTTCAGCGAAAATAACTTCTCTTTCGAGAAGAATTGCCGCCAATTGGTCTAATTTTTCTTTATTTCCTTTTAAGATATCGAGTGCACGTTTGTAAGCAGATTCAATTAAATTATGAATTTCCTTGTCAATTTCTTCGGCTGTTTTTTCGCTGTAAGGTTTGGTAAAGGAGTACTCCGATTGTCCGGAGGAGTCATAATAGCTCACATTTCCGATTTTTTTATTTAAGCCGAAATAAACTACCATTGAGTAGGCTTGCTTGGTAACTCTTTCGAGGTCACTCAAGGCTCCTGTAGAAATTTGTCCAAAAATAAGTTCTTCGGAAGCTCTGCCACCCAAAGTCGCGGTCATTTCGTCAAACAATTGATCAAAAGTGGTAATATGTCTTTCTTCGGGCAGATACCAAGCGGCACCCAATGATTTTCCACGAGGCACAATCGTAACTTTTACCAGCGGTGAGGCATGTTTAAGCAACCAACTCACGGAAGCATGACCGGATTCATGATACGCAATAACCTTTTTTTCTTGAGGAGAGATGATACTGCCTCTTTTTTCCAGACCGCCTACAATTCGATCAATCGCAGAAAGGAAATCCACTTTTTCGATTTGTTTTTTAGAAGTTCTGGCGGCAATCAGCGCAGCTTCATTACATACATTAGCGATGTCGGCTCCGGAGAACCCGGGAGTTTGCTTGGCAAAGAATTCCAAATCTACATCCGGTCCGATTTTTAAGTTACGAACATGAACTTCAAAAATCCCTTTACGTTCATTTATATTAGGAAGTTCCACATGAATTTGTCTATCAAATCTTCCGGCACGAAGCAAGGCACGATCAAGGACATCGGCACGATTGGTTGCAGCGAGAATAATCACACCTGCGTTGGAAGAGAAGCCATCCATTTCTGTAAGCAATTGATTTAATGTGTTTTCACGTTCATCATTCGCCCCACTCATTACATTTCTGCCTCTGGCACGTCCAACGGCATCAATTTCATCAATAAAAATAATACAAGGAGCTTTTTCTTTGGCTGTTTTAAAGAGATCTCGAACACGAGAAGCTCCGACACCAACAAACATTTCCACAAAATCGGAACCGGAAAGAGAAAAGAAGGGAACTTTTGCTTCGCCGGCGACCGCTTTTGCTAATAAAGTTTTTCCTGTACCCGGAGGACCTACTAGGAGAGCTCCTTTGGGAATTTTTCCGCCTAATTCAGTATATTTCTTAGGATTTTTGAGAAAATCCACAATTTCTTCTACTTCATACTTCGCCCCTTCCATTCCGGCAACATCTTTAAATGAAATATTGGCTTGTGTTTTACTATCAAAAAGCTGGGCTTTTGATTTCCCAATACTGAAAATGCCTCCGCCAGCAGCTCCGCCACCTTTCATTGAACGCATAGAATAATAAAATAGCACAAAGATAAAAACCAATGGTAAAATCCACCATATCAACTCTCTGCCCCAATTTTCAGTAGTATTTTGTTTAAGTGGAAATTCATAATCATTCTCGATATCAGATTTTGTTAATGAGGTATCTGCAGCCAATCTATTTTCAATGGCTCGCTCTTTTAATCGATTTAGATTTTCATTAAATACTTGAAAATCACTAATATTTAAAAAACACTGAGGTCCATCAATATTTTTTTCTCTAAACTTTTCATATTCAGAATTTTGCAAAATTGCATTTTCTTTCAAAAAAATATGTACCCGATTGTCTTTCTTTACATATTCCAATTGCTTAATTTCTTGGGCTAAAACCATTTCATTAAACTCAATATTATCTACTTCTTCTACTGGTTTCGGAGAAGAGTTAAAAAAATAGAGTCCAATCAAAAAGATAGCAATGGCCATATAAATCCAAGAAAGATTCAATTTGGGTTTACTATTTTTCCCAATCACCGGTTTTTGTTTTTTGTTGGCTTGTTTATTATCTGAATTTGTCGTCATTTCGTAAATAATTAATAGTGTTGAATTTCAGCATCACTCCATAGCTTTTCGAGATTGTAGTATGTGCGGGCTTCGGGTTGAAAAATGTGCACAATCACATTGAAATAATCCAAGAGAACCCATTCAGCATTTTCTACACCTTCAACAAAAGTGGGTGTCGTTTGAATGTTCCGATGCGTCATTTCACGGACATAATCACACAATGTTTCGACATGGGGTTTAGAATTTCCTGTACAAATAATAAAATAATCAAAAAAAACGTGATTAATTTTTTTTAAATTAACACAGATAATATCCTCTCCTTTTTTTTCTATAAGTGATTGTATTATAATTTCTTGTAGGTTTCCTTCTTGTAACATCGGTTCTGTAACCGCAGATTTCTTTTTTGCCATTCTATTATAAAGTAAATTAATCTGCAAATTTACATCATTTTTTTGAATATGTAAATAGCTTATTTAGAAAAAGAAAAAATAAAACGCAGAAAATCCGAAGACTTTCTGCGTAAAGAATATGATAAAACAAAATGTTCTTATCTAACGATATTTAATTTTTTCGTAGAAATATTGTTCCCATTCATAATTTGAATCAAATACAATCCTTCAGCGTAATTAGCTACATTGATTGTTTGTGTAGGAGAAACAGTTTCTAATTTCTCCATCATTTTACCTGTTACGTCAAAAATAGCAATCGTAGAATTTTCAACACCGGTGAGTGTTACGAAATCTTTTGCAGGATTCGGATAAAGTGCAATTTTATTATCAGATAATGATAATGTTGAAATTCCTACTTCACTTGAAACAAATCCTATAATAGCAAAATCTCCATTAAAAGTGCCTCCTCCCATAAATTCATTTA
>Ga0116193_1003746_pt1 | contig 10865 bp, 9 predicted proteins | sample AD_UKC115_MetaG_FD_89892 | JGI IMG/M metagenome (GOLD analysis project Ga0116193, IMG submission 89892) | Active sludge microbial communities of municipal wastewater-treating anaerobic digesters from Hong Kong - AD_UKC115_MetaG | ecosystem: Engineered > Bioreactor > Anaerobic > Digestate | place...
ACTTCATCGAGGCCACCGCCGCCAAGCTGGGCGGCGTGGCCGGCGCGGTGGCGCCAACCCTGCTGGACGGCGTGTTCGGCATCATCGCCGGGGGCGTAGTGCTGGCCGTTGTGGCCCTGGTGGGTAAGGTCTGGCCGAAGAAGCAGGCCGCAGCGGGTTAGCCACATTCGCCGCGCCTGCTAACGCCACCGAGACGCCGCGGTCGCGCGCATTACGGCGCGGCGCGCAGCCGGCAGTGCAGCCCCGCGTAGTCGCGCACGCCTGCCCACGTCAGGCGGCTGGCGTTCGATGACAACGCGCCGGTAATCGCCGCATTGCCGGAAAGCCCCAGCAGCATCCGCATCAGCAGCACGCCGTCGCTGCTCGCGCCGGTGGTGTTGCTGCCGTCGAGGTCCATCGTGCAGCGCGTACCGGGCGTGCTTTCAAGCTGCAGGCGGGCGATGCAGCTTTGGGGCGAGCTGACGCCAGCAAAGCAGGAGCCCGCCGTCATCAGTTTGCCGTCGCCAGTGATCGCCGCGCTGGTGCCCAGCCAGCTGGCCTGCGAGCTACCGCCGATGGGCGTGGGCTCGGTGTCGAGCAGGCGGGTGCTTTGGCCGCCGAACTGCGGCGAGGGCGAACCGTTGGCTGCGAACGCAGCGAGGCAGATGCCGTAGCGCTGGAACGGCGTGGTAGACGCCATGCACTGCGTCACCATGATCAGCGAGCCGTCTTCGCGCTCTGCCAGGCCGTAGACCGACATCGCGGTGGCGCCGAGCGTGACGCCGGTCACGTAGCCGCTGGTGCCAAAGGCGGTGTCGATGCCGGTGACTGGATGGTGGCGGAACAGGCAGCCGCGCAGATTACCGGTGCTCACTTCAGAGCAGGTGCCAGCGGCGACCAGCGCGCCGTCGGCGGCGGCGACCAGTCCGCCCAGCGTGGCTGCGGTGCTGCCGGGGATGGAGGCGGTGTAGGTGGCTGTGGGCGTGCCGTTGGCCGCCATGTCGATGTAGCACATGCGGTTGGCGGTGACCGTGACGCCCACATCACAGGTGGCACCGACATAAGCGCGGCCGTCGCTGCGCGGGATCAGCGTCTTCACCGCCCCACCACGCAACGCGGACCACACCCACATCGCGCCGCCGTTGAACGACGGGTCAAACGTGCCATCCGTTAGCAGGCGGCCGAGGCAGGGCAGGCCTGCGCCGGTATTGGTGCAGACACCGCCGATCAGGATCTTGCCGTCGGCTGTCATCGTCATCGCCTGCACCCAGCGCAACTGCGGCACGGCGATCAGGCCATTGCTGCCGACATTGACAAAAAAGCCGCCCGATGGCGACGCCTTGAAGATGCAGCCGTTACCGGCGCAGATGCCGCCGATCCAGAGGTTGCCCTGACGGTCGCGGGTGATGGCGTTGGCGTAGCTGTTGCCAAAGCCGGTGATGGTCATAGTGCCGGTTCCGGCGAAGCTGGTGTCGGCGCCGCCAGCGAAGTTGCGCTTGCTGACGCAAACGTCGCTGTTGCTGTTCTGGCAGTAACCGGCCACGAACACGGCGTTGGTCTCGGTGACCAGCATCGCCTCGCTGCGACTTTCCGATCCGCCCGCGATGAAGCGGGCCAGGCCGGCTGGGTTGCCACTGGGGCTCCAGGTGGTGTCAAAGTCGCCGCCAGCGGCGAACGCGGTTGCGGTCACCGCCAGGCCAAGCGCTGCGATCGCGCGGGCGCAGTGCTGCAAGCAGGTGATGAGGGGTTGTTCAGTCATCGCGATCTCCTCCTAGCGAACGCCGCACTGGCTGTAGGCGTGATCAAAAATCGCCGCGGCGGTGGCCCGCTGGGCGCCGCTTGACACCGCATTCTGGGTGAGTGCATTGCCGCGGAACCCCAGCCCCAGGCGCAACCAGAGCAGGCCGTCGGTCTGCGGCTTGACGAAGCCATCATCGTCGATGTCAAGCGAGCAGTGTTGCCCGGCGGGTGGGCCAAGGTCGAAGCGCGAGACGCAGGTAATCCACGTCGTGTCGGTCCCCGCCACGTTGCACAGCGCGCTCAGCAGCAACTTGTTGCCGGGAGCGACGAAGCCGCCGTAAACGTTGGCACCGCCAGTGTTCGGCACTGCCGACGACAGTCCGCCGAGACCAAAGCTCGTATCGAATGTGCCGTTCGGATTGGTGCGCAACATGCACATGATCTGCGGTGGGTTGTTGCAGTGACCGCCGAGCAGCACCTTGCCGTCGTCAGCAACGTGCAGCAGGCTCAAGTTGACGGAGGTGAAAACGCTGTTGAACCAGACAAAGCTGGCGCCAGCGAACGCCGCGTCGGGCTGACCAGCATCGTTGAGGGCGGCCACGCAGAATCGCCAGGTGCTGCCATTGCCATAGACACCACACTGTCCGGCGAGGATGATGCGACCGCCGGGCAGGATGCGCACCCGGCGGCTGACGTCACCGGTCTGGCCGGTGGCGCTGTAGAGCTTGATACCAGTGCCGTTGAAGCTGGTGTCGAGCGCGCCTGCCAGCGTGAGGCGGGTGACGCAGAACTTTGCCGAGCCGCTGTCATCGCAATAGCCGGTGATCAGCATCCGACCGTCGGGGTAAACCGCGATATCGCTCGCCTGATTGTTGCTGGCGCTCATATCGATCAGGCGAACGCTGCCGCTGTTGAACGTGCTGTCCTGCACGCCGTCGGCTGTCAACCGGTTGGCGCAGAACACATAGTGGCCGCTGGTGAAGCATTCGCCCGCCACGGCAATACGACCGTCGCCCAGCAACGCCAGACCCTTGGCAGTGATCAGGCTGGGCAACCGTGCGTAGCCGCCGGTGCCGAAGCTGGTGTCAAGGTCGCCGTTGGCGGTGAGCCGGAAGATGCACGGCGAGGTGGGGCCACAGCGCCCGGCCACGATGATGCGGTCACTATTGTCGACCAACAGCGTGCTGCCGAACTCCTGCGCGGTCGCGTCCCCGGTACGGAAGACGCCCGGCATCGCTGCGGCAGCAGCGAATGTAGTGTCGATGCCGCCGCTGCCGTTGGCCTGCAGGCGCGTGACACAGAGATCCGACGTGGAGTAGGTGCCGCAACTATGCAGCGTGACGATCTTGCCGGTGGACTGCACCGCGCTCTGAAAGCCGATCCACCCCTGGGCGTTGCTGAACTGGTAGGTGCCGCTGCTGGCAAACGTGTTGTCGAGCCCGCCGGGGACCGCGCGCGCGCTGGTCGCCAGCAACAAGAGAACGACGCCAACCAGAAGCAGTAGCGCCCGGCCCCAACGGCGGACCTGGCGAACAATCGGCAGGCTAAGGCGGCGCTGACGCGGCGCCGGCAGTGGCGAGGCGCGGTGCGGGTGCTGCGCGGAGGCAGTCGCAGCGTGCGAGACATCGCTCGCGTTGAACGCGCGGTGGCGACGGCGGCGCTCGTGGGCGCTTGGTCGTGGATGCGGGTGCGGGTGGATCATCGTCGGTCCTCCGGTAGTGCCGAGGCGTGGCGCGATTGCAAGATTGATCGGAAAGCGGGAGAGAGGTCGCAAATCATGTCCATAGCAGCGCAGAAGTGGAAAAACTGGCTCAGCGTGAATGGCAGCTTTCTGCCGAAAGGCTCATCTGAATTGGGCTGAGCGGGCGATTTTGGTGTATGTCGACTTCCGGCGACAACCGGGTTGTAGCCCATATTGAGTGGGCGTTGTACGGAAAAGATGTGTCCAGAATTCGCTGCTCGCGGCAGCCCGCGGCGACGTCCAGGCCGAGCCAGATTCAGGTTGTCGTGGCCCGGTAAAATCCAGCGACTGGCCACCACGTCTTGCGTCAAAACCGCGCCGTTCCCGGCCAACAATCCCAACGCTGTGCGTCTGCGGGTGCCCCTGCACCGCCCGCTGCGCTGTGCTTTGCTTCTCGCGGGCGTCACCAGTGCCTGCCGTCGCCAACAAGGTCCTTCGTGTTCAAGAACATCATCGCTTACCGCATCAATCCCGACTGGAAGAAAACCACCGCGCAGATTGAGGCGGGGCTTAGTCTTACTCGTTTCAGCAAGTGCGGCGCCACCCAGGAAAAGTCGATCGGCTGGTCGGAGCCGCGCAACGAAGCCCATGCCGTGTTGGCCGAAGTGGTGAACGGGCACATCATTCTGCGCCTGACCAGCGAGACCAAGGTGCTGCCGGCCAATGTGGTTCGCCGCGCGGCCGAGGAGCGAATCGAAAAGCTTGAGGACCAGATGGGTCGCAAGCTCGGCCGCGTTGAAAAGCGCGACATCCGCGAGGAGATGCGGCTTGATCTGTTGCCCCGTGCTTTCACCCGCCTCGCGCACACCAACGTGTGGATCGACCGCAACTCCGGCCTGCTGCTGGTGGACAGCGGCTCGCCCACGCGCGCCGACGAAGTGGTCGCCATGCTGCTGCGCTGCCTCGACGACATCGAATTGACGCCGGTGCAGACCAACACGTCACCTGCGGTGCAGATGTCGGCCTGGTTGCTGGCGCACGAGGCGCCGGGCCGCTTTGACATCGAGGAAGAGTGCGAGCTGAAGGCCACTGATGACTCACAGGCGATCGTGCGCTACAGCAAGCATTCGCTGAACAACGCCGAAGTGCGCAAGCACATCCAGAACGGCAAGCTGCCCACGCGTCTGGCATTGACCTGGAACGGGCGGGTGAGCTTCGTGCTCAACGACAAATGGCAGGTCAAGCGCGAGCGCTTTCTCGATGGCGTGTTCCCGGAGAGTGACCCGGCTGACACCGGGGCAGATGCCGGCGAAAACGCGGCCGACCGCTTTGAAGCCGACTGGACTATCGCCACTGGTGAGCTGGCGCAATTAATGCCGGAGCTGATCGAGGCATTGGGCGGCGCTCAGGAAATCACGGCGTAACGCCGATTTGTCCCAAGGTGGCCGCCGCCTGCGCGGGATCAAAGTTGCGCAGTTCTGGGCGATTGCGCGTGTTACTCCATTGACAAGTGTGAATTGCGACTAGAAACGTCCCGATCGCATCGGACGAGTCTTAACTAGCCGTAAACCATCCCACTGTCTCGCGCAGGCGGGAGTTGTCTGGAGAACACCACCATGTCGCAATTGATCACCTGGACGCCGGACCTGAGCGTCGGCATTGACGTCATCGACGGTCAGCACCAACGCAATGTCGAATACATCAACATGCTGCATGAGGCGCGCCTGCGCGGCGATCGCGGCGTGATCGAGCGCGTGGTCGAGGAAATGGTCGACTACACACTCTCGCACTTCAGCTTTGAAGAGTCCATGATGGAGCAGGCGCACTACCGCTTCCTGCAGCCTCATCGTCGCGTGCATGAGCTGTTCGTACGCCGCGTGAGCGAGTTCCAGCAGCGATTCAAACTGGGCGAAGACTATCTGCAGGTCGCCACCGACATGCAGAACGCGCTGGTGACCTGGCTGATGAACCACATCAAGCGCGAAGACATGGACTACGCGCCTGCCGTACGCGCCAATCTGGGCGCGGCCGAGATGAAGGGCGGCGGGCTCGGCGGGATTCTGCGCCGCCTGTTCGGCGGCAAATAGCCGGCCCAGCCGCCGGTACTGCGTCGCGTCAGCGGGTTCGGGCGTACTCTGCCGCGACGTCTGCCACGGACGGGTTTGCCTTGCCCATGCCGTTGACCAGCGCGATCGGGATCTCGCCGGTCATCACTTTGTGCAGGCGGCGATAACTGGCCAGGGCCTCCGGCGTTGGCGCAAAACTGGTGGCGGCATAGCGAGAGGTCTGGACGTTGGGAATGCCGAGCTGTGTCAATTCCTGCGCCAGCGCACGTGCGCGTTGCGCGGCTTCGCGAGTGCAGTTGATGGGGGCGAACACCAGTACCGTTCCCGGTAGCGCGTCCGGCGGCATCGGCACCGGCAGAAAGCCGTTGGGACTGATCAGTGCCTGCGTGGCGCGATGCTCCCGGTATTCGCCCCACAGGTGATATCCGCCACCGAGCGCGGCAACGACCAGGAGCAGGCGCAGCACCAGCGTCACGATAGCGCCCCACTGCTTTGCCGCGCTTGCCGGCGGCCCAGCAACGCGGTGGTGATCAGCGTGAACAGCAGTCCGACGGGCAGCGGCTCAAGGAAGGTGATGGCGACGTTGGCGAGTGGATTTTTGTAGATCGCCATCATCTCCGTAATTTCCTTCTGCTGTGCGGCGATTTTTGCCTCGCTGGCGCCGGACTTGCGTGCCTTGTCGATGGCGTAGGCCGTGTACTTTTCGGTGAAATCAGGCGTCACTTTGTAGTAGATGAATTGCCAGGTCGCAACATAGCATGCGCTGGCGACGCAGGTGATCGCCAGTCCCACCAGAAATGCACGACCAAAACCGATCTGCCCGCCGGCGACATTGTCACGGTACGAGCGCACGCCGAAGTAGACCATCAGGAACGCCAGCACCATGCCGGTGTAGCCGATCAGCATGCCTTTGTCGAAGCCGATCTGGTCCATGAACGGCAGCGTGGCCAGCATCATCACGGACAGCATCGCGCCAGCGATCAGGCCAAAGGTCAAGACGATTTTGCGCATGAGAACTCCGTTGTCGATTGAGGAGTGTCGATTGCATCGGAGGCGCGCGGCAAGGGCGTCATCCGAACGGGTGATTTTGCAGATTCCTGCCCGCAATCATGCGAAAGTTGTAGCGTGATTTGTCGGGCGGAGGCAAGCAAATTGCGTCGTCCTGGACGACCGGAGAGCAACCGAACTTGCCTGCTCAGGCGATCAGGCGCATCTGCTTGGCCAGCTGCACGGCCTGGGTGCGGCGGCGGGCGCCGAGCTTGTCAAACACCCGGCTGAGATGGGTCTTGACCGTGTTTTCGCTGACGAACTCGCGCGCGGCGATCTCCTTGTTGCTCAGGCCCGCCGCGACGAGCTCCAGCATTTCCAGTTCGCGTGGCGTAATACCCAGCGCAGATATGCGCTCGCGGTCGCGGTCAAAGCCCGCAACGTCTGTCGCCGGCGCGACAGTGGCCGCCGTCGTACCGGGCTTGCCGCCGTTTGCGTCAACGCGACGCGTCAGTCGCAGGCCGAGCCAGATGCCGAGCGCCGCGAACAGCGCGGCGATGATGCCGCCGTAGATCTCCAGTGAGTGCTCGACGACCAGCCAGCGGTACTCGGCATAGCGCAACGCGGCGACCATCAGGCCGCCAAGGACACCGTAGAGCAGGACATGCTTGCGCATGGCCGGATTCTATGGGGCTGCGGCGAACCGATGTCCGCGTGTCGTTGCGGGTGGTGTCAGGGCGCCGCCTTACGGGTGTATTTGCCATCGAACGCGGTGGTCCACTTGCCGCTCGCGTCGGTGCTCTCCCAATGCTGCCGCACGCTTCCGTCGGCGTTCGGTGTCCAGGTGATGCGGTGGCTGACGGCACCGCCGCCGGCCGCTGAGCCCTTTCCCTCAAGCACCATTTTGCCGTCCTGGATGCCGCCTTCCAGCGTCAGCAGCAATCCGGATGAGTCAGCCCAGGTCTGGTGCCAGAGCTTGCGGCTGGCGTCATAGATGTTGATGCTTTCTCCGCTGTAGCCACCCGCCGTGCGATAACTCTCGCGCAGCACGCAGCCACCGTGCACGCTGGTGATGCTGTTGGTGCCGGCGAGCTTGCCGTTGGCGCCGTGCACCTGCCACTCGCCAAGCCAGAAGTCGAATGCCCGGTGCGCCGCACTGGCGCAGGGCAAAGGCTGCTGGGCATGGGCGGAGGGCAGCCCGGCGACTGGCGCGAACAGCGCGGCAATTAGCGCGACGACCCTTTGCTTTGTGACACTGCGGCTTGTGAACCGTGCGTCCAGCTTGCTGCTTTGCATCAAATACCTCCCGTTCATTGTCGTTCGAGTCTATGCCGACTGCAGCGAGCCGGCTTCGTCGTTCGTCGCATTGCCACCCACGCGACCTTGCCAGAACCACTAACGCCAGGTCGGGCAACACCGCACGAGAGTCAAAGTTTCAACGCACCCTGCGCTTCACCCGGCGTCGACTGCGCCTGAGCGGCCTTCGTGTCGGGTGGTGGTGGCACCGGCATCGGGAAGCTGACAAACACCATGATGATGAAGATGGGCAGGATCAGCCAGAACAGCGGCCGCCCCTATGTGAGTTTTTTCTTCGACATCACACCAGGGTCATGGTGCCTACACCAGTTTCAAGCCGCTGCGCTAGACGGCCACCGGCACCACGCCGCCCAGCTTTTCGGTGATTTCACGCGCGGTGTGGGCGACCAGCGGGCCGAGCTTCAGGATGCGCTCATCGGTCAGCCGTGCGATTGGGCCGGCCAGCGAGATGGCGCCCAGCGGCTCGGCGAACTCGTCGTAGATTGGCGCGGCGACACAGCGCAGGCCCATCGCGTTTTCTTCGTCGTCATAGCTGTAGCCGCGCGCGCGGATGGCCGCGAACTGCTGGCGCAGCTTGTCGGGGTCGGTGATCGTCTTGGTCGTCAGTTGCACGAGGTTGGAATTGCGCAGCACGATCGCCAGTTCGTCCTCAGGCAGCGCCGCCAGCATCGCCTTGCCCGATCCGCTGGCGTGTGCGGGGATGCGCGAGCCCAGGCGCACCAGCATGCGCATGACTTCATGACACTGCACCTGGCCGATGAAGCAGGCGTAGGTACTGTCAAGAATCGAAAGGTTCGCCGTTTCGCCCGATGCCTCCATGAGCTTGCGCAGATACGGATGACTCTCGCCCACGAAGTCGCGGGTAGAGACAAACGCGCAGCCGACGCGGTAGGTCTTGAGGCCAACGTACCAGAGCCCGGAGTCTTTGGCTTGATAGACGAACCCCATATCCGCCAGCGTGTTGAGCAGGCGGTGCGCTGTTGACGGGGGCAGGTTGACACGGCTGGAGATCTCCGTCAGCGTGATACCGCCTTCCGTCTCGGCGAGCTTCTCCAGCAGGGTCAGGCCACGGGTGAGACTTTGCACGCCGCCGCTGGCCGAGCTAGCCGTGGCACCGCGCGCACGGCGGCCGGCCGGTGTGGCCGTGTCGGCTTGAAATGGGGCGCGGGACGGCATGGCGGTTCCTTGATCAGAGCAGCGCTCGAAAATTCGAGTCTAACGAATCCCGCTTGAGTTTGAAATCAAGTTTCGCTGGGCGGAACGGTCGCGAAAGTGCGCTCACTGCCTGCGCGTCGCCGCGGTTTGGGGTGCAAGACACCCCAAACCGCGCGCGTTGATCGACTTTTGCCCAAATTGCCCCGTGGGCCCAGTACGATCAAGGCTCTCAGCAAAAAGCCATTGCTTCACTACGCGCCGATGACTGCCTCGTAAAACGACCGGATCGCGCTGCGTTCATCGGTGAGGTCGCCCAGCGGCACGGCGGCGCGCTCCGCGCCCTGCAGCCGGATGGCATGCTGCCGGGAGCGCAGCGTGCGATAGGCGTTGGCGGCGGCCAGGCCGGCGTCTGCCGTGACCAACCCAAGTTCCCCGGCACGAATGGCCAGCGCAATATTGCCGTGGTCGGCGCGCATAGTCGGCTGCGTTGCGCCATAGCGCAGCACCAGCGCTTGAACGGCAAACTCCATGTCAACCAGACCACCGCTGTCGTGCTTGAGGTCGAACACCTCACTGGCCTTGCGGTTAGGATGGCCCTCGGCGACGCGGGCACGCATCTCGATGACATCGGCGCGCAATGTCGGCCAGTCGCGAGGCCGGGCGATGATCTCGTTGCGGATGCGCTCGAACTGCGCTCCGGTTGCCACGTCGCCGGCCGCAAAGCGGGCACGGGTCAGCGCCTGATGCTCCCACGTCCAGGCCTTGTCGCGCTGATACTCGGCGAATGCGTTGACCGTGGAAAGCAGCAGACCCGCTGCACCGTCAGGCCGCAACCGGACGTCAATGTCATAGGCGCGCCCGGCGGCGGTCAGGGTGGTGAGCCAGCTTTGCAGGCGCTGTGCCACGCGCGTGAGCGAATCGCGATGCTCAACCGCGTCGTCGGGCATCAGGAAGATCAGATCAAGATCACTGGCGTAGCCCAGCTCCTTGCCGCCCCAGCGGCCATACGCAATCACCGCAAGACGCGCGTTATCCGGCAGCTTTGCCATGCGGAGGAGGTGCGCCAGCGTGACTTCGACGACCGCGTCCGCCAGCGCAGACAAGTGGTCGGACAATATTTCGAGCGGTAACAAACCCGCAATGTCCTTGAGCAAAAGCCGGAAAGATTCGTTCTGCTGGAAGTGCCGGATATCGTCAATGGCCCGCTCGGCGTCGTCGCCAGCATCGCGAAAACGTCCTGCCAGCTCGCGCCGCCAAGCCTGATAGTCGATCGCGCTGGCCAGCGTGCGGCCATCCATCAGCTCGTCTAGCAGCAGTGGGTGCCGCGTGACGTAGCGCAGTGCCCAGTCGCTGGCGGCGGCGAGATCAATCACGCGGTCGAGCACCTGCGGGCGCTCGATCATGAGTGCCAGATAGCTCGAGCGGGACGCCACTGCCAGCAACAAGTCCAGCGTGCGCTTGCACGCAGCATCGGGCAGCAGTGTGCGCGCGGCGTAGGTAACAGTTGCCCGGACCAGCCGTCGGAAGCGGTCACCGCTGGCCGCAGGGAGCGCACGTACGCGGGTGCTTTCGAGCGTGGTCGTGATGTAAGCCGCCGTGCCTTCGCCGTCGGCATACCCGGCTGCAGTGAGGGTAGCCGCATCGACCCGGTCACCCGCCACTCCAGAAGCGGAAGCCGGGCCCTGTGCACTGATGCGGGCGGCCGTATCGTCGCTAACGCCGAAAGCACCGGTGAGCGTGCCATCGAAAAATGCCGCGACGTCGCGCCGCGTGCGATCCAGGCGCTCGTCAAGCGCAGTCGCATTGTCAAAACCAAGGGCAATCGCCAGTTCCTGGCGCTCGCCGGCGTCGCGCGGCAACATTTGCGTCTGCTGATCATCGCGATACTGCAGGACATGTTCGACACGACGCAACAGCGCGTAGTGCTGGGCCAGGGTCTC
>Ga0116193_1003747_pt1 | contig 10864 bp, 6 predicted proteins | sample AD_UKC115_MetaG_FD_89892 | JGI IMG/M metagenome (GOLD analysis project Ga0116193, IMG submission 89892) | Active sludge microbial communities of municipal wastewater-treating anaerobic digesters from Hong Kong - AD_UKC115_MetaG | ecosystem: Engineered > Bioreactor > Anaerobic > Digestate | place...
CTTGATATTGCAGAGCAACTTAAAATTACTGATGTAAAAAAATTAGATAAGCAGGCTTTGGTGTATAAAATTTTAGACAGTCAAGCAGTGCAGCAATCTGCTGAAACCAAAGAAGTTAAAAAAACAAGAACACGTAAACCCATTACGGTAAAAACTTCTACCACCAACGGAACCGAAGAAGCTGAAGTTGTTACAGAAGCCCCTAAAAAAGAAAAAGAAAAAATAAAACCTAAACCTAAAAAAGCTAAAGTTGAAGAAGCAGAGCCAATTGCTTTAGCAGAAGAAGATAGTAATATATCTAACCTTGCACATCAAATGTTGCAAGCTACAGAACCAACCAATGAACCTGCTACAACAGAAGAAAACGTAACAGCAGAAGAAACAAATACCAACAATAATCAACCACAAAAAAATTATCGCAGAGAGCCTGTTTTTAATATTGAGTTTGATGGTGTAATTAATGGTGAAGGTGTGTTGGAAATGATGCCCGATGGTTATGGTTTCTTACGCTCATCAGATTATAATTATTTATCATCTCCAGATGATGTGTATGTTTCTCCTTCTCAAATAAAATTATTTGGTTTAAAAACCGGCGATACTGTTAATGGTTCTGTTCGCCCACCAAAAGAAGGAGAAAAATATTTTGCTTTATTAAAAGTTGATAGCATTAACGGGAAAAAACCTGAAGAAGTTAGAGACCGTGTTCCGTTTGATTATTTAACACCTTTATTTCCATTCGAAAAATTAAATTTATATACTTCGCCTTCTAACTACAGCACACGTGTAATGGATTTGTTTACACCAATTGGTAAAGGCCAACGTGGTTTAATTGTAGCTCAGCCAAAAGTTGGTAAAACAATGTTATTAAAAGAAGTTGCCAATGCTATTGCAGCCAACCATCCTGAATGTTATTTAATGGTGGTTTTAATTGATGAAAGACCAGAAGAAGTTACCGATATGGAACGCAGCGTTAAAGCAGAAGTATTAGCAAGCACTTTTGATGAACCTGCCGAAAAACATGTTAAGGTTTCAAACATTGCATTACAAAAAGCAAAACGCTTGGTTGAGTGTGGACACGATGTAATTATTTTATTAGATAGCATTACACGTTTGGCAAGAGCTCATAATACTGTTGCACCAAGCAGCGGCAAAGTATTAAGTGGAGGAGTAGAAGCCAATGCCATGCAAAAACCAAAACAATTTTTTGGTGCTGCACGTAAAATTGAACACGGCGGTAGCTTAACCATTTTAGCAACTGCTTTAATAGAAACAGGAAGCAAAATGGATGAAGTAATTTTTGAAGAATTTAAAGGAACGGGTAATATGGAATTGCAGTTAGATAGAAGATTAGCTAACAAACGCATTTACCCTGCTATAGATTTAGTTTCTTCTTCTACCAGAAGAGATGATTTATTGTTAGATAAAGATGTATTGCAACGCATGAATATTCTTCGTTTATATATTAATGATATGAATACCGAAGAAGCCATGAATGAATTATTAAAACGTATGCGTGGCACTAAAAACAATGAAGAGTTTTTAGCAAGCATGAACCGATAATATTTTTTACAATTTAAAAATTGTGAAGTTTAATAACTTGAGAATGATCTGCTTCGGTTAATTCTTAAATCTCGCAACACACCTGATTTTGGGCTGATAGTAAAACTAAATGATCTAAACATTCCAATAGGTGTAACGTTTATAGACAATTGCCAGCAATGCATATCTCTTGTAATAAACATACTAAATTGTTGCAGTTGCCCACTATTAAAATCAAAATAACCGGTACTGCCAACTTTCCATTTTGGAGTTAAACTAAAATCTCCATTAAAGTTGGCACTTGAATAAATTACATTACTGTATGAATATAGTCCGTTTGTAATTTTTGGTTGTTTGGTAAAAGTTAATGAGTAAGATAAACTTAACGTCCACGGAATATCAAAATCTGTAAACTCTGCGGGGTTGGCTCTTGCAAATTGTAATTGCCTTTGTTGTTCATCTGGTGTTAAAAAAGGATCTACCGGAATGTTCTTGTCTTTATTTTCTTTTCCATCTTTTGCTTTGCTTTTAAATGAAGTAGAAATGGCAATGTTTCCGCTGGTTATACTTCCTAAATTATGTTTAGGTCCGTTCCATGCATAAATATTTTTTCTATATCCTAAACTATCTACCACGTAAGGGTCTAATGTGGCACTTGCGGTAATATTAACCTTTTCAAATAAAGTACTTCTTGCATATAAATTAAAAGTAGATAATGCAAAACTATCTGCAACTAAATTATAAGAGCCATTTATTCCAAACCCATCTAACAATTTTATTTTTTTGGTAGTTTTTCCTGAAGTGTCTTTTTTATCTTTCACTTTCATTTCTAATAAATTATCAATGGCAAAACTTATTCCTCCAAAAGTTCCTTCTCCAAAACCGCCGGGCAGTACACCATCAAAAACAGAAAACCTTGCCGTATGGCCAAAATTATCAACTCTTGAATTGTAAAAATATTTGCTAACAAAATCGGGTTTATAACTAAAACCAATACTTGGTCTTATCTCATGTCTAATTTTTGTTTCTCCATGGTTTAAATTAAACGTACCAAATATTCTGGTGCTTGCTGTAACACCAAAACTCATTTGCCTTTGTGTGTAAAAACCTTTTTGTATGGTGGTATCTAATTTATTTTTTGTTGTATCCCAGGTTCTATAAATTTTTTGCCCAAACCATCTTTCTTCGTAAGATATAGACGGGCTAAGGGTTACAGGGCCTAAAGCAGGAAGCGATATGCTAATGGGAATGCTGTGTGTGGCTCCGTATTGAAAGGTATCTAACAATCTTTTAAAACTAACACCTGCAGTATCGTAAAAAGAAATTTGGTTAGAAAAATTTCCACTATAACCTATGCCAATGTTTTCATACCATTTTGGTGTACCTATTTTATCTTTCTTTTGAAAAGGATAAAAAGTAACTACACTAAGTGTTGCCGTAGGAAAATTTAAATTTACTAAATGTGTATTGTTGTTTTGATTGTGATTAAGGTTTAATGAAAGATTGACTTTATTATTAAAATTTTTTGAATAACTGATAGATGAACTTAATTGATTTTGATAATTCTGATACGGATTGTTTAATAATGTTTGATTAAACTTTGTACTTCCAAATTGAACACTGGCACCAAATGTAGTACCCGGTCTTGAACGTGTATCTTGTGTATGATTCCAGTTAATCATAAATGATTTGCTGGTTGTAAACTGATCTTTTGTAACAAGTGAAGTGTTTAAAATTTTAGGATTTTGCAAGGTTATACTTAAACTTCCTGTATAATGATATCTTTTAATATATTTTGGTGCAACGTTTAATGTCCATCCACCATAAGAATATAAATTAGCACGTGTAGTAATATCCCAATTATCATTAACTACTTTATAATATCCTAATCCTTCTAACCCAAAACCAAAATCTTGGCTTACGGTAAATGCAGGAACTAAAATGCCCGAATGTCTTCCTTGCACTAAAGGATAAATTCCAAACGGAATACCAATTGGCACCGGAACACCTTCAAACTCAGGAGAAGCGGGCCCGCTAACTGCCAATTTATTGGTAATCATTTTTAATTTTCTGGAACGAATGGCAAAATGTGGCGTATCTAAATTACAAGTGGTAAATCTTGCTCTGTAGGCATAAAAACTATTTGAGTCAACTTTTTTTACAACCGAAGCATTAACAAAAATTTCATCTTCTTTCATATAGGTATTTTTTGTAATACCTTTCATGGTTTTCATGTTAAAAATGATAGAATCACTTATAGATGTTGTGGGGCCTTGGTTTAATTTTGGTTTACTTAAAGGGTTATTGGTTGTATCTAAAGCTCCGTAAGCTTTTACCAATTGTGTTTCAGAGTTGTATTCTACGGTAGCTGCTTGTAATTCAAGATCTTTATATTTTACATTGGCTTTTCCATATAAAAGAAATTCTTTCGTTTTTAATTTTAAAACACCCGAATCTGCAGCTTCGTATTTTACAGGAGCATCTAAAGAATCTTTAGATAAGATTAGCGTATCAATCGTATTAACTTTTACAGAATCGTTAGTGTGGTTTACTGTATCAGAAATTTCTTTTTTCTCAGAAGAATTAACTTTTACTTTTTTTGGAGGAATGGTATCTTGTACCCCGTTCAGTAAACTATAATCGGGTTTACCCGCAAAGTTCACTGCAACTAAGCGTAAAGAAATAAACAGCAATACAATAGCTGTAGGTATTTTAGCGTTATTAGTAAAATTTGTATGCATGCTTGCTGTGGCAAAAATAAGCGTTAGCAATTAATACAATCAGTAAACAAAATGCTTTAACGAATTGATATGAAGTTGAAAAAAAATATTGCATTGGTTTTGTTAAGTTTTGGAATGGTTAGTTTGTTGGCTTTTTCAAATAAAGATGATGTGGGTAACGGAAAAACTCAAAAAACATTAAAAAGAATTGTAATAGACCCTGGGCATGGAGGCTATCCTAAACCAAGCCAAGGAAATTATGGAGCATCAAGTGAGTGGATTGAAGAAAAAGATGCTGCCTTAGCTATTGCATTTAAACTAAAAAAAATTATAGAAGAATCTATTCCGGATGTTGAAGTTTATTTAACCAGAACTACTGATGTTTTTGATAATGCACGTGTTAAAGCCAGTAAAGCCAATGATTTTAAAGGAGATTTATTTATATCTCTGCATTGCAATGGTCAAGACCCCATACCGCACAGAGAAATTGTAGATTATAAAACTACCACTGTAAAACGGAAAGGAAAAAAAATAACTAAAAAAATTCCTATTTATCATACATACTATACACCCAACCCTGCACATGGTACAGAAACTTATATTTGGGGTATTGGGAAAAATGATGAAAAAGAAGAGGCAATAGGTGAACAAAATTTTTCTGATAGTTCAATTGTAAATTTCGATCCAAAAGATCCTGCACAAAGAGTAGCTATTTCTTTACGAACAGAAAAATATGCCGAAAGAAGTCGTTTATTAGCAGCAACAGTTGAAGAGGAATTTACTAAACAAGGCAGGGTAAGCCGTGGTGTAAAACAAAGAGACTATAAAGGAATTTGGGTTTTACAAGCCGTTGCTATGCCTGCTATTTTAGTTGAAATGGGTTTTTTAAGTTATCCTGAAGAAGGAAAATATATTGCAAGTGAACAAGGGCAGCAAGAAATTGCCGAAGCAATAGGCAGAGCCGTAAAACGCTATAAATTTTCTTTAGATAATAAAATGAATAACGGAAAAACATCTAAATAGTTTTTATTATTCAATAGCAGGTGTATTGGCAGTTGCAGTAAGTGTATCTAACCTATATCTTCTTATAGCATTACCTATTTGTTTTTTCCAAACCAACGGCGTTGTACTATAACCTGCTTTTGCCATAGCATTTATCCATAAATTATAATCTTGATTATCTTTTAATTTTTCATAATAACTTTTTCTGGTTATCATTTTAGAAAATGCAATAAAAGAATCTTCATCGGTAGCATAGGCTTTAAACTTAGTTTTAATACCTTTTGTTTTCAGCAAATTATTCTTCCCAACTATTCCAAAATAGTTATTTAATAATTTAGCATTTCTATCTTTTCCCGCACCCGATTCTATAACCGATACTCCTAATATAATACTCATAGGAATTCCATACTCTGTAGATAGCCGAGCAGCTAAAGGTTTATACTTATTGAAATAATTATGTACACTTTTTTGTGCAACACTAAATTGAGTAGTTGTAAAAATAAATAGTACCGCAATAGCAATTTTTTTATAAAATAAAGGGTTACATAATTGCAGCATATTAATAATTGTTTTATGCAAATTACTAAAATTTAATGAGGTATTCTCTTTCTACGTTTTGCTATTTTAACAAAAACTGCACCAATATTATCCCTTAGTTTTGCAAGTACTATCTTAGCGTAAACAAGTACATTTATAAACAGGCAAGTAACAATGAAAATTACCAACGAAACAAAAGTAGGTGCATTAACGGCTATTGCAATTACGCTGTTAATATTAGGATTTAATTTTTTGAAAGGAAAGAGTTTGCTTAAAACAGGAAATTTTTTATATGCAAAATACACCGATGCAAAAGGCTTAATGGTTTCTAATCCGGTTTACGCAAACGGGTTTCAAATAGGTAGTATATATGATATTGAAAATGAAGATGAGAACTTAAAAAATATTATCATAACTATTAAACTAAAAAGTAGTTATAATATTCCAACTTCATCTGTTGCAAGTATTAGCAGCAACCCTTTAGGAACATCGAGCATTGAAATTAATTTAGGTAAAGACGGTGCATTTTTGCATACTGGCGATACTTTAAAGACTATTAACAGCGAAAGTTTAATGGGAGAAGTAAAAGCAGCATTGCTTCCGGTAACAAATCAATTAAAACATACTATGCACAGTTTAGATACAGTGTTGCTAAATATTAATACCATTTTCGATCCTAATACAAAAAATAACTTGCAACAAGTTATTGCCAATTTAAATAAAACAACGGCAAGTTTAACAGAATCAAGCATCTCTATTCAAACTATGTTGGATAAGCAAAGTGGTGCTATTGCACAATCAATGAATAACTTAAATAGTTTTACAAAAAACTTAGCAAACAATAATGATAAGATTACAGGCACCTTAGATAATTTGCAAACCACAACCAATAACCTTTCAAAGGCAGATATTCAGGGCTCTGTAACAGAACTTAAAAAATCGGTACAAACATTAAATAATGTTTTAGATAAAATTAATTCAGGAAAAGGTTCTTTAGGCTTATTACTTAATGATAAAACATTATATAATAATTTAACCAATACAGTAAGAAGTGCCAATATTTTGGTTGATGATTTAAAAACACATCCTAAACGCTATGTAAATATTTCTGTGTTTGGAAGAAAAGATAAATCAACACCATTAACTGCACCATTAAACGATTCGGCTAACAAAAAATAAATTATGGGCAGGCTTCTATTCACTATTATTTTAAGCATTCTATCTCTATGTTCTTTTGCACAACGTGCTGAAACCGATACACTTAAACCGGGTAAAATTATTAATATAGTTAGTGCAGATAAATATATGTTGTTAGATAAAGATACTTCGGGCAAGTTTATAGCTTTAGTTGGCCATGCAGTTGTACAACAAGAAAAAACAATTTTTAGTGCCGATAGTATTGTACTAAACCAAAAAGATAATTTAATGGAAGCCTTTGGCAATATTCATATTAACGATGCCGATAGCATACATACATATGCACAATATGTAAAATATTTAGGAAAAGAAAAAAAAGCATTCCTAAATAAAAAAGTAAAATTAACCGATGGTAAAGGCGTATTAACTACCGATAATTTAGAATATGATACACAAGTAAAAATTGGAAAATATTATAATGGCGGAAAAGTAGTTAGCGGTAAAACAATTATAACCAGTAAAGAAGGCTATTATTATGGAGAAACAAAAGATGTTTATTTTAAACAAAAAGTTGTTTTAACAGATCCGGAAACAAAATTATATACAGATACTTTATTATATAATATAACTACAGAAATTTCAACATTTGTTTCGCCAACAAAAATTTATAACGGCAAAAGAACTATTTTAACAAAAGATGGGAATTATGATTTGAAAAGAAAGAAGGGAAACTTTGGTTCACGCCCAACAATAGATGATAGCACTTATACATTTACTGCCGATAAAATGGCTTTTGATGATAGCACAGGCTTGGGCGAATTTGAAGGCAATGCTGTTTATAGAAGTAAAGACAGTGTTGGTGGTTACGATATTATTGCAGGCAATATAAAAACCAACAGAAAAACCAATGCACTTTTAGCAACCCAAAAACCTATTCTTTTTATTAAACAAACTAATGATACTATTTATGTAGCTGCCGATACTTTGTACTCTGCAAGATTATCAGATTTGCTGAAATACAGACCTGTAGCTAATATTAGAGATTCATCAAAAACAGAAACAACATTTATTACAGATACTGTTGCTATTAAAAAAGATAGCAGCACTAATCGTTTTTTTGAAGCTTATTATCATGTAAAAATATTTTCAGATTCATTGCAAGCTGTTGGAGATAGTTTGTTTTATTCATTGCAAGATTCTGCTTTTCGTTTATTTAAAAACCCGGTTGCTTGGGCACAACAAAACCAAATAACAGGTGATACAATTTATTTATATGTTCAAAATAAAAAGCCAGATAGATTAAAAGTTTTTGAAAATGCAATGGCAATAAGTAAAGAACAAGAAGGTTATTTTAATCAGGTTCGCGGCAGTAGTATTAATGGCTTTTTTAAAGATGGGAAAATAAACTTCTTAAAAACAAAAGGCTCACCTGCCGATAATGTTTATTACGCAACTGATAACGATAAAAAATTAATTGGTGTAAATAAATCATCAAGCGATATTATTGATGTTTATTTTGATAACGATGGCAAACCTGAAAAAGTTGTATTCATAAATAATTTAAAAGGTGTAATGACGCCTATGCGACAGGCAGACCACGATGCTTTAAAAGTTAAAAAATTTGTTTGGTTAGATGCTATTCGTCCTAAAAGTAAATTTGAAATATTGGCAGATTAATTTTTTGCCAACAATAAAGAGTATTAAGTTTTACAAAATATTTTTCTATTTATTATATTTAAAACGAAATGAAATTTTTTCGAAATATAATTATTAACCCGTTATTAGAATTTATACAAGATAGCCGAGCCATTGGTATTACACTATTGTGTTGCACCGTGCTTTCATTAATTGTAAGTAATATTTCTGGGTGGGGAGAAAGCTATCAACAAATTTGGCTACATCATTTTGATGGAACAAATAACCATCATACAAATTTATTTTTTCTTTCACTTCCTAATTCAATACTATTAATCATCAACGATTTTTTAATGACAATATTTTTCTTTTTAGCAGGAATGGAAATAAAAAGAGAATTATTGGAAGGCGAATTATCTTCTTTTAAAAAATCAATATTACCAATTACTGCAGCTATTGGTGGAATGATAATGCCTGCTTTATTTTATTTATTTTTTAATCACAATAATATTTTTAAAAATGGATGGGCAATACCAACTGCAACGGATATTGCATTTACGTTGGGCATTGCTTCATTACTTGGTAAACGTGTACCTATATCTTTAAAAATATTTTTAACAGCATTAGCTATAATAGATGATTTAGGAGCCATTGTTGTAATTGCTATATTTTATGGAGGAGCTATTAAATTATTTTTTTTAATTGCATGTGTTGTTATTGCAATAATTCTTTTGCTGCTTAATAAACTTAAAATACAAAATGTTTTGTTGAGGGTAATATTAGCATTGGCATTGTGGTATTGTATGTTTAACAGCGGCATTCATGCAACTGTTGCCGGCGTTGTGTTTGCACTGTTTATTCCTGTACAGCAGCTAAAGCAATTAGAGTATAAATTTCATTTTCCTGTTTACTTTTTAATTGTTCCTTTATTTGCATTGGCCAATAGTTCAATTCAGTTTGCTGATAATTTATTTGATAACATTATTCACTCGTCATTAAGTTGGGGTATTGCAGCAGGTCTTTGTTTAGGTAAACCATTAGGTATTTTTTTAATAAGTTTTTTAATGATAAAATTAAAATGGGCAGCTATACCTAACAAAACAAATATTTTGCAATTATTAGGTGCAGGTATATTAGCAGGTATTGGTTTTACGATGAGTATTTTTATAGCAACGCTTGCTTTTAAAACGCAGGCAGAGCAAGATATTGCGAAAACAGCAGTATTAATTGCCTCGCTTATTTCAATGATTATTGGGTTTGTTTGGTTGAGAGCTTTCTCACCGCAAAGCCGCAGAGAACGCTAAGTTTTGCAAAACAATTATTAATTATTCATTCTTAATTATCAATTGCTTTCTTCTTTTTCCATCATTAAATACGCTTTAATAAAACCATCTAATTCGCCATCTAAAACAGGTTGCACATTACCAACTTCAAAATCTGTACGGTGGTCTTTAATTAATTTGTAAGGATGTAATACATAACTTCTTATTTGGCTGCCCCATTCAATTTTTTTCTTGTTGCTGTTCGCTGCATTTTTAGCGGCTTCTCTCTTTTTTAATTCTTCTTCATACAAACGACTTTTTAGCATTTGCATGGCTTTTTCTTTATTGCCTAATTGTGTTCTTTCGGTTTGGCAAACCACTACAATACCTGTAGGAATATGAGTTAAAAAAACTTTTGTTTCAACCTTATTTACATTTTGTCCGCCTGCACCACCACTACGTGCTGTTTCCATTTTTATATCAGCATCTTTCAATTCAATATCAATAGAATCATCAACCAACGGATAAACAAATACACTTGCAAAACTTGTATGTCTTCTTGCATTACTATCAAAAGGAGAAATTCTAACCAATCTGTGCACACCGCTTTCTGCTTTTAAAAAACCGTAAGCAAATGCACCATCAAATTGTAAAGTTGCCGTTTTAATACCTGCACCATCACCTTCTTGATAATCTAATTCTGTTATTTTCCAATCTTGTTTGTTGCCATACATTGTGTACATTCTAAGTAACATTTCTGCCCAATCTTGACTCTCTGTTCCGCCTGCACCAGAATTTATTTGTAACACCGCAGGCAATTCATCTTCAGGTTGGTTAAGTGTACTTTTAAATTCTGCATCTTCAATTAGTGTTACTGTATTGTTATAAGCTTCTTGTGTTTCTTCTTCAGTTGCATCGTTAGTTTTAAAAAAATCAAACAGTACTGCAAAATCTTCAACAGCCGCATTTATTTGTGTGTATAGTTTAAGCCAATACTCATTTACTTTAATTTCTTTCATAATATGAGTGGCA
>Ga0116193_1003749_pt1:2500-10860 | contig 10860 bp, 8 predicted proteins | sample AD_UKC115_MetaG_FD_89892 | JGI IMG/M metagenome (GOLD analysis project Ga0116193, IMG submission 89892) | Active sludge microbial communities of municipal wastewater-treating anaerobic digesters from Hong Kong - AD_UKC115_MetaG | ecosystem: Engineered > Bioreactor > Anaerobic >...
AGAATTTTCTGGACGGTACGGGGATGGGTTTCCTTCAATCGGCACCTCCCATTGAAAGCCCGGCCCATTGCCTCAGCCAGGCCCACACCCCTCATGGTGAGTATCTTCATCCCGGTGAAGGTTAAGGGTAGAACAGGACCATAACGGCGTATTTCACGTTCTGATTGCCGGAAATGACCACCAACTGCACATTTGCATTCTTTTTCCAGACAGCAACGACCTTTAGGTAAGGACAAGGGTGCATCAACCACAATTAAAGAAGGTTCGTCCTGGCTGATTTTTTCCAATATTTCCCCATCACCATACCGGGTGTGGAGAGAGATCTTACCATTCATCTCTAAAATGCATATTCCCGTGGGATTCTCCTCTTTACCCGCAAGATCAATTCCCATAATTTTCATAATAAAACTCAATGTTTGATATAATGGTAAGTAAATTAAAACCTCTCCAGCATCTTCCCGTAGATATCCCGTAGTTTACCATTGGATTTTTCGTAAACCATTCTCAGGATCAATTCTGGTGTACTGCGGGCAAAGTAATTCATCCGGGGGGTACGATCCACAATCAGGTTGTACTCCTCATCCAGTCCCTGGGCTTCGATCCCATCCACCCGAACCGCGGTGTTCTTGAGTATCTCCCGGGCCATATGGGTTACAATCACGGCAAAGGATTCAGAATCCTGTATGAAATTTATGAAACTGGAAATTATCTTCACCGCAGCTTCCAGCTCGGTTATGGCTTCCAACTCGTCTAAAAGAATTAATTTATCTTCTTCCCGCACCACAATAGGCATGAAGGTGCTCAGGAATGATTCAAATGCCCCGGCATCCAGGGAACGTTTCTTACTGAAGAAGTACAGTTCATCAACCAGTTTCACCTGGGCCTCCCGGGCGCACACTGGTAATCCCATCTGACTCATAATACTTATCTGGGCCAGTGTCTCCAGGAGGGTAGTTTTACCTCCACTGTTGGCCCCGGTAAGGAGAGCCACATTGTCCGGAGACTCCAGAGCATAGTTAATCCTCTGTATGTATGAAGAATCTTCCCGTGCTAAGTTCAAATGCAGACCTTCCTTAAAGCAGAATCCATCCCCCATTTGGGGGGCGTGTAAATCATAATAATAAGCGAAACAGCCCAGGGCGAATTTGTAATCAAATTCCAGAACATCCTGGATTTCTTTTTCCACCTCACCTTTAAGAAGATAAAGCTGGGAAGCAGCATTAACCTTTTCTTCAAAGACCCTGACATATTCTTTACCGAGTTCCTGCTTTTTAATCCTTTCCAACTCTTGTTCATCGATTTCTAGAGGATATTTCTGAATAAAAGGATCAAAACTCACTCCAGTATCATCTTTAATCTTTTTAACGGCGTCTTTAAGGATTTTGTCAAAAATTTCCTGGATCTTGGGAGACATACCCTTGTTCAGAAGGTCTAACACCTCTACACCCGAAAGATCAACCTTCTTAATGGCATCTTCCAGTTCTTTATCTGCCCATTCCTTGGCCTGATTCACCGCAGTGTCAAATGATTGTTCATCAACACCTGATGCCTTAAGAGAATCCAGTATGCTTAAAACATCCCCCAGGACAGAGGGATAACCTAATATCTCCCTGATTTTTAAAATGTTCTCTAGGAGAATCTGATTTTCCTGATAATATGATAGAACTATCTCCGGAACTATCTCCAGGTCTTCAGCATCACAGTTAACCATGGCCAGGTTGGGAGTGTTGTCCAGTTCCAGTGCACCATCCCGGTAGACGTAGACCACCAGTTCGAATTCATCCAGACTTCCCACTTCCTGAATATGGATGATCTGGGCGTACTGGTTTAGTTCACGATCCATTAAACTGGAGTAATCCTCCCGGGACTCTACTAATATGGCCTTGGACGTGTCGTATCGTGGCCGAGTAGCCTGGGAAAAGTTCACATTTTTAAATAAATTTCTAAGTTCATCCCGTGGAAGATGAGCAGCCTTCTCTTTTGCTTCCATAACCATTTCCAGGTTTTTCTGGATCAGCTCCGGGTTTTTACCGGGACCAAGGAGTAAAACCCGGTTTTTAGCATATTCTGTGTTGGTATAATGTATTATACGTTGGACAATTTCTTCGTATATCTGGACTGCCCTTTCAGTTTTTAAAAACTCCTCTGAAGGATTACCTAAAACTGTGTTTATGATTTCCACCGCTCTACGCTGGCTGATTCCTTCCATACTTGCCAGACGGTAGACTTCATAGTTACTGGCTGCCTTAAAAAATTCTTCCTGACTACCGAAATGATTGATGATGCGGGAGGCTAACTTATCGCCTATACCTTTGATATCACGTAAATCCAATATACCACCGTACTTTTTACACTTAATTTAGTAGAACTTTTAATTAACCTGATATTAGTACTTGACTAACTTTTAACTATACCTCACTGATAGAAAGATGGTTTAACCTGCCAATTTCTTTAATTAATAATCAAGTTACCTAAATTAGCTTTCACATCAACAGCATAATTAATATAAATGTAACTTTTATTAATACTTTGGATAAGGTTTAAGAAAATTAAAAAAGATAATAACACTACAAATTAGCTATGATAGTTTTTAAAGTTGAGGAATGATTTCTAATGGACTTAATAGTATATATATTAATTCTTTTATTAACTGGTACATTCGTGGGATTTGCTTCGGGCTTACTGGGGATTGGAGGAGGTTTCATCATGGTACCAGTCCAGTTCTTCCTCCTCACAGCCCTGGGTATTGACCCCGACGCCTCCCTCCGGGTGGCCTTTGCCACCAGTTTAATGGTGATCCTACCCACGGCGCTAAGTGGGGCACTGGGGCACTGGCGCCGGGGAGCAGTACTAACTGGTCCGGCTATTATTCTGGGAACAACCGGGATAATAGGGGGGGTTTTAGGGGCCGTAATATCCAGCCAATCTCCTGCTGCACTGTTAAGCTTCATATTTGGAATACTGGCCTTGGGAAGTGCACTGTGGATGATTGCATCCAGATATCCAGAAATAGATAAGGATCCCTCGCACCCCCAGCAATCTTATCTTTTCTGGGGATTTTTAGGGGGTTTTTCCTCTGGATTGTTAGGTATAGGTGGAGGAGTGGTCATGGTGCCCCTTTTAAATATTCTCCTGAAGTTTCCCATACGTAAGGCCATTGGAACCTCCACGGCGTTTATCATATTTGCATCCCTGGGAGGGATAGTAACCTACATATTTACGGGAATCAATGCTACTGGTTTACCTCCCTATTCAGTAGGATACGTTAATTTACTGCAGTTTGTGGCTTTGGCCGGGACCAGTATTCCCATGGCCAGAGTGGGGGTTAAAGCGGCCCATAAAATTCCTGAAAAAAAGTTAAAATACATATTCGCCGCCTTACTGGTCTACATTGCCCTGAAAATGATGGGAGTCTTCCAGTGGCTGAATTTACCATTGTAAAATCAATTATTTAGTCTTCATCCCTAACTTGGAGGAAGTTACCGGTGGTAATTCCTCCGTTGGATACCTTTTTTGCCTGTTTTTTGAGGGAATTTAATCTGGCTCCCAGTTTAGGGGTATTGACCCGGGTTAAATCCACAGCCTCCTGGTACAAAGATATCATCAGGGTTATGTAATCAACTGGCTTACCACGGGCATCAATAACCAGACTGTTTACTCCGCTACGGTTAAGAGCAGGGAGGTGATCAATTAGGCACAGCTCCACTGAATTTGCAATATGGGTTCGGCATTTTTCATCAATTTTAAGGGGGAAAATCCGGTTTTTACCATCTTTTATTCCAAACACATTCGGAGAGGGGCCTTTGAATTTTTCCACCATGCTTTTATCCGGGAGTGTGCAAGGAAGACAGTCTTCACTTACTAGAGCCTCTAAATTACCCTGAACCAGGAATTCAACTTGGATAGATGGGTGTTCAATTCGTATTCTGGAAACAGCCTGTTTTAACTCTTTTTGGGATAACTCTGGGGATAGAGTGATACTGGTTAAACAGTTTGAACTACCATCCTCATGGATTAGTTCCGATACCGCCATATGATTCCAGATATTCAGGGCACGGGAACCATAGCAGTCCGGGGGGGAAGAAATGTCCTTCAAAGCCCAAAATGCTCCTAAACTCCCCACCATCACTCCCGAAATGTTCTTTCCAGTGTCTTGGTTAAGGATACTAACTGCACCCTCTAAAAATCTTTTACTGGTAATATCTGGCAATTTCCAGATTAAATCAGAATTATAATCCAGGCAACGAAGGGCTGCTTCTTTTAATGAGGAATCCATTAGTTTAAAATAGGCACTGCCTAATTCTAAACCCCCCGAAATTTCTCGGTGACAGTTGGTATTTATTTGGGGCTGGAAATAGATTCTACGACACCCGGACTCGAGTGCAGCCTCCACAGAAAGAAGATCGTCAACGTAAACCGCCAGATCCAATGAAGGAATAGTTGTGTTTGGTGGGGAAGCATTTACCCCCGCCCCGGAATTTTTTCCTCCAGTATCTGAATCTTTAACATCACTATTTGAATCAGTTTTCCCTTTCTCTGCATCAGATTTCCTGGTTCCAGGGTAAGTTTTCAAGGAGGAATTAAAAGACACATTGAGTTGGTGTAAACGGGTTTTCACAGTTTCAACTTCTTCCTCAGAGGGTCGATACACTTCCAGAAGTTTATCCTGAATTTTTTCCAGGATCTGTCTTCTTAAATGATTCAAATTACCAAGGGTAGTGAATAAACCTCCGGGATAATCCAGAGATATACTTCTGACGAGGAAGGGTGTACCCCCAGTTTTTTTCAATTGTTTCCTAATTGTCTCAGTGGACAAGGGTCTTTTAATGGCCTTTTCCATGGCAAAATCTGCTTTAAAATTAATATTAACAGTTTTTCTACCAATAGGGGATGCAACTACCCGGATAACCGGGTTCATCTCTTCATTCCAGTGAATTTCAATGTCCAGGGGGATTCTGTCCGGTAACTGAGGATTATTAACCATATCCTGGGCGGCATCAACCAGAGACTTTTTACGGGTTAAGAAGACTTTACTTCCCTTTTCAACGTTTTTCCTTAATTTTAAGGATAAACAGTCCTTTCCAGCAACGGGAGGATTACTTTCCAGAATGGTTCCCCATAGTTTGTCTACTTTTTGGTACCTTGGTTGTTTGAAGAGTAACCCATCACCTTTCAGGGGTTTAACCCTGCTTTTGAGTCCAATGATGGTTTCTCCACTTCTTTTATTAAAATCAATCACCTTTCCCAGGTACAATCCCCGGTTACCAGGATTACTCCTACCCATCATTGAATCACCGGAGGCATCCATTACCCAGCCCTTGGTCAGCCCCCGGTTGAAGCACATTTTGAGTTTAGAAATTTCCTTTTCAGCGGGCTTCCATCTTCCCGCCGCTATTGAGTCCAGAGCGCCACGGTAAACCTTAACCACGTTGGCAACGTATTCCGGGGGCTTCATACGTCCTTCGATTTTTATGGAATTCACCTTAGCCTGGGCTACCTGGTCCAGATAAGGATAGATGGAAAGATCCCGGGTGGAAAGGAGATAATGATCTTTCAGGGGAATTTCTTCTCCTTCCTGATATTTCCCATATTTATCTGCCCTGGTACGGATCAACTGGTATTGTTTACGGCAGGGCTGGGCACACATACCTCGATTACCACTTCTACCTCCAATAAAAGATGAGAGAAGGCACTGGCCAGAATAAGAGTAACATATAGCTCCGTGGCCAAATATCTCCAGTTCTATCCTTCCGGAGAGTTTCTGGGCTACCTCTTTAATATCTTTAAGAGACATCTCCCTGGCAAGGATCACCCTTCTAAAACCATTATCCGCAGCCCACATCGCACCCTGAAGATTATTAATGGTCATCTGAGTGGAACAGTGCAGGTCCAAGTCGGGAACAAGTTTCCGGGCCACTCGGGCCACACCCAGATCCTGGACAATCACCGCATCCACTCCCTGACTGTAGAGATGGTAAAGATTTTCACACACCGCAGGGAGTTCAGATTCCTTTATAAGAGTGTTCACCGTTACATAAACCTTCACACCACGTATATGGGCGTATTCCAGGGCGTATTCCATTTCTTTTACACTGAAATTCTGGGCAAACTGCCGGGCACCGAATCTTCTACCAGAAAGATAAACTGCATCAGCTCCAGCATTAACACCGGCTTTCAGGGATTCCATGGATCCGGCAGGGGCTAAAAGTTCTGGTATATTGTTTTTCATACATCCTCGGATAGGGGGTGATTAAATAATAAATGAGTCAAATAAGAGATCGACAAAGGGTACCATACCACCAGAGTCCCCTTCACCAACGGGAGGCGGGGCTCATTAAGATGCTACACATGGTATACTATTTGTATAGGGTAAAATGTATATAAAATTATAATAAAATCCCAATAAAATAATCCCTGGGGAAAATATGGAAACAAAACAGCTTTTAAAAACCTTAAAAATAGTTGTAATCCTGGCACTTGTTTTGGGAGTTATAGGTGCAGTGTTTTACCTGATTTACGGGTTTACTCTTCTATGGCAAGCCATGGCAGCAGGTATTGTAACTGGATTTTTACTAATCCTCCTTTTCATATTGCTGGGTTTGACCATTTATTTGTGGTTGAAGCTGGTGCTGCTGCGCCGGGAACTGGAAAAATGCCAGAAAGAATTGAGGATACGGAGCCAGGAAGACCCGGATCCTGATTATGAAAATTAAAATCACCCTTGATCAGGGTATTTTTGTTAAATAAAATTCATCTTACTAACAATAATTTAACCATACTTTGCGTGTTATCATGAATCCCTATTTAGAAATATTAAGACCTGGAAATGCAATAATGGCGGTTATTGCCATTTTTTTAATGGCAATTATTAGTGGCAAATTTACTTTAGATGTATTAATGGCAGCAGTGGTCGTTTTCCTGGTTACCGGGGCAGGGAACAGTATCAATGATTACTTTGACCACAAGATCGATGCCATTAACAAACCACAGCGCCCCATTCCTTCCGGGAGAATTTCCCTTAAAGGGGCATTAGTATATTCAATTTCCTTATTTGCCGTGGGCATAATCATCGCCTTTGCCATAAACTTGCTTCTGGGAATTATCGCACTTTCCAGTTCCCTGTTAATGATCTACTATGCTCGGGACCTGAAAACAAAATGTTTAATTGGAAACCTCAGTATCTCATTTTTAACCGGCTTGTGTTTTGTTTTTGGAGGCATAGCAGTGGAACAAATAGCAGTTTCAATTTATCTTGGTTTTTATGCCTTTTTAATGACAATGGCCCGGGAAATCGTCAAGGACATGGAAGATCAGGAGGGTGATAAAGAGGAAGGGGCTACCACTTTACCCATAGTGTATGGTAACCGGACTTCCTCCCTATTAGCTGCCCTGTTCATGATAATTGCCAGTGTTTCCAGTCCTATACTATATTTTATGGGCGTTTTCAGTGGTTTTTATCTTCCGGTGCTCTTTTTGGCCATTGTAATCTTCCTGTACAGTGCAATGTCCATATTAAAGGACCAGTCCATGGAAAATAGTGGGAAAATATCCAAAAGAATCAAGTTAGGCATGGCCATCACCTTTGTGGCCTTTGCCGTGGGTTCGCCCTTTTTATGGTCTCTTTTGTAAATAATAGGTTTTTTTAATCTAAACTGTCATAAGTATTAAATAGTCTAATCTTAATCAACAATGTAAAGGTAGATCCGGTCCTTTCTATCTACTTTAACTGGATCCCATCCCTTGAACTTCCAGACATAAGATACAATCCGGGTTCCTGGTTCAAGTTCCTGTTGAAGTTTATCTTTCAATTTATCATTGGTCCGTCCCCACAGGAAAAGAACCACCACTGTAGCCCTACTTATATCCTGGTGGAATAGGTTACCCCAGATGATCTTCACCTGCGGTTTGAGCCCTAGCCGGGTGATCCTTAACCAGGACCACATCACCCGCAGGGGATCAGCTTCCACCCCCACTCCCCGTGCCTGGTATCTCTGGGCGGCTTCAATTACTATCCTACCATCCCCGGAGCCTAAATCATAGACCCGGTCATTGTTACTCACTTGGGCCATGTCCAGCATCTTCCGAACCACTCTCATGGAGGAAGGGGAGTAGGCTGCACCAATGGCCAGTGGCCAGAGCATGGAAACGGAAACTACAATTACTAAAATTAATATTATAGGTATCAAGATATTAACCAGGTCAAAACCCCCAAAATGTCCATAAATGGGTTAGCTATGTATTTTTAAAGATTAATATATCTTCTTTTAAATTTTAAAGAGGCACATATAATTAATTAGTTATACAGTAAGATTAATAAAGATATAGAATATCCGCGGAGGGTTTTGATGGATAAGGATAAA
>Ga0116193_1003753_pt1 | contig 10852 bp, 12 predicted proteins | sample AD_UKC115_MetaG_FD_89892 | JGI IMG/M metagenome (GOLD analysis project Ga0116193, IMG submission 89892) | Active sludge microbial communities of municipal wastewater-treating anaerobic digesters from Hong Kong - AD_UKC115_MetaG | ecosystem: Engineered > Bioreactor > Anaerobic > Digestate...
ATCTTGCTCCCAATCCAAGCGGAGGAGCAAAAAGCAATGCAGAAGAATATATGAATTTTTTAATTATGATTTTAAACAAAGGCATGTTTAACGGAAAAAGAATTTTAAGTGAAGCAGCCATTAATGAAATGCAAAAAGAACAAATAACTTTAGACATGGTTAAATACACACCCGCAGCAGGTAAAGGTTACACTTATGGTTTAGGCGAATGGATTATGGAAAAAGATGCTGCAGGAAATTCAACTGTAGTAGCCTGTCCGGGCTTATTTGGCACATGGCCAATGGTTGATAAATGCAGAGGATATGCTTCTATATTTTTTGTAAAAACATTGTTGGGCGGAGAACGTAAAAGAGATGCTTACACAGATATTAAAACAAGTATTGATGCCGTAATACCTTCTAATTGCAAAAACTAATTGTAATGAACATAACAGATTATTTAATTATTGCAGCCAAATCTACCACAGTTTATATATTTATAATTATTGCTATACGTTTATTTGGTAAAAAAGAATTAGCACAACTGTCTGTTATAGATTTAGTTTTTATTTTATTAATAAGCAATAGCGTACAAAATGCAATGGTAGGTACAGATAGCAGTTTAACAGGTGGTATTGCAGCAGCTTTGGGTTTATTTATTTGTAATTATATTTTTAAATTGTTATTAAGACGCTCAGAAAAGTTTAGCAAAATTGTACAAGGCGAAAAAATTGTTTTGGTTGTTGGCGGAAAATTAAATGAACAAGCCTTAAAAAAATCTATGCTAACCAAAGAAGAAATTGAAATGGCTGTGCGTGAACATGGTGTTGATGATATTGAAGATACTGATTTGGTAATACTTGAAGTAGATGGAAACATTACGGTACTTTCAAATAATTATGCCCATAAAACTGTTAAGAAAAGAAAAAAACCGCAACTATCACACAATCCGTAATTTCTTAAAAATTCAATTTAAATAAAATAATAATATTATTATTATGACTATTGAAGCAGCACAACAACAAGTAGATGAATGGATTAAAACAGTTGGTGTAAGATATTTTAATGAACTAACCAATCTTGGTATTTTAATGGAGGAAGTGGGAGAGCTATCTCGATTAATGGTTAGGCAATACGGAGAACAATCTTTTAAAGAAAGTGATAAAGGAAAAGAGTTAAGTGATGAAATGGCTGATGTATTGTGGGTTTTAATATGTTTAGCCAACCAAACAGGAGTTAATTTAACAACAGCTCTTCAAAAAAATTTTGAAAAGAAAACAAACAGAGATGCTGAACGCCACAAAACCAATCATAAATTGTAATCCCTTTAAAAGATTGGGTTTTATATTTGCAACCTTATGAGCATACAACAGGAAAATATTTTTCAGGCAATTATTGCCCATGCAAAAGAATATGGTTTTGTATTTCCTTCAAGTGAAATATATGATGGTTTAAGTGCAGTGTACGATTACGGTCCGTATGGAAGTGAATTGAAAAAAAATATTCGTGATTATTGGTGGAAGAGTATGACGCAAATGCACGAAAACATTGTAGGCATTGATGCTGCAATTTTTATGCATCCCACAACTTGGAAAGCAAGCGGGCATGTAGATAATTTTAGCGACCCGATGATTGATAATAAAGACAGTAAAAAACGTTACAGAGTAGATCATTTAATTGAAGCATTTGCAGATGAAATAAAAGCAAACGGCGATGCAGATAAAGCAGATAGTTTGTTGGCATTAATGGATAAATTTTTAGCAGCAGAAGATTTTGTTGGCTTAAAAAAAATGATTGATGAAAATAAAATTAAATGCTCAGTTAGCGACACTTGCAATTGGACAGATATTCGCCAATTTAATTTAATGTTTAAAACAGAATTTGGTGCAGTAGCTTCTGATAACCCAGATGATAATATTGTTTATTTAAGACCCGAAACTGCACAAGGTATTTTTGTAAATTTTTTAAATGTGCAAAAAACAGCCCGAATGAAAATTCCGTTTGGTATTGCACAAACAGGCAAAGCGTTTAGAAATGAAATTGTTGCACGACAATTTATTTTTAGAATGCGTGAATTTGAACAAATGGAAATGCAATTTTTTGTTCGCCCCGGCACAGAAGGAGAGTGGTATAAATTTTGGAAAGAAGAAAGATTAAAATGGCATTTAAGTTTAGGAATAAATGAAAATAAATATCGTTATCACAATCACATAAAATTAGCACACTACGCAAAAGAAGCATGCGATATTGAATTTGAATTTCCTATTGGTTTTAAAGAAGTAGAAGGCATACATAGTAGAAGCGATTTTGATTTAACACAACATCAACTATACAGTAAAAAGAAACAACAATATTTTGATGCAGATATTAATCCTGAAACAGGAAAACCTTATGGCAACTACGTTCCATACGTTATAGAAACTTCTATTGGGTTAGATAGAATGTTTTTATTAATTCTTTCAAATGCTTACCAAGAAGAAATTATTAATAAAGAAGATGGCACTACCGATAGCCGAACTGTACTTCATTTACCTGCAAAATTAGCACCTATAAAACTTGCTATTTTACCATTAACTAAAAAAGATGGTTTGCCAGAAATTGCAAGAGCGTTAATGAACGAATGTAAAAATTCTTTCAAGTGTTTTTATGAAGAAAAAGATGCAATTGGCAAACGTTATAGAAGGCAAGATGCAATAGGAACACCATTTTGTGTAACTATAGATCATCAAACAAAAGAAGATAATACCGTTACCATTCGCTACAGAGATTCAATGCAACAAGAACGCATAGCAATGGATAAAGTGAAAGCCTTGGTGGTGGATGAAGTAATGTAGTACGTTAAAATTTTTGCCTTTAAAAATTGGCAAACGATAATGCTAAACAACAATTTACAATGGCAGAATGGAATGATTTTTTTGTAGCAGTGGCAGGTGCATCGGCAGCACTTACGGGTTTAATTTTTGTTGGTATTTCTATTAGCTTAACAAAAATTCTTTCTATACAAGGCTTGCCAGATAGAGCTTTATTATCGTTACTACTTTTATTGAATGTTCTTATTATTTCAATTTTATTTTTAGTTCCGCAACAAACAACAAAAGCCATTGGTATTGAGGTTTTAGTTTTCGGGATAATTGTGTGGGTAGTTGTTTTAAAACTTGATTTAAGAATTTATAAACAAAAACAAAATAGATACAGATTGCCTTATGTCTTTTATTTTGTAATAGATCATTTAGCAACAGTTCCTTTTGTTATAGCAGGATTTGCTTTAATAATAAATTGCACCAATGCTGAATATTGGGTATTACCGGCAATTATTTTTTCTATTGTAAAAGCTGTGTTAGATGGTTGGGTTCTTTTAGTAGAAATAAACCGTTAAATTATTTTTAAGATGAATAAAAAATATTTTATCAGTGTTTCTTTAATGACCTTTGTTATTCCAGTAATTGGTTTTTTGGTTGAACAGTTTTCTACAAATATTCCATTAACATTTGAACTATTTGGTAAGTGGTTTATTTTTTCGGCAGTTGGGCTTCGTTTATTTGTTGCAGGATTACAACAATCTATAAAACCACAATTTACTGCTAAAGAAATTTTTCATATTCATAATACCGAAAGTTTTATAATAGTTCGCGAATTAGGATTTGCAAATATTTGCTTTGGTGTTGTAGGCATTGTTTCTTTATTTAAATCTGAATGGAGAATTGTAAGTGCTGTTGCAAGTGGATTGTATTATGCTTTTGCAGGATTATTACATATTATAAAAAAACCTATAAGTATAAATGAAAGGTTTGCCTTGTGGACAGATGTATTCATTTTTACAATTTTATTAGCTTACTTCTGTTTTACTATATAATGAATTTTATAAAACAGTTTTATGTTTTGTTTGTGAAAATATAAAGCATGTTGTAATGTTTAAAATAAACTATTGCATAATCCATTTATAAAATGCAGGAAATTCTTCTCTCCATGCTTTTTCATTGTGTTGGTTAAGTGGGCTAACAGAACTTCTTATTATATAGTTAGGTTGTTTTTTTAAAACAGCAATCATTTTTTCCATATTACTTACCATTGTTGTATTTTCTTTTCCGCCGGCATAGAAATATAATTTAGGATTGGCTGCCCCCAAATTTATTTTTGCTGCATCTGTAAATAGTTGTGGAGCAGTCCAAAAAGCAGGAGAAAAAATACCTGCACCACCAAACACTTGCGGGTATTGCAATACAGCTTGTAAACTTATTAAACCACCCATACTGCTGCCTGCAATAAAAGTATAGTCAACTCCTTTTTTAGTTCTGTATTTTGCATCTATATATGGTTTTAAAACAGTTGCTAAAAAATCAACATATAATTTTCCTTCACCTTTACCAAACTTATCAAACTCGTAAGGGTTATATTCGTTCATACGTTTAGCTCCACCATTATCAATACCAATAACAATACATTCTTTTCCGGTTTGTTTTTGTAAAGTATCTAAACATTCATCAACACCCCATTCTCCTGCAAAAGCTGTTTGTTCGTTAAATAAATTTTGCCCATCGTGCATGTACATAACAGGGTAAGTTTTATCTGATGATACATAAGATTTTGGTAAATAAATCCATATTCTTCTTGTTCTGTTTAATTGCGGAATTTTAAAAGCAGTATCTATAATTCTTACTTGAGGGCTTGCTGTGTATGGTTTTGGTTTATCTGGGTAATCATCTTTCCAACCAGCAATAGAATATTCTAACACAACATCATTATTTACTTCAATAACTCTATCACTAATATCTCTTCCATCTGCCATACATTCTACTTGCTGAAAACTACCACGTGTAAATTTAAAAGCATAATTGCCTGCGGCAACATCTTTAATTATAACAGCTTTTCTGCTTCCGCCAAATGGTTTTAATTTATAATTTTCATCTTTCGGATTCCAATTATTAAAACTTCCGGCTACATATATATCATCGTTTGTTTTAGAAGGAACGGAAGTAACTACTAAACGAATATTGTATTGGGCTTGCGTTGCAGTTGATGCAATTAATAAAAGAAGCAGTAATATTTTTTTCATGCTTTAAAAATAAGAAAGATACAGGCAATAAAAAAGCAACCTTGTTTTTAAGATTACTTTTACATTTTTATATAGAATAAATTAATCTAATATATCTACATCGGAAGGATATTTACTTTTGTTGAAGACGAATAAATTATCGGTTAAAACTGCGTTAGTATTTACATTGCTAAAAACAGCTTCGGTTGTATTATTACTTTTATCAATAATATCTGCTTTGGTAATAAAGTTTTGCTTTTTATCAATATACAATATTACTTTTTGAAATGCTTTTCTCTTATCTACAGGTATTAATTCTATTTGATTGTATTTTCCGTTTGAAGAAGCAAGTTTGTAAATAAAATCTTTTCCGTAAGAACCCGATAATAATTTTTGTGGACTTAAAGTTTGATCGCTTTCTTCAACAGATGATACTGTAATTGTTTTGTTCCCATCGTAATTATATACTTTAACGCCATCGCATATAATTTCATTTTTGCCTTGCTTTAAATAATATTTTGAACCTTTTAAAGAAAGCTTACCTGTTTTTGTGCCATTGGGTTTGCCTTTGGCAGTAATAGATTTTAATGAAAATGCAACCGATATTCCTTTTGATGATTTTATTTTCTCACTTAAACCATCTAATACTTTTTTTGCATTAGGATCATTTTGTCCAAATAATGTGGTTGATGTTAATGCAATAACAGTAAATAATAATGCGTACCAATTCTTCATTTAAAATATTTAAACCACAAATATAGGTTATAGAAATTTACACATTTGGTAAACTGAATTGTTTAAGATGAAATAAGAGTTTTAATCGGTAATGAAACACTAACTTAAACTTTCTAAATATTCATTTAACTCTATTTCTGTTTTATACCTTACCTCTCTTGCTTTGCTGCCAACATTAGGGCCAACAATACCTGCATTTTCTAATTGGTCCATTAATCTTCCGGCACGGTTATAACCTAATTTCATTCGGCGTTGTATTAGTGATGTTGAACCAATTTGATTTTGAACTATTAGCTTGGCTGCATCTTCAAACAAAGGGTCTCTATCACTTGCATCAAAATCTTTTCCATCCATTTCTTTTTCATCAACATATTCCGGTAATAAAAATGCATCGGGATATCCTTTTTGTTCTCCAATAAATTCCGCAACACGTTCTACTTCTGGCGTATCAACAAAAGCACATTGCAAACGAGTTACTTCTCCGTTATAACTAATTAACATATCTCCTTTACCAATTAATTGTTCTGCACCACCAGTATCTAAAATAGTTCTGCTATCTATTTTACTTGATACTTTAAATGCAATACGTGCAGGAAAATTTGCTTTAATAGTTCCTGTAATAATATTTACACTTGGGCGTTGTGTTGCAATAATTAAATGAATACCAATGGCTCTTGCTAACTGTGCCAAACGTGCAATGGGCATTTCAATTTCTTTACCGGCAGTCATAATTAAATCGGCAAACTCATCAACCACTAAAACAATAAATGGTAAATATTGATGTCCTTTTTGTGGATTTAATTTTCTGTTTACAAATTTTTCGTTGTACTCACGAATGTTGCGACAACCAGCTTCTTTCAACAAATCATAACGGTTATCCATTTCAATACACAAAGCGTTTAAAGTATGAACTACTTTTTTTGTATCGGTAATAATACTTTCTTCTTCGCCCGGAAGTTTTGCCAAGAAATGTTTTTCAATAATTCTATATAAACTTAATTCTACTTTTTTAGGATCTACCAAAACAAATTTTAATTGTGATGGATGTTTTTTATAAAGAAGAGAAACCAATACCGCATTTACACCAACCGATTTACCTTGCCCTGTTGCACCTGCCATTAGCAAGTGAGGCATGGCTGCTAAATCAACAATAAAATTTTCATTATCAATTTTTTTACCAAGTGCAATGGGTAATGAGTAATTGTTGTTTTGAAATTTATCGCTACCCAATAAAGTTTTCATGCTTACAACTGTTTTGCGAACATTAGGAACTTCAATACCAACGGTACCTTTTCCCGGAATAGGTGCAATAATACGAATGCCCAATGCAGCAAGACTTAATGCAATATCATCTTCTAAATTTTTTATGCGTGAAATACGAACGCCGGGTGCAGGAACTATTTCATACAAAGTAACAGTTGGCCCAACGGTTGCTGCGATACGTTGTATAGATATATCATAATTTTTTAATGTAGCAATAATTTGATTTTTGTTGGTTTCTAATTCTGTAGGATCGTGAATAATTTTTTCACTGCCATGTGTTTCTAATAAATTTAATTCGGGATATTTATAATTGCGTAAATCTAAAGTAGGGTCGTAGTTGATAGTTGCTAATTCATCACTTCTTATTTCTAAACCTGTGTTATCTGCTTCGGCGTTTTCAGTTATATCTTCATTAATTATTTCTTGATTTTCTTCTTCTTCTTTTATTGTATCATCTTCAACAGTTTGTTTTATTTCTAAAGCAGTATTATCTGTTTCATCATCTTCTTTTATTGCTTCTGTTTCATTATTTAATTCAAGGCTTAATTCTCCTGCTGCAATTTGAGCTCCTAATTTTTCATTTAATGTTAAAGGTGTTGTTTCTTCAACCTGATGAGTATTATCATCTTCAATTTCTTTAATATCAAACTGCGGTAACTCTTCTTGTGTAACAGTTTCAGGCATAAGTACTGTAGCTGTTTTACCATCGTTTTTTAATTTGTTGGTACTAACGGGGCTTTCTAAATTATCATCAATAAATAATTTGGCTTCGTTGCTTTCTTCTTCAACATCTTTATTTAATAATTCATTTTCTGCTAATTCATTTTTTGCAACAACAGGTTTTATTTTTCTTTCAGGCCATTTAAATGTTGGATTAAATCTCCAAATAATATATGAAAATACACTAATACATAAAATAGCACCGGTACCAAAAGAACCTATCCATTTTATTGACCAAGCATTTACTAATTCTCCTGTAGCTCCGCCCCAACTAAATGATGATGCACTGCCTGCAAATGCACCTGCAACACTTATTACTAACAAACCAACTAATACATAGCGAAGATTGCGTGTAAGTGAAAATATTTTTTTGCCTACCATTAAATTTACACCTAATACAAAAAAGAAAGTGCAGAATAAAAACGATGCTATACCAAAACCTTTGTAAATAAAAATATGTGCAACGTATGCACCTAATACGCCTAAAAGATTGTTTACTTTAACATCATCTACCGTAAAAATTTTTATACCGAACTGATGTACTTTATCTTGATCATCTTGCCAAGTAAATAAATAAGAGGTAAATGCAATAAATAAAAACAAAGCAAATAATAAACTTATTGCACCTGCAATTTTTGCAGTACGCTCATCTTTAACTACTTCGGCTACACTAACATCTACTTCTTTATCCGGATTTAATTCTTCGGCACTTGGCGTAGCTGGTGTTTTCTTTTTTAACTTATTAGACATAGTATCACAAAAATTATGTGAAAACTACAACAGATAAGGCTTTTGCAACTACTATGTGGATTACTTACTAAGGTTAATTAGCTAACTGCACTAATAGTGGATAACTTTCTATGTAAAACACAACCTATTATTTAGTGAAAGAAGTTTATGTAGAAGAATTGATTGTGTTTATTTTTCGTACTTATGTTTTATACCTAATGCAAAACAAAGCCAACCTGCAATAAATAAAACACCACCCAGCGGCGTAATTGGACCAACCCATTGTAAACCTTGTAAATGATTGGCATTTTTGTAAGTTAGTAAGTATAATGAACCGCTAAATAATAGAATACCCAAAATAAAAAACAAACCTGCCCATTTCATAAATTTATTAGGAAACTCTTTATATAAAATTGCTACCAAACCCAATGCCAGCGAGTGATACATTTGATAACGCACACCTGTTTCAAAAACTTGAACATCTTTTTCTAATAAAATACTTTTTAAATAGTGTGCAGCAAAAGCCCCCAACGTTACACTTAAGGCACCTAATAATGCTGTTATACGTAAATATCCTTTATGCATAATTTTTAATTATTCAATTTACAATTATTGTGTCTAAAAAAAATTATTGTAAAAATAATTTAGCATTGGCAATAGAAAAAGTTTTGCTATTAATAATAAATTTTGCTTGACTGTAAAATGATTTTCTTTCTTTTAGTTTTTGTTCAAGAAATTTTTCTATTTCATCATCAGTTAAGTTTTTTATTAACGGACGATGTGATTTTTCTTTTGATAATCTTTTTGCTAAAACGCTTATAGGCTCATCAATCCAAACGGTTATACCATGTTCATTCATCCATTGCATATTGTTATGAAAGCAAGGTGTGCCGCCGCCTGTAGCAATAATAATATTTTTATAATGTGTTAATTTGTGCAATGCGTTTTTTTCTTTTTCTCTGAAACTTTCCTCGCCTTCTGTTTCAAAAATTTCTTTAATACTCATTTTATTCTCTTTTTCAATTTCACTGTCTAAATCTATCCAATTCATATTATAAGCAGCAGCTAATTGTTGTGCCCAATAAGTTTTTCCGCTACCCATCATTCCGATAAGAAAAAATATCATATTAAATGGCTTCTAAAGAATTTTGATTTATTATAATAAATGAACTATTTGATAAAAGATTTAGTACATCTTCCCATACTGATTGAACGAAGAATTTTAGTTCGTGCTTACGCATATTACCTATTCGAAGCCAAATTACTTTTGGAGATTTTAATGTTGAAAGATAGCGGTTATAAAAGTCAGTATCTTTTGTAATAATAATGAGGTTATTTTGTAAAGCATAGTTCCAAATATCTGTATCCGACATTATATCACTTACCTCCAAAACATGTATAGATACAATGTTGCCCCAATTTAAAAAATTTTGTTCCAAATTTTCATCAATTAGAAATTTCATTTGATAGAGGCATTGAGTGGTTGAATAGTAAGCGGTTTTTCAAATAACATAGTGGTGAACTCTTTACCTGTTTGCAAATCTTCTTGTTTTAACTTTGGATAACTTTTTAAAATTTCTTTATCATTATCGCCTGCTAATAAAAACTCCATAATAGTTTTTACAGTAATACGTGTACCACTAAAAATAGGCTTACCATTACAAACATCAGGATTTGAAACAATGTTTTTATAAAGGATTATTTCCATTGAATAATTTTTATAAAGTTACATTTTTTATTTAAACGCATTCATTCCTGTTATATCCATTCCGGTAATTAATAAATGAATATCGTGTGTGCCTTCGTAAGTAATAACACTTTCTAAATTCATCATGTGCCTCATAATACTGTATTCGCCTGTAATGCCCATGCCGCCAAGCATTTGGCGAGCATCTCTCGCAATATTGGCGGCTATTTCGCAACTGTTTCTTTTTGCCATACTAACTTGTTGCGGTGTTGCTTTCCCTTCATTCATTAAAACACCTAAACGCCAAACAAGTAATTGTGCTTTGGTAATTTCAGTTATCATTTCTGCTAACTTTTTCTGTTGTAATTGAAAAGCTGCAATGGGTTTATCAAACTGAATTCTTTCTTTAGCATAACGCAATGCAGTATCATAACAATCCATAGCAGCACCAATAGCACCCCATGCAATACCGTAACGTGCTTTGGTTAAACAACCTAACGGACCCTTTAAACCTTTTACGTTTGGTAAAATATTTTCTTTCGGAATTTTTACATTATCAAAAACTAATTCGCCTGTTGCACTTGCACGCAAACTCCATTTGCCGTGTGTGGTTGGTGTGGTAAAACCTTCCATTCCTCTTTCTACAATTACACCTCTTATTTCATTGTTTTCATCTTTTGCCCATACTACAGCCACCTGTGCGTAAG
>Ga0116193_1003756_pt1 | contig 10846 bp, 9 predicted proteins | sample AD_UKC115_MetaG_FD_89892 | JGI IMG/M metagenome (GOLD analysis project Ga0116193, IMG submission 89892) | Active sludge microbial communities of municipal wastewater-treating anaerobic digesters from Hong Kong - AD_UKC115_MetaG | ecosystem: Engineered > Bioreactor > Anaerobic > Digestate | place...
GGAGAATTTGGAATTGGTATAAGGTTATCTGAAGTTACTTCTTTAGGTTTTACAATATCCAGTGGCTTATCTGGTTATCTTATGCCAACAATTGAAGTTTATTTTAGTTTTAGAAAGAAGTAATAAGTCTAAAGTCAAAAATCCAGGAATTAACCTGACTATACGACAGCCTAAAGTTTAAAGTCAAAAGTCTAAGAAAAAGGAAAAAATATAGATAAAAAAAAATCAAGAAGAAAAAAAGTAATTAAAAGTAATTCTAAAATTTTTTACAAAGTTTATTACAGCTGTCTTTTAAAGAGCTAAGCAATAACTTTAGAAACAATTATAAAAAACATTCTAAGTAAAAGGAATAAAGAAAATAAAGTCCAAGAAAGTAAGGAGGTTTTTATGTATTATAGTGGCTTTGGTTAAAGAGTCTGTTACTATTTAGCATTTCTGGTTTAGATTTTTTAGCTAAAAGCTAAATTCATTTGACAGAAAAGAAAAAAGAATTAAAAAAAAGGAGATTTTAAAATGAAAAGATCTATTATTTTATTAATGGCTTTAATCGTATTATGTGCTATGCCAATTCTTGCAAGCACACCAGAGCAGGATATGGTTTTAATAGTTGATGAAGGTGATGGGGATTTTAGTGGTTTAGAGCAGGTGAGTGATGAGCAGCTGGCTAATGTGGAAGGGAATATATTTCATAGTGCTGCAGATGGAGCAAGCCCAATAACTAAAAGAGATATGCAAGAAATATTTGATCGTAATTCTGAAAGAGTTTCTATTGACTTTGATTTTGATTTAAATCCTGTATTTGGTGTTTCATATACTGAAAATACTAATGGTTCATATACAATAGCATTTACAACTATAGGAATAACTCAGCAAATTGTGATTAGTGAAGATGATTTTCAGCTAATTCAAATTTATGCTGCATCTCATCATTTACCAATTATTGCAGTAATAGTTATGTATTTTAATTAATATTTATATAAAATACATTTTTGATAAGGATTTAAAAGAGATTATCTACAAACGAGTTTTATTTCTTTAACTGTAGATAATCTCTTATTACTTTGTGAAATAACATATGAAAAAAGTTTTGAAATATCAAATATCAGGAAGAATATTTTTATCCATTATTTTTTGTATTTTAATGATACCTATAATTATTAAAGTATCTGATATTTTAATGTTTCTTCAACATAATAAAAATATTAAAATATCATATGAAATATTTTCTTATATTTTACAATATATTTTTACTAGTTTTTTTATAGAAATAAATATTTATTCTTATTTCAAACAGATTATATCTCATGATGAAGAGCTGTTGATTAATTTTAATTATATAAATAATTTTAATGAAACAAATAGACATAAATATAAGTATGTATCGATAATTATATTTATTACTATGATATTATTAATAATATTAATCGAATTATTCGAGAATATTTACACTGAAATATTTTTTAATAAAAATAGAAACTATTTCGAACTTATTAATAAATATAATAATTTAAATTATATTAAAAATATTATTGACCATATTTTTGTAGCTTGTATAATTGCTCCATTTTTTGAAGAATATTTTTGTAGAGTAAGATATGATTATTATTTTAGATTTTTGAAAATAGAACCCTGGTTAATGTTAAATTCATTGATATTCGCATTTTTTCATTTTACAAATCCTTTATCATTTATTTTTATATTTTTAAATAGCTACTTTATTTTTTCATTATCTTATTTGTTATTTAAAAATTATTTATTAAATGTTTTTCTTCACTCTTTAGCAAATTTTTTTGTGTCATTTTTCTCTTATGAAGGAATTTGGATTTTATCAAAGTATTTTAAAAATATCGATTATCAAAAAATTTACCTATCTTTATATTCTAAATTTTCTTTAATAACAGTTTTTTGTTTTTTAATGATTGTTATTTATTTATATGTTAAAATTGTAAAAAAATATATTAAATCAAATTTCGAAATAAAAAAACTTTAATTAGCTATTTATCAGGATCTTAGTCTTTTTGTTTTGATGGCTATTACTATAAGGATGAATAGAGTAAAACCAGAGTTTATTTCTTTAACTTTGTTTGTAGGTCAAAGCCATATAAGAAGATAACAGGTGAAAAAGATTTAAATCGTTTTGCTTTCTATTAATTTTGCTCTTAAATTTTTTCTATTTGAATTTTTATTTTAAAAGTTAAGATTTCTAAATAATCCAATAATTTTTACTTTGGAATTTATTAAACTACTACTTGATAGATAATAAACTTGTTATACAATTTCTACTCTAATGCTATTTGTTGTTCCTTCCTTTCCTATTGGAAGCCCACTTACTAGAATAATGTTATCTCCCTTTTCAACAAAATTAAGTTTCAATATATCCTTTCTTATTATTTTTATAAGTTCCTCGAAAAGATCACATCTTTCTATTATTCTTGGAAAAACACCCCAATTCAAAGCCAGCTGGTTGTAAGTTATAAAATCAAATGTATAGGCTATTATTGGAAGTTTTGGTCTGACTTTTGAAACCATTCTGGCTGCGTAACCAGAAGTGGTAACAACTACAATGGCTTTAGCATTTATGTCGTATGCTATATGCACAGCTCTTGTAGCTATTGCAGTGGTTATATCAGGATTCGCAGGCATTCTGGTTAGCTTTGTAAGTATATCATTGAAATCAAGACTGTTTTCAACCTCCTTTATAATTTTAGTCATGGTTTCAACCACTCTTATCGGGAATTTACCTATGGCTGTTTCACCTGAAAGCATAACGGCAGAACTTAAGTCATATACCGCATTAGCCACATCACTTGCTTCAGCTCTTGTTGGAATAGGATTATCTATCATACTTTCAAGCATCTGAGTTGCAGTTATAACTGGTTTGCCAGAGGAGTAACATAATCTAATAATCCGTTTTTGGATTACTGGAACTTTTTCAATATCGTTCTCTACTCCAAGATCTCCTCTAGCAACCATGATGCCATCAGAATGTTCAATAATCTGTTCAATGTTATCCACGGCTTTTTTGTTTTCTATCTTCGATATAAGTTTGGTTTTGCTCGATTTATCTATAGTTTCTATAAGTTTTTTTACCTCAAGTAAGTCTTCTTTACTGCTTACAAAAGAAAGAGCGATATATTCAAATTCATTTTGAATGGCAAATGCTATATCCTGTTTATCTTTTTGTGATAAAAACTTAAGGCCATAGTTTATGTGAGGTATAGAAAGGTGAGCCGCTGATTTAAGGAGTCCACTGTTTGTAAAAGATACCTTGATAGTATTTTCATCAATTACTTCTACCACATGAGCCTCTAAGAAGCCATCCATCATAAGTACTTTTTGACCTACTTTAACAAGTTTGCCAATATAAGGAAGATTTGTCAGCAGGACATCTTCTTCCCCGGATAAGGTGCTCGCGATATCATCCTTTTCATAAGATTTTATTACGAAAATACTATTTGCTTCAATTTTTATAGGCTCTTTGTACCCATAAACTCTGACTTCTGGTCCTTTTGTATCGAGAATTAAAGATAAGGCTACATTTCTTTCTTTTCTAATTTGTTTGATAAGCTTAATAGAATCGATGGCTTCTTCTGGTGTAAGATGCGAAAAGTTCAACCGTATAGCGTTCATTCCTGCATCTATCAGCTTTTCTATAGTTTCTCTATTATTCGTTGCCGGACCCAAAGTACAAACTATCTTTGTCCTTTTCATAAATTCTCCAGAATTTAAGATTAACTTTATTTTATTTTAGGTTAATTTATTGTCAATTGATAATCACTTTAGATGGATTATTGGCTGTATGTTGTGCCCTTATTCTGGAGTTTAGAGCTATCTATGCTTTTTTTATAGGAAAATCCTATATTAATTTTTTAATAAAACATTTTTACTCATGTATTGAAGATTTTAATAAAAGGATTCTTTATGATTCATTTTGAAAAAATTACAGAAGATAATTATCGTGACTGTCAGGATATTGAAGTTTTTGAAGACCAGATTAGTTTTATTGGAAATATTTCTCGTTCTCTGGCAAAAGCTTATATCTTTTACGAGACATCTTATCCATATATTATTTATAATGATGACAACATAGTGGGTTTTATTATGTATAGAAAGCTGAATGAGTTGAAAAATTACCTGATCGATAAAATAGTGATTGACAAAAAGTATCAAAACAAAGGATTTGGGAAAAAATCTATTTGAAAAATCAAAGTTTTATGCAGTATTTTTTCAAAAGTATCCATTTAAGAGCACTGCGTACTTGAAATCACATAAAAATAAAAATAGACATACAAGGGGAGAAAATGAAATCCATAAATAAATTGGCGGGTGTTTTTGCTCCACTTATTTTTTGCCTATCTTTTACTTTACAGGGAATTTTGCGCGAAGATTACGATCCTGTGAAGATGTATATCAGTGCTTTATCTATTGGAAAATATGGATGGATACAGATAGTAAATTTTATTCTTTTTGGAATTTTATTATTTATTTTTTCGGTCTCTCTTTTAAGAGATGCTAAAAAAAGTAACACAACTATGACTGGGCCAATTTTATTAATAATATGCTCTGTATGTTTCTTTTTATCCGGTCCTTTTGAAATGGATCCTATAGGTACAGTTAGCTCAAATATTACAATTCATGGCACTATTCACGGTCTTCTAGGAGGGATTGCTTTTCTTCTGATGCCTATCATATGTTTCGTTTTTTATTATTTCATGAAAAATGAAAGTAATTTAAAAAAATTCAGAAATTGGACCTTGATTTTTGGTATAGTAATTTCCCTTACTTTGCTTCTGTTCACTTTTGCAACAAAGATTGAGAGTTTAAATAAAGTTTTATCAGATTTTCAGGGGTTTCTGCAAAGATTGGTTCTTATGCCCTATATGCTTTGGGTTTGTTTGTATGCATTTAAATTATATAGCAGGTCTATTAAATCATATGATAGTAATAAAATCCCTGAAAATCTAAAAAATTACTAAAAAGTATTTTAAATGCTTCAATTAAAGGTAATAAGTTTCAAAACCTGGAAACATTTGAAAATATTTAAATACAGTGGATTATAAGAATCTCCTTTTCATGTAATTTCACTATTTATTTGATTATACAGATTTTTTATGTATGCTTTCAGCAGGTGATTAAATTTATTTTTTATCTCAAGAGAGTCATTAAAATTTATAAATTTCAGAACTAAATAAAAAAAATTAAAGATAGATGGTATATGGATGGCATTTTACTTCTTTATAAACAAGATGATATAACTTCAAGCAATATTGTCGAAAAAATTTCAAAGAATTTTTCAATAAAATGTGGTCATACAGGTACTTTAGACCGTGCAGCTGAAGGCTTACTCATTTTAACTCTTGGAAAAGCTACAAGATTTACGCAATACTTTCAGCATCTTGGTAAACAATATTTAGCGAGAGGAAAGCTTGGTATTGTTACTGATACATATGATAGAAATGGCAGGGTGATAACAACTTCAGATTTTATCCCAACCGATAAACAGATAAAAGAAGCAATACTCTCTTTTATTGGTAAAAGTGAGCAGATACCCCCTTCTTATTCCTCAAAGTGGGTTAATGGTGAAAGAGCCTACAGGCTTGCAAAAAAAGGGGAAAACTTTAAGCTAAAACCAAAAGTAGTAGAGATATCAAATATAGAAATTTTAGATATTGCTTATCCATACTTTGAAATAAAGGTAGATTGTTCAAGTGGAACATATATAAGATCTTTAATAAAAGATATCGGTGATAAACTTTCATCCGGTGCTTATATGTCTTATTTAAAGAGAACTAAAATCGGAGATTTTGATATTTCCAAAAGTTATAAATTAGATGATATTTTAAGTATGAGCAAAGACCAGTTCGAAAAATTACTTATTTCACCATCTGATGCTCTTTACTTTTTTAAGCCCTTGCTCTTAGATGATGAAAACATTGATAGATTTAAAAAGGGACAAAAGGTTAAAATTCCTGATCAGTTGAAGGATTTTCGATATTTCCCTTCTCAAATTTTTTCTGATAATTATTTTGATGATTTGAAACATATTAAAAATGGTAACGAAAATTGTTCCGCAGACAATTTTAATGAAATTTCATCTATCAGAGGATCACATTATGGTAAATCAAATAATTACGAATCAAAAAATGATAGATCTTATGATAATGAATTATCAGATGGTGGATTTTATCGCACGGGTGATGATATATTTAAGGTGATAGATAAAAAAGGAAATTTTATTGGACTTGCCAGTTTTCTTGATACATATATAATAAAACCAGAGCTTGTATATTAGACAGTATTATGATTTGTTTAAGTTTAGCATTTATTTCTTTATGTTAACATCTTATTTTTAGAACTTAATTTTTCTATTTGTTTTAAAAAAAATGCAGAAAAATACAAGATTTATAGGTGAGATAACTTTTTATAAAATAGAGCGTAGACTTTTTATATTGCAGTTGAAAGTAAGCAGATTAAAAGCAGGGTTAATTGTGGAAAAACTATAAACTTTTTATGCTGCAGTTGAAAGTTCTGAAAAATAAACAAAAAACAAGGGATATAAAGCCTTTGAAATATAAAATAATAAAAGCAGGAAAAAAACAATGTTTCCCATCCGTTTAGAGGCCGTTACACCTTTTAAAAAGCTAAATAACAATAGCAGACGAATCAATATCCATTATAAAAAGGAAAAAAAAGGAAATAAGAATTTTATCGGCAATTTTTTGCATAATAAGACTCAAGAAGATAGTGATAAATCTGGAATAACTCAACAATTTATCGATATGCAAAATGCTCGACTTAAAGATAAGCATACTCAAGTCAAACTCGAACAAGATGCTCAACTCAACGAAGAACATACTCAGGTTAAAGCTGGACAGGATACTCAAATTGAACAGGAATCCGTTCATCAAAATGTCAAAGAACAGGAGAATCTTCTTGAAACTGATAAAGTCACCATTTCTTTGAATCAGGGTGAGCTTCTAATCGTGACTGGACCTGAAAATTCAGGGAAAAATGAGCTTTTATTACAAATTGCTGGCATCAAAAAGATTCATTCAGGTAAAATTCTTTATTTTGATGAAGAAAAATTGCCACGTAATAGGAAAAATTATCTTATATATGTTCCTTCCAGTCAGTTATTTTTTGAAAATAGAACTGTTGAGGAAAATATCGTTATCATGTGCGAGCTTGCAAATATTCCATTTAACTATGCATCCCGTAAGATAAAGCCACTTTACTATATTTATGGACTTGAGAGGATGAAACATACTGTTGTTAAGGATTTACCAAAATCGATAAATTCGATATTAAGCTTGTTTGTAATGGAAATTATTATGCCAGAAGTTTTGATAATCGGTACTCAGGACTTTTACGGTGATCAGATTTCGGAAGATTTTTTCTTTGAAAGGTTATCATATATAAAAAATAAGGGAATAGCCATTGCTATCGCATCTCAAAGATTTGGTAACCTTAATTATGCGGATAAGATACTTCTTTTATCAGAAAAAGAGATTCTCTTTAATGGAACTAAAAGGGATCTTGAGCAACTAAGCACAGGACAAAATATTGAAATTGGTCTTATGGAAATACTAGAAAAAAGTTATCATAAAAAATTTGGGAAATAGTATGTTTAAAAGAGCTGTGGGACTTTTTACATTTTTATTCTGGTCAACTTATCTAAATTCTAAAAGAGCTTTGAATTTGTTAGCTTTAGCCTTGATCATAGCAGTAATTATATCTCTGTCATCTTTTATTCCTGTATATAATTCTATTTATGGTATCGTAAACAGCGATAAAGGAGTTAGACTTCAATTTTCAGACAAGTATCTTTCTTTTTCAGAGCAGATTATAGATAATCTTGAAAAGCAGGGGATAAAGATTAAGTTATATGATACTCTTGATCTTGCTATAAGTGATCTTGGGAGAGGAAAAATTTCTGGAGTCCTCTTCTTTCCAGAGAATTTTACAATATTTTCTCACCTGGCAAATATATCTAAAACAAATACGATAAAACCGAGAATTAGTTTATATACAAATTCTACCAAATATTCAAAAGAAATAAAAGTTGAACTTTTCAATGCCTTTTCAAATATAGTTGAATCAAAAGTTGTTCCGATTGAAATTACCGAAACTATTTCAAATGCGTCCCTGCCAGAAAGGTACCACTTCCTTGCATTTTACATAATATTTATTTACCTGTTTTCATTGTTCTCTTCATACAATTTTGGTTATTATTTGATTCAGAAACAATATTATGAGTTTTTGAAGTCGATAAATCAAACTCTTGAGTCTATCTTTGTTGTTCTGTCAGTTCTCATATCGCTGCTTGCTTTTCTAATTACCTCTTTATTTTTGACTGCATATAATTTAAAATTTTCAAGCTCTTTTTTCTCAATGGATAAATACCTTCCATTAATTATTTTTTTGATAGCCTTATCTTCATCTCTTTTGGGATATGCAATAGCCTATCTGGGAAAGAAAAGAAACCTGCTTTCTATTTTAGTTGTAACAGCATTTGCTGTTCATCTTATAACTTTTCCAGCTTCTGGATATACAAATATTGTATCGATTACTTTACAATATCTGAGTTCATGTATTATGATTATAAGCTCAATATTTACATCAGCTTCTTTTAACCTTTCTGTATTGCCAACTATTTATCTCGGGATAATTTACAGTATTTTTTCAGCAATTATTCTTTATTCTTCAGCATTAATATATAGAGAAAGGTATTGAATATAGATAGTAAAAAGTAACACTACTAAATGTAATAAAAATATTTAATGAAAAGTTGATGTATTTATTCGCTAAAAGTAATCGTAAACGCCAGCAATTACTTCTATTTTCCGGGACAGCAATCTTCAACAGATCTTGGAATCCCTTTTCCCTTGAACATCTTATCATAAAATTCACTGAATTGTGATGCAAGCTTTGTGGACCTTGCTTTGAAAGCATTTTTATCTATCCACATAGAGTTAGGATGTAAAATTGTATTGTTTTCTATACCAGGGCATGAAGTCGGTATATAAAGGTGGAATAAGGTATCTTCATCTGTAAAAACATCTTCAAGATCGGAGGCTAAGGCAGCTCTAATCATAGTCCTTGTCATGGAAAGAGGTATCCTTTTGCCAACTCCATAAGGACCACCAACCCAGCCTGTATTTACAAGGTAGACATTTGATTTATACTTTAAAAGCTTCTGCTGGAGAAGTTCTATATAATAGTGAGGAGCTGCTGGCATAAATGGAGCACCAAAAAAAGGTGAAAATGTAGCTTGAGGCTCCAATATGCCGGTTTCTGTTCCAGCGAGTTTTGAAGTATAGCCCATAAGAAACCATAGAAGTGCTTGATCTATGTCTAACCTTGATATGGGTGGTAAAACACCGTTTGCGTCGGCTGTTAGAAAAATAATATTGGATGGATGATCACCGACACTTTCTTCTTTAATATTTGGTAAAAATGAAAGTGGGTAGGAACCTCTTGAGTTTTCTGTAAGTCGAATATCTGAAAGATCAAATGAACCATCTGGATAGCATAGCACATTTTCAGCTATTGCCCCATAATTTAAGGGATCCATATTTCTAAAACAAGCGTTGTATATTTCTGGTTCCTTGTTTGGGTCAAGATTTACAAGTTTAGCATAACAACCATATTCGAAATTTGCTACCCCGGAATCTGACCATCCATGTTCATCATCTCCGAGTATCCTTCTGTCTGCAGAAGTGGAAAGTGTCGTTTTCCCTGTTCCAGAAAGACCTAAAAAGAGCGTTATATCTTTATTTGGTCCTTCATTTGCAGAACAATGAAGGGGGAGTATATTATGAAATACAAGGTAATAATTCATGACTGTGAAGATTAGCTTTTTACATGTTCCAAGATACTGAGAACCTATGACAATACCGATATGGTTTTCATAATCTATAGCAATAGCCATATTGGTTGTTTTTCCTGTTTCAGGATTTATCCTGAGTCTTCCTTTGTATCTATCAGGATTTAAGTAATCATTGGGTAACATCAAAAGATAAAAAGGTTCATCTTTAAATATGCTGTTGGAATAATCAACTGGAGGTCTAAACATATTAAGAGTAAAAAGGCTATTAAGAGCTTTTGAAGAAATAGATTTAATGCTCATAGAGTATGAAGGATCTGCACCGACTGATCTTTCAGTAATAAATAGTTCTTTTTTGTTCAAACACATGTCAAATGCATCTTCGAGAAGCATTTCAAAAGTTTCAGGAGAAATGGGGATATTATACTGAGAATCCCAATCAAGGGCGGTTTCGTTTACATCTCTTTTAACTGTAACAGTATCTTTAGGACTCCTGCCAGTTGAATGATTTGGAGTTATAGAAGCTAAAGTACCTGATTTGAGGATATATACCTCTTTTCTGTCGATACATTTTTGTATTAAAAGTTCCCTGGATGGATTTTCATAAATGCTGATATTTTTTTCTCCAGTTTTTTTTAGCATCTCTTCGATTAAATCTCTCATTTTACCTCCATATTTTATAACTATTTACCGAATATCATTGATAAAAATCATAATACAAATATATTTAACAAAAGTCTAATCATGAGCTATTAACCCTGTTATTTTTCCTGCACTTTAGACTTTTAGCTTTCGACTTTAGACTGTAGCATAACCATTTTCAGCAATGAAACAAATTAAAATAAAAAAAGTGAAAAACCTAATTTATATAAGACCTAAAAATCCTATATGTCAAGCAATGTAAAGAAAATAGATTAATTTGAAAAATTTTGTAAAAATGCTATAGATAAAAAGATGAAAAAGAAAACAATTTATGCTTTTATTATTTTAGTTTTTTTGTTTTTTACTGTTGCCTGTACC
>Ga0116193_1003757_pt1 | contig 10846 bp, 6 predicted proteins | sample AD_UKC115_MetaG_FD_89892 | JGI IMG/M metagenome (GOLD analysis project Ga0116193, IMG submission 89892) | Active sludge microbial communities of municipal wastewater-treating anaerobic digesters from Hong Kong - AD_UKC115_MetaG | ecosystem: Engineered > Bioreactor > Anaerobic > Digestate | place...
CGCCCATTCATGCCGGCGGATTACGTTATCATGGGATGGCGCCGCTGGTCAGCGCTGCCCTCAAAGACGGCCTGATGGAAGCCCAGGCGATCCACCAGAGCGAATGTTTTGAGGCAGGTCTTCTTTTTGCCAAAACCGAAGGAATTATCCCCGCACCCGAAACCACCCACGCCATTGCTTCCGCCATCCGCGAGGCCAAACGGGCCAAGGAAGAGGGGAAGGAGAAGGTGATCCTCTTTGGTTTCAGCGGTCATGGTTTGATGGACCTGGTTGGTTACGACAAATATATGGCGGGACAGCTTACCGACTACGAATATCCCGAGTCGGAGATTGTCCGCAATCTGGAGAAACTGAAAGGTTATCCGCTGCCGGTCTGATTCGGTGCGGTCTCCTCAATATAAAACGGGCTGTCTGGAAAATACCGGACAGCCCGTTTTTTATGATATCCTGGCGCTTCAGAAAGCGTCGGTCAGTGTGCGCAGCGTGAGGACTTCCTTCACCCTTTCTTCGGAAACAGAAGTTTTCAGGTGGATTTTGGCCTGACTGCCGGGCAGCAGGTCAAAATAGTTGCCGGAGAAGAAACCCTCTTCGTCGCCCAGTTGCAGGTAGATGTTTTTGGCCAGTTTGTCGGTCGAAACCAGGAGGTTGAATCCGCCGTCGGTTTTTTCGAGGGTAAATTCCACCCGGGGTTTCGGAACCTGCAGCTCTTTGAAAGGCCTGAAGAAAAGCAGGTTCGACGAGACGGTTTCGTTGTTTACCAGCAGTTCGGCAGACAGGACCAGTTTGCGGGTATCTTTTCCTTCGAGGAATTTTTGCCGGTTGACTGCGAAGAAGATGGTGCTGGCGTTGGCCGGGATCTCGATGGTGGAATCTTTCTGCCAGACCACTTTTCCGTCGAAATCAACCAGTTTCAGGGCGAGCCGGCCGTTGATTTTTTCGAGTTTGTCGTTTACAACGGCCACTTTTACGTTCTCTCCCTCATTAAACGGCGACACCAGCAGCGGGGCAAACCCTTTGACGGTGTAGTACTGGAGAGCTTTCCATTGCTGGTAATAGTCGGTCGAACTCCACGAGGCCACCGGCCAGCAGTCGTTGATCTGCCAGTAGAGGCTGCCCATGTTGTAAGGCATGGCGCGGCGGTGCCCCTCCAGCCCGAATTTAATGCCTTCGGCCTGCACGACGTGGTTGACGTAGAGGAACGATTCAAAGTCTTTGGGTTGGTTGTACTCCAGCAACATGTAATATTCGATGGTGCCGTTTCCGATGGAAGAGCGCTGGTGCGATTTCATCACCTCCGAGAAGATGTTGTAATCTTCGGGAAGGGCATATTTGCGCACGGTTGCAATTTCGGGGAACGACTGAAATCCGTATTCGCTCATAAAGCGGGCGATGTGCGTGGCGTAGGTTGAAAAAGGTTCTTTGCCCCACCAAACGCCCCAGTAGTGTTCGTCGCCGTTAAGCAGGTCGGCCGGGATGCCCATTCCCGACGAAGGGCTGGAGTCCCAGTAGCTGCGCTGCGGGTCGTATTCGTTTACCACTTCGGGAAGGGTTTTGTGGAAAATATCGACATAGGCCTGCCAGATTTTGTCGGCGTTTTCCTGGCTTTTGGCCTCTTCGGCTTTTTTCCATCCCCAGCCGTACCAGGCAGCCAGTATTTCGTTGTTGCCACACCACAGGGCAATGGAGGGATGGTTACGCAACCGTTTGACATTGTCGATCGCCTCCTGCCTGACGTTGTTCAGGAAAGCCTGGTCGCCGGGAAACATGGCACAGGCAAACATAAAGTCCTGCCACACCAGGATTCCGGCTTCGTCGCACAGGTCGTAAAAGAGGTCGTCTTCATAGGTTCCGCCGCCCCACACACGCAGCATGTTCATGTTCGATATTTTGGCGGTGTTCACCACCTTCCGGTAGTTTTCGGCCGTCACCCGCGGGAGGAACACGTCGTTGGGGATGTAGTTGGCGCCTTTCATAAATACCGGTACGCCGTTCAGTTTAAAATAGAAGGAGGTTCCCTGATCATCTTTTTCGCGAACCAGTTCGAGGGTGCGGACGCCGATTTTGGTGTTGGCGGCAACGCTGCGTTTGCCGACGGTCAGCTTTCCGGTGAGGAGGTAGAGATGAGCTTCGCCCAGTCCGTTGGTCCACCACAGCTTTGGGGTGTCAATTTCAAAATCGACCGGGTAGGTGTTGATCCCGGGTTGCAGCGTGATTTTCTGGCTGGCCAGGATTTTTCCGTCATATTCCACACTGATGGCAGCGGCGCTGTTTTGCTGGGCATCGATTTCAAAACTGGCGGTGAAGAGCGCCTTTTCGGGCGTTACCTGGTGCTGTACATAGCGGATGTCGGCAATGCGGGCTTCGTCCCAGGCTTTCAGGAAAACGGGGCGCCAGATACCGCTGGTTACCAGCCGCGGACCCCAGTCCCAGCCAAAGTGATAACCGGCTTTCCGTGTGTAGACACTCACCCTTTTGCCGCCTTCCACCTCGCCGAGCTGGGCCAGGTCATTTTCCGAAACCGGGATAACAAACCCCTGGGCATCATATTTTTTGATGCCTTCGGTGATGGGGGAGCGGAGCAAAACCCGCAGTTCGTTTTCCCCCTCTTTCAGAAAAGGTTTGACTTCGGCCATCCACTCGCGGAACATGTTGTCGGCTTTCAGGATCTCCTGTCCGTTCAGGAAGACGTCGGCATAAGTGTCGAGTCCTTTGAAATCGAGGACGATCCGGTCGCGTGCCAGCATTTTTTTGTCGGCAATAAAAGTGGTTTGGTACTCCCAGTCCACTTTGTCGATCCACTGCACGTTGTGTTCATTGAGCCGGTAAAAAGGGTCGTCGATTTTTTTGTTGGCCATCAGGTCGGTGTGGACAGTCCCCGGAACCGTGGCTTCCATCCACTCATTTTCGCCGGCCTGGCGGAATTTCCAGCCGGCATTCAGTTCGGTTGTACTCATCAGGTCAGGATCTTGAGGCTGACATCCTGCCAGTGTTGCCAGGAGGGCCAGCGTGGGTAAAAACAGATATAACTTTTTCATACAGAATGTGTTTTTTCGTAAGTTCAAAGTTGAGAAAACCGTTGAAGTTTCCAAAATGAAGTTGTCAGATTCGGAGGATTTTTTCGGTGGCAGAAATTAAAAAAGGGCACCAGCAGTACCCTTTTTCAGAAATGGTTATTCACTTTTTTTAGTGGTATCCATTTTGAATGGAACGTAAAGCGGACAAAAGCGGAATAGTGCAGTCAGCAGCAGGATGAGTCCGATCACACCCCACCAGCTTTTGAATACGAAACCGAAGATCAGAATGATCACTCCTCCGATAATCCGTAATAAACGGTCCATGGGCCCAATATTGCATTTCATTTTGTAAGGATTTAATGATTTACAGTGAAACAAAATTTTGAGCGAATAGTTTTCTGAAAACCAGAAGTTTAAATGAGGGAAGAGAGGCTGCGGAGCTGTTTGTCGGCGTTGTGGTCAGAACTGTTTTTCCAGGATATCGCACGAGGTTTTCAGGAAGGCCGGACAGCGGGTCTGAAAAACGCCGGCTTCGCTGGCGGCTGCTTTCTCTTCAGGATTCGAGAGGTCGAAGCCGGTTAATTCGCGGCATTTCAGGCTGGGGTGTTTTTGCAGAAACAGCCGGTTGAACTCCCGGATGAGCGCCGAGGTGTGTGCTTTGGCGTCGGGGTCGCCGGAGGTGTGGCCGTGGCGGAGCCCGATGACGAAGTAGGCGCCGGTAACCGCCCCGCAGGTTTCGCCACAGTTCATGCCGCCCCCGAAACCGCTGGCAAGCCGGGCAGCAGTGGTGAAATCCAGCTGCAGCTCAGGGGCAAAAGTCAGCAAAAGCGACTGGGCGCAGTTCAGGCTTTTAAAGTGTTCCAGGCAGATTTCCGATTTGCTCATCATTTACATTTTTTCAGGAAGATTTGATCTGACAAAGGTAGTGAGGTTGGTGAAATATTTTCTCCGAAGGAATTAATCTCCGGCTTTGGGAGGACGGTTTTTTGCAGCTGCAGGCGGATTTTGTTGTTCGGGTGGCTGGTTTACCCAATTGTTAAACCGGTTAAAAATCGGTTAAATCACCTGCATGGACGGCTGTGAAAGAAAGAATTATCTATTTTTACCGGCATGCATATGGTTGGCGGCATAGAAGAGAGGATCCTGATTGACCGCATCCGGAGTGGCGACCAGACGGCTTTTGAGTTGGTTTTTCGTTACTACTACCCCGGATTGGTGATTTTTGCATCCCAGTTTACGCTCGACACTTCGTCGGCCGAAGAGATCGTGCAGGATTTTTTTGTACGCGTGTGGGAAAGGCGATCCGGCCTGCTCTCCTCCAATTCGCTGAAATCCTATTTTTTCACGTCGGTGCGTAACCGCTGTTTCAATTTCCTGAAACGGAAGAAAGTGGAGCTGGAGGTTATCGGCGAATTGCAGGCGCTGGCAAACGAACACCTGCTGTTTGATCCCGATATCTATGTGGCGTCGGAGTTGCAGGAGAAGATTCGCCAGGCGGTGGATGCCCTCCCCGAACGATGCCGCGAAATTTTTGTGATGAGCCGTTTTAAGGGGATGAAAAATGACGAAATTGCCGAAAACCTGAACCTCTCCAAACGCACGGTGGAGACCCAGATCTCCAACGCCCTCGCCTTCCTGCGCCGCGACCTGAAAGAGTATGCCGGACTGTTGTCCTTCCTTTTCTGAATGTTTGGCTTCCTTCCTGCTTTGGTTCTCACTTCCCTTCGTTTGCACCTTAGATTGGTGCCTTTACCACGTCTTTTTTCCAATCCCATTGCGCGCGGACAGTCTGTTTTTCAGCGCAAGTGAGGATTTGAGAGGACCGAACATTGATTTTGAAATATTTTTTGTTTTTGCCTACGTGTAAGCGCGCGGTGGATTGTATTATTGGCAAGTTGCCCGTTGGGGGCAACAACTGACCAGCGAAAAAACAACGTATGAAAAACAACCCGGGTTATTCAGACCAGGTAAAAGCGTCGGTGCGGCGGTTGAAAAGCCAGTTGCCCGGTGAGCAGGTAGCCGGAGCACTCCAAGCAGTGGGACAGTTGGATGAAATTGATACCGGCCGCGCGTTTCGCCGTGTACAGCTGCGCATGGAGAGAGCCGACACCTTCCGTAAAGCTTATCAGCAATTTTCGCGGGTGGCCGCTGTGTTGGTCCTCCCGCTGCTGGTGGTTGCTGTGTGGAGTCTCTCCCGGCGTCCCGCAACCATTACGCCCGAATTTGCCCGGCAGGAGATTACCACGCCGCCGGGCATGCGCTCGCAGCTTATCCTGCCCGACGGAACCGCCGTTTGGCTTAACTCCGAAAGTACCATCGGTTATCAGACCCCTTTTGCCGCCGGCCGCCGCGAGGTGACCCTTTCGGGCGAAGCCTTCTTTGAAGTCAAAAGTGATGCGAAAAATCCGTTTGTGGTGAATGTCGGAAAAGCGCGGGTAAAAGTGCTGGGCACCACTTTTAATGTAAAAGCCTACTCCGACGAACCGGATGTGGAGGTGTCGCTGCTGGAGGGAAAGCTTGAACTGTCGGCTGGCGATGAAAACGGGAAAACCTCCGAAACAGTGCTTCATCCCGGCGACCGGGCGGTTTACGAACCCGGAAAAGGAGTTGTGCTGAGTAGCGAATCGCTCGAAAAATATGCCGCGTGGCGTTACGGAAACCTGGTTTTCGACGAAACGCCCCTGCAGGAGGTGGCCCGCAGCCTCGAACGCTGGTTTGGCGTAAAAGCGCTGATTACCGATCCGCGGCTGAACTCCTACCGGTTTACCACCACCTTTGCCAACCAGTCGCTGCCCCAGGTCATCGAACTGCTTGAGCTCAGCTCCCCCCTTTCAATTCGTTACGAATCCGGAAAATTCGATAAAACAACCAATACCGGCGAGTGCGGGAAGATCTATTTTAGTTATCGTCCTAAAAATCAGGGAAAAATGAAGCAATAAAAACCAATATAAAAAGCGGAAGAAGATGCGCCAACATCTTCTTCCAGGCCCAAACGGGCTTTAAAATAAAGTATTTACAAAAACATCTCGAATTTATGCAAAAAAACGTGAAACTGCTGTGTCCGTTTATAAAACGACACAGGAAAATCTTCAGGGTTATGCGTATTACGCTTGTTATTTGGCTGGTTGGAGCACTTCAGGTGCTCGCCGGTTCGGGGTATTCCCAGAATACCCGGTTGAATCTGCAGATCAGGAGTGCGTCCATTAAGGAGGTGCTGTTAGCCATCGAAAACCAGAGTGAGTTTTATTTTCTGTACAACAGCGAGTTGATTGATGTACAGCGGAAGGTGGATGTGTCGGCCAAAAATGAAACCATCGACCAGATTCTTTCGAAATTATTTCCGAAAGAGGAGGTGTCGGTGCTGGTTCGCGACCGTCATATTATCCTGACGCCGGTTGAAAAAGTGATGCAGCAGCCGGCTTCCGGGGTAAAAGGGACGGTAACCGGCAAGTCGGGTGAGCCGCTGCCCGGGGTGACGGTTATGCTGAAAGGCACCGGCACCGGAACGGTTTCCGATGTGAATGGCCATTTTTCGCTGGACCAGGTACCCGCCGGCAGCACGCTGGTATTCTCGTTTGTGGGAATGCGTCCGCTCGAAGTTCCGGTCGGGAACAAAACGGTTTTTACGGTGGTGATGGAAGAAGAGAGCATCGGGATTGAAGAGGTGGTGGCCGTGGGTTACGGCGTCCAGAAGCGGGTGAACCTCACCGGTGCAGTAGCGGCTGTTTCGAATGAGGATATTGCTTCGCGTCCTATGACTGCGCTCTCTACCGGGTTGCAGGGGCTGTTGCCGGGCGTAACAATTGTCAACTCCACCGGTTTGCCAGGGCAGTCAACCGGAACCATCCGCATCCGCGGCCTGGGAACCATCGGTAACTCGAACCCGCTGGTGCTGATCGACGGCGTGGAAGGAAATATCAACATCCTGAATCCCGAAGACATAGAGAGTGTTTCGGTGCTGAAAGATGCCGCTTCGGCCGCAATTTACGGGGCACGCGGCGCCAACGGCGTAATTTTGGTGACAACCAAAAAAGTGACTGGTAAGGAATCGCTCCCAACCGTAAATTTCAACGGTTATTACGGATTTCAGATGCCAACCAGTCTGCCCGAGATGGCCAGCGCCATGGAATATATTGAAATGGATAACGAAGCCCGCGCCAATGTGGGACTTCCGTCAAACTACCCGGATGACGCCGTCGACCGGATATTGCAGGGGAGTGATCCGGATTATTACAACAACACCGACTGGGTGAAAGCGATCTACAGAAATGTTTCGCCACAACAGAACTATTCGGTGAATGTAAATGGGAAAAGTCCCCTGATGGGTTATTATTTCTCCTACAGTTTCCTTGACCAGGACGGGCTGACTGTTGGCTCGACCACCAATTCGCAGCGGCATAATATCCGTACCAAAGTGAATACCCGCGTGGCCAATTTCTTCGATATCACTGCCAACCTGGCCTACACCAGTCGCGAGTATGCCATGCCTTCGGGCGGTTTTGGCAGCGACGGCGGCGCTATCTACACCGCCATGCGGATCAGTCCTGTTATTCCCGAACGTTTTCAGGACGGACGCTGGGGCTATGGCGGCGGATCGGCTAATCCGGTTGCCTTGCTTTTTGATTCGGGACAGAATAAATTTGCCTCGCAGGAAGTCTCCGGAAATTTTACCGGGAAAATCGACCTGATGAAAGGATGGGATGCCTCTGCTACTTACAGTTTTATCCAGTCGAATTCCTTGCGGGAAATCCTTTCCAAAACCATCCATTATTACCGGCCTGGCACCGATGATATCTGGTATTCGACCAATCCGACCAACAAATTTGACAACCGCGACTATTCGAGTATTAAACAAACGTTGATCACCCAATCCAACTACGAACGCAGTTTCGGCAAACACCAGGTTTCGGCAATTGCCGGCTTTTCGCAGGAGTGGTATGTGGAAAAGAACTTTACTGCCCAGCGGATTAACCTGACCACTGAATACAACCCCAGTCTTGAGTTTGGTGCCCAGGAGGGAATGAGCAATAGCGCCAGCGCTGCAACCTGGGCAATCCGTTCCGGATTTGGCCGTGCCAACTACAATTTCGACGACCGTTACCTGTTTGAAGCCAACCTGCGTTACGATTTGTCGTCGCGTTTTTATAAAGACAACCGCGCCGGGTTATTTCCCTCGTTTTCTGCCGGATGGCGTATCTCTGAAGAGCATTTTATGGATAAGTTCGATTCGGTTTTCGAAAATCTGAAGCTGAGAGCTTCTTGGGGAATCCTGGGGAACCAGTATGTTGGTTCTTCCGACTATCCTTATATGGCGGTGATCGGCACCGTGGGGGTACCCAATATCGGGACTGGAGCTAACGTGGGGTATACACAGACTTCGCTGCCTAATCCGGCCCTGCACTGGGAAACCATTACCATGACCAATGTCGGGTTGGACATGACAGTGCTGAAAAACCGGCTGAACATCACTGCCGACTGGTTTGTAAAAAACACCGAAGATATTTTGCTGCGCCTTACCTATCCGAATGTGCTGGGGCTGAATCCTACCGAAGAAAATGTGGGGGCAGTGCGCAACACCGGCTGGGAAGTTGATCTTCGCTGGAACGACAAAATCGGCCGTCATTTGACTTACGGAGCCAGCTTCAACCTCTCTGACGTACAGAATAAAATTACCGATTTTGGTGGTTTGCAGCCCAGTATCGGCTCCTATACCATCAAACGGATGGGGGATCCCATTGATGCATTTTATGGCCTGGTTGCCGACGGGATTGCCATGCCCTGGGATTTTGAACGTTATGACCCGGTTGCCAAACGGTATGTCGGACCGAAATTCCCGATTCTTGATGCCGATGCCGGTCTGGTACAGCCTGGCGATATTAAGTACAAAGACCTGAGCGGACCGGGTGGAAGCCCTGACGGGAAAATCACCCTTGAAGATGACCGCAAAGTGGTGGGGAGCGCGATTCCGCGTTATACATATAACTTCAGGGGCGACCTGGGCTGGAAAGGGATCGACTTCAGCTTTACGCTGCAGGGCGTGGGCAAAGCCGATGGATACCTCGAAGGCGCCGGCCGGCATACCTTTGTCGACCAGTCGGCCTATCCGCAAAAAATTCACAAAGATCGCTGGACCCCCGCCAATCCCAACCCCCAGGCGCCTTATCCGCGCTTTACGGCCAACTATAGCTATAACCAGCGCTTCTCAACCTTCTGGCTCGAAGATGCCTCCTATCTCCGAGTCAAGAATCTCCAGCTCGGATATACGCTGAAAAAATCGCTGACCGAAAAACTGAAGATCGAAAAGTGTCGGATCTATTTTTCGGGCGACAACCTGTTTACGCTGACCGACTTTTTCTATGCCTACGACCCTGAAACCCCTGTGTCAAAAGGTGGTTACTATCCGCAGGTGAAAACAATGGTGTTGGGATTCAATATAACATTCAAGTAATCAAATAAACCTGAAATAATATGAACAAAAAAATATATTCGATACTGGCGGTTGTGGTGAGTTTGATGCTGGCGGGCTGCAACGATGATTTCCTGGAAAGGCCGCCGCTGGATCAGCTGACCGATGCCAATTTCTGGCAAACCGAACAACATGTTCGCGATGCTGCCAATGCCGGTTATTCCGGCCTGATCGGAAAAGATGTGGTGAACATGGGGGAAGGACTGGGCGATAATGTGATGTGGTACCAGCTCACTTCTTGGAGACAGATTGGAAGCGGTTTATATGGGTCCGACCTTAGTTTGCTCAACACCCGCTGGAATGGCTGCTACTCCGAAATTCGCAAAGCCAACTATTTTCTGGAAAATTACAACCGGGCAACTTCTGTTCCGGTGGAAAAACGGGAACGTTATGCGGCAGAGGTAAAGTTTCACCGGGCCTACCAATATTGGTTGCTCACTTCGTTTTTCGGCGATGTGCCGCTGGTGACAAAAACCCTTACCATGAATTCGGAAGAGCTCTACGCCCCGCGTGATCCCCGTTCTAAAGTTGTCGATTTTATCCTGGAAGATCTGGAAAACAGCTACCAGTACCTGCCTGCGTTTATTGAACCGGCGTCGGGCGAATTCGGCCGTATCACACAGGCTGCACAGTTGGCTTTACTGGCTCGTATTGCCATGCAGAACAACCGTTTCGACGTGGCTGAAAGGGCTGCCAAAAGAATTATCGACATGAATAAACACAGTCTTTATTCAACCGGAAATCCCGATCAGGATTATTTCGACCTCTTTACTTTTTCCGGCCGTGCGTCGCGAAACAGCAAAAACCGGGAGGTAATCCTGGCTTACATCTATAATTATGATCTGGGCAATGCCGGTACCCGTCACAATCTGAGCCGCGAACTGCAGGTACCCGACCAGGAGGTGCGCTTTCAGCCCACCCGTGCGCTGATTGACGATTATCTCTGTATCGACGGATTGCCTTTTAACCGGTCGCCACTGGCCGACAGCTCTTCGTATGCCGGCATCTTCGCTAACCGCGACCCGCGCCTGAAACAGTCTGTCATGTATCCCGGGGCGCTCTGGTTTGGCGGGTACGACGGCGACCATGACCAACCCCTTAATGTCTTCCACTATCCGAAGTTCACCAACGATAAGAAGGGGGCGGTGAGCCTCACCGGTTTTTACTGCCGTAAATATGTGGAGCCAACAAAAGTGCCGGTGTATAATCAGGATGACAACGATATTGTCTTGATCCGTTATGGCGAGGTGTTGCTAACCTATGCCGAAGCAATGTTTGAACAAGGAAAACTTACCCAGCAGGTGGTTGACCAGACCATCAACCTGCTGCGCGACCGTGTCGGGATGAAACGGATGAACCTGGCTGA
>Ga0116193_1003758_pt1 | contig 10844 bp, 8 predicted proteins | sample AD_UKC115_MetaG_FD_89892 | JGI IMG/M metagenome (GOLD analysis project Ga0116193, IMG submission 89892) | Active sludge microbial communities of municipal wastewater-treating anaerobic digesters from Hong Kong - AD_UKC115_MetaG | ecosystem: Engineered > Bioreactor > Anaerobic > Digestate | place...
AAGCATAATGATCGCGAAATCCCGAACTCGAGTTAATTTATGAAAGGCAGCCTGATGCGGCGTCAGGCTATCCCCGGATGAGACGGTATCCAACAACTTCTGCATTTCGTTTCGCTCCAGCAGCAGAATAGGCTTTTCATGTTTCTTGGGTAACGGTACCAGCGCCGCGATATTAGCCGGAATCCGCTGTGTACGAAAGAGATAATTAAAAAACGATCGCAGGGAAGATAACTTTCGCATGACGCCATAGGTATGGTTTTTTAACATTCGCTGATCATCGGGTTCTTCGCCGGTTTGTTTGTAATACAGTGAAAGATAATCCACGTACATTTCAATATCACGCGGAGTTAAGCGGGCAATATCGTCATCGGTCCATTGTGAGGCATTTTCTGCGTTCGCTGTGGGTATTTCCCTGGTAGCGAAATCAAAAAACGTCCCTAAATCGATTGTGTACGCGAGCCGTGTCAACGTGCTTGTGGTTGATAGCAGACTGCGGATGAAATCCGCGCAGGAACGCGGAAGCGGGTTCAGCATTTGCCGGATGGTTTCCAGGCGTTTCTGATCGAGCAATTCCCGGTATGTCATTTCGGGCATAAGCAGGCTCCTTTCGGAAAATGGAATCATCCTGAAAACGTGATGAAAGCTTCGGTGAACGAAAGAGTGTGATATCCATTATCGTAACGAATGAGCTGTTCGGAAAGCCGGGTGTAGCAAACGCGATGATAACGGCCGAAGGAGTTTTTATTGGGAAAATCGGTCTATAAAGCATCTTTAAAGCATATGGTTGATATTTGTCTGTACCGTGCCCAATACATGCATATCTATTCGTTAAAGTATTCTTTAGCGAATAGATTATTTTCATTTTACACCCATTCCTCTGTTTTGTCAAAGCCAATCCACAATTTCTATACTCCAGAATATCACCACTATGATTTTTATAATGTTCGAACAGGAAATATGTTTACATTTTTTTAGCCTCTATCATCATATGAATAAGTCATAAAGCTTCTCCTTCTCTCCCCTTCCATACCCGATGTTTGAAGCGCGGGTTTAATGATAAATGAACAATAGGCATAACTGCCCGGGAAAAAACCGTTCCATCGCTTGCAAACTGTTCGCGTATGTGATATGCTAATCATAAAGAACATGTGTTTGCAAAGGATGTGAGCCAATGAGCAATCCGCGGGGCGATAGCCAAGCCCGAATCCTTGAGTATATTGAGAAGGCCACCCGAATCAAAGGCTACCCGCCTTCGGTACGGGAAATCTGCGACGCCACCGGGCTAAAATCGACTTCAACAGTCCATGGCCATTTGATCCGGCTGGAGAAGAAGGGTTTGATTTCCCGTGATTCCATGAAGCCGCGCGCAATCAGCCTCCCCTATGACCGGAACGCCTCTTCGGAAGAACGTTCCGATATTGTGTCTATTCCCGTTGTAGGATGCGTTACCGCGGGTATGCCAATCCTCGCCACGGAGAACATTGAGGAGTACGTAAGTCTTCCCCAGGCCATGCTTGGCGAAGGGGAACACTACATTTTAAACGTACGCGGCGAAAGCATGATAGATGCCGGGATTATGGATGGAGATTTTGTCGTGGTTCGAAAACAGCCACAGGCGATGAACGGGGATATCGTTGTCGCGATGATTGATGACGAAGCGACCGTAAAACGCTTCTATAAAGAAAACGGTATGTTCCGCCTTCAGCCGGAAAACCCGACCATGAAACCGATTATTGTGCCGGAAGTGACCATTTTGGGAAAAGTGGTATCACTTTATCGCCTGTACTGACTTCTGAAGGAGGGTCTATGCGCCATGAAGTGGTGGGAAGTCGGCCTTAGGCTTTTTCTTGCGCTTGTAATCGGTTGTGTAATCGGGATTGAACGTGAAAAAAAGAATCGCCCGGCCGGCATGCGCACCCACGTCCTTGTCTGCGTGGGTGCTTCAATCGTGGCTATCGTTGAGAGCCTGATGCTGACCAATATCGAACAGATGAACCTTGCCAGCGGTTCCGCCACCGGCGTCGCGCTGAGTTATGGCCGGATGAGTGCGCAGGTGATCAGCGGAATCGGCTTTCTTGGTGCAGGGACCATCTTTATCAGTGAAAAGAAGATCGCTGGGTTAACGACCGCCGCTTCCCTGTGGAACGCAGCTTGCCTTGGCATCGCCGCCGGAATGGGCTTCTATTGGATCGCCGCTATCGGCTGCGCCGTGGTCATGGCCACGCTGACACTGATGCAGCGGGTTGTGCATGTCAACGTAGCGAAACATGTTGAGATTAACTTCGTTCATCGGGTGGAGACCATTGCGTTCATCAACGACTATTTCCAAAGCATCGGCGCAGAGGTGCTGGATGTTGATTTTCACGTGGAAAATCGCGGTAAAGAGAATTTGTATACGAATATTTACACACTGGATCTCAAGGGTGGCAATACTTACAAAGATATCGTGAACAAATTATCCGAGTATTCCAATATCCGTGGCATTCATACCCGAAATATCTAAAGGAGTACCGGCATTTGAATAGCAGCTTGAACAGCCACCGCATAGCGGTTGTAGGCGGCAACAACCTGGACATCAGCGCTACCTCTTCCGCACCGCTTGTATATGGGGATTCTAATCCGGGCATCGTATTAACCGGTCTTGGCGGCGTCGGTCGAAATATAGCCGAGAACTTAACCCGTCTTGGGCAGAAAACAGCTCTGCTGACCGCTTTTGGTGGAGATAGCTTTGCGAAGCACGCGATTGAGCAGGCAGAGCAAATCGGGCTTGATTTGTCTCATTCGCTGTGCATATCAGGCGCAACCAGCCCAGTTTATATTTGTGTGAACGATGCCAACGGAGATATGTCTGTTGCCGTGAACGATATGGCGTTAATCAGTCGGATTACGCCGGCGGTTGTAGAACAGAACATAGATTGGCTGAACGGTATGGAAGCCGTCGTAATTGACACGAATCTTCAAGCGCAAACTATTGCTGCTCTGGCGGAACAGTGCACGGCGCCGCTTTTCGCCGACGCGGTATCCACCAAAAAGGCGGAGCGCCTGCTCCCCTGCCTCCCCCATCTTTTTGGGCTGAAAGCAAATCGACTGGAAATCGAGTTACTTACGGGGGTCACTATCCGGGAAGAATCGGACTTGACCGTTGCCGCACGCCAGCTGCATGAGAAAGGCGTACGGTATGTGTTTATCTCGCTCGGAGCACGTGGGGCATTCGCGTCATGTGATCAGGGGAACGTAATCAGCACGCCGTTTGACACCCCCATCCTGAACACCACGGGATGCGGTGACGCATTCGCTGCGGCAATTGTTCCCGCAGTATTGCAAAATGCCCCGATTCGCGATATTCTGAATGTCGGGCTTGCGGCGGCAGCCCTGTGTGTGCAAAGCGAGCTCGCTGTTTCGAATCATATGACGCGGGAAGCCTTGTATGCGATCATCCAAAACGTTCATCACAAGGAGGAACTGAAATGAACTCTTATCTATGGGTTTCCGACGAGGTTCGGAAAGCCGTTGCGGAAAATCGGCCGGTTGTAGCGCTGGAATCTACTATCATCTCCCATGGCATGCCGTATCCGCAAAATGTGCAAACAGCCCTGCTGGTGGAAAAGACCGTACGGGAAAACGGCGCGGTGCCCGCAACCATTGCCATTTTAAACGGCAAGCTCTGTGTAGGCATCTCCGCAGAACAAATAGAATACCTTGGTAAAAAGGGCCTGTCTGTGATTAAAGCCAGCCGTCGTGATCTGCCCGTGTTGCTTTCCCGCGGCGAGGATGGGGCGACCACCGTTACTACCACGATGATCGCGGCGCAAATGGCGGGCGTGCGCGTGTTTGCCACCGGCGGCGTTGGCGGTGTGCACCGCGGCGCGGAAACCACAATGGATATTTCCGCCGATCTGGAGGAACTGGCACAAACCGATGTTGCCGTAGTCTGCGCAGGTGCAAAATCTATCCTTGATTTAGGGCTTACGCTGGAATATCTCGAAACCAAAGGCGTTCCGGTAATTGGCTATCAGACGGACGAACTGCCCGCTTTTTACTGCCGCAAAAGTGGTTTCCCGGTTGATTATCGTATGGATACGCCTGCGGAGATTGCCGCGGCGCTCCGTGTGAAAACAGTCGCCGGGCTGAAAGGTGGTATGCTGATTACCAACCCGATCCCGGAAGCCTACGCCATGCCGGAAAACGTTATGAACGAGAGGATTCAGCAGGCGATTGACGACGCAAACGCGCAGGGCGTTAAGGGGAAAAAGCTGACGCCCTTCCTGCTGGATCGTATTAAAACGCTTACGGAAGGCAAATCGCTGGAAGCCAACATCAAGCTGGTACTTAATAACGCCAAACTGGGTGCAGATATTGCCAGCGAGCTTTGCAAACTCAGCTGATTCCACCGCAGACCATCGAAAAAGTGATACTAAAACCCTCCGCATGCAAATCGAAAGGTTTACAAGCGGAGGGTTTTTTGAATCGTAACGAATCTTATGAGTTTATTATCTGTTGCAGAAACTGCAACAGTTTTGCGCTCTGTGCACGGCTGTTCTTCTTTTCCAGAACGAATGAACGCGCCCGTTCCCCGATCGCTTTTCTTTCGTCTGGCGTGAGGGCAAGCACAGCCCGTACCGCTTTCTGGATACCTGCTGAAGTCTGCGGTTCGATATAGCGCAGATACGGGTCGTACTCATCCGGAATCCCTTCCAGCCTGCAGCATAAAACCGGCTTGCCAGATTGCATATATTCCAGCGTTTTGGAGGGAAATGAGTAGCGGGTGAAAACGCCCTGCGAAGTCCTGGGATTAATCAGCGCCGTTGCGCTCCTTTGCAGGGCGAGCGCCGTTTGCCGGGGTACAAAGCCAAAGTAGCGGATATGATCATACTTTGCCGCAGCCTGCGATACTTCGCTCTCCATATCGCCCCGCCCGCACAGCCACAGTTGCACATCCGTCATTTCCTGAAAAGCTTGCAGCAGTTCGCCGATGCCGAGTTCACGGTTTAACGTACCGGTATAAAGGATCGCGGGCCTTTCATCCAAGGGCGGGTCGGCTTGAACGGAGACGTGTTGCATATCGGATGAGACCAGCCCTTCCAGCACAATCCGGGGTTTATCCTCTATCGGAAGCACTTCTGCCATCTGCTTGGTCAGTAGCACAAAAGCATCCATCTTTCGACAAAGCTCATTTCTGTGTCTTCCCATGCGGTATTCCAGCTTTTTAAGAAGTCCTTTGCGTCCGGAGGCAATTCCCAACTCGTTGGGCAGACCCGTCACAATCACAGTTGCTTTCAAGTCGGGATGGCGGCGCTTAACCGCCTGCACAGCCAACAGATACGGCAGGTACAGGGTATAAATTAGTACCGTGCGATTTTCAGGGCTCCTGCTCAACCATTGTTCCAGCGCCTTCTCGGCCCGTCTGGTACGGCCACGTTGTTTTAGCCCCGGCAGATTGATACCGCCGAGTTCCTGATAATGGTGCGATGAAGCTTGGTTTGGAAGCCACAGCTTTCGGTAATGGGTTGGGAAGATGCCAACAGGCAAGGCGTTCAGGATGGAAAGCATCCCGCGCTCCCCTATATTCTCTTTCAACCCTTCGATCAGCGCCCATTGAAAAGCGTTCACCTGATTTTGCAGCCCGTCGCGGGATAACCGTGATATGGCTTCCACCTTTTCCGGAGGATATAGCAACGTTAAAAACAGGATGTTCATCTGAGAACCTCCTGATACAGCTCCCAGTAGGCCTTTGCGGATGCTTCCGCGTCAAAACGTTCCGCCTGTGAAAGACAGGCTTGTGTGAGTGTTGCTTTTTGGGGCGCGATTTGGCGGATCGCAACGGCCATCGCGACCAGATCGCCTTTGGGCGTTACTGCGCCGCAGGTATCCGGGATGGCTTCGGCGCATCCGCCGGTATCGAAAGCCACAACCGGCGTGCCGCAGGCGAAAGCTTCCAGGTTGACCATCGGCATATTATCTTCCAATGTTGGGTTTGCGAGACAATCAGCGGCGGTGTACCAGGCTGCAAGCTCGCGGACGTTCGCGGTCTTTTGAATCCCGATGATAGAAGCCGGAAGAACCTTGCGCTGCTCGGGGGTAACGCCGATTACGACGAGCTGACAACTTTCGCCCAGCTTATCGGCCAGTTCCGGTAACAAACGAACGCCTTTGCGTTCTTCCCATTCCGACGCAACCGCCAGAATCAGCAGCCTGTCTCCAATATCATATTGCTCGCGGAGATCACTCTTTACCGGGTAAAAACGGGTGCGATCCACGCCGTTATAAATCACCCGACAGGGAACATTGCGTAGAAAGGATTCGGCTGTGATTTTCTGCAGCCATGCACAGGGCGTGACCAGCGTCAGGTTCGGAAGCGACGGAAACAGATTGCGTTTCCGGGCATAATTCCGTTTGCTGCCCCCGATACCGATACACGTCGGGTACTCGCCTTTCTGAGGGCAGGTGAAACAGCCTGTTTTCCAGCGCTCGCAACCAATTCGGTCGAAATATGCGCAGTGGCCTGTTAATGCCCAGCAGTCGTGAAACGTCCACACGACGGGAATATCAGATCGCTTAAGATACCGAAAAAGCAGTTTGTGGTTCACATAACAACCGTGCAGATTATGCAGATGAATGACATCCGGTCGGTACTGTTGCAGAAAGTGTATCAATCGCTTCGTGGCGAGGAGGCTTCCGTATCCCTCGGCATCCAGCAGTTTCCGAAGCGCTCCGTGCCATTTGCGCCCGACAGGTCCACCGATACGCAGGGCATAGGCTTCCGCGCCCTGCGGCACACCCCCCGCGCCAAAACCGATTATGGTTTCGGCACCCTGCGCAGCTGCATATTGCGCAATGTCTGTCGCAATCCGTCCTGTGCTACCACCCAGGAAAGTATTCATCTCAAAAATTCTCATGGCTTTCCCCCGCACAGACCGCTCAGCATTGTTTCCAGCCGGTTCATATGGCCTTCCTTGGTGAAATGATCCAGGTAATACCGCCTTGCGTTCTCACCCATTGTCTTACGGTACGGTGATGCGATAAACGCACGCACCGCTTCGGCAAAAGCCGCCGGGTCTTCCGGCGCGGCGCAAAAACCGCAATCGGCCTGAGAAACAATATAAGGCGTTTCACCCGCGATGGACCCCAGAATCGGTTTACCTGCCGCCATGTAGCTTTGCACTTTTCCTGGCAGCGTATCGTTCACACTCTCGTCGTTTTTCATGCTCACCAGCATTGCATCAGCGAGTGCGTAAAACGAAGGCATTTCCTCCAGCGGTCGTCTGCCGTAAAAAGTAACAATACCGTCCAGATTTTTCTGCTTTGCAAGCGCTTTACAGGCAGGGAGGTTAGCGCCATCGCCCAGAAAGTGCCACCGGATCGGTTCGTTCCGAAGCAGATCGGCAGCTTGCACCAGCGTTTCTACGCTTTGCATCTTGCCGATATTGCCCGCAAAAACAAGATGAATGCCCTCCTTGGCTGGTTTTTCCGGCAACTCGTCGAAAAGACCGTCCGCAAACTGCGGCAGATAAAGCGAATCCGGTACATCGATCCGATGAACCCGCTGTAAATACCCCTGAAAGCGTTTGGAGGAGTAGGTCAGTAAATCGGCCCGCCGATAAATCCGGCGACTTACGCGCCTCATCAATGCATACAGCAGCGATCCTTCGCGAACGTTCATTGCCGACAGACACGCTGGCCAAATATCCAGCACATAGAGCAGCAGCTTCTTGCCTGAGATTGTGCGCAGAAAAGCCGCCGGAAGGGACATCAGCACCGGCGATGTGGAATAGGCGTAAATTACGTCGAAATCCTTTTTCATCCACAGGACTCGGTGGCATGCGGATAACATGTAGCTGACATAGTTCAACGCGAGCCCGATTTTCGTGTTTTTTCGACCGATTTCAAAGCAACGACGCACATGGACGCCTTTGATCTCTTCCCGGCGCCGTTGAAAATGCCGATACTCGGCAGGCACAATGCCCATAGGATAATTCGGCAGTCCAACGACAGCCGTTACATCGTGCCCGCGGGAAACAAGCGCTTCGCATATTTCCGTAATCCGGAAGTTTTCCGGCCAGTAATGCTGACAAACAACCAGTATCTTCATATTGTCGCGATCAAGCCTGCGTGCTGTCCAGACGGCGACGCATGGTCTGCGCACCATCGCGCGCTTCGGAGAGCAGCTTGTCTTTATTCAATGTAGTATAACGCCCGTCGCGGTAAAGCACTTTCCCATCAACCATGGTAAGCCGTACGTCACTTCCCTGCGCGGAATAAATCAGGTTGGATTCCGGATCAATCGACGGGTTCATATGCGGGGTGTTCATATCCAACAAAATCAGATCGGCAAGGTATCCCGCCTTGAGCATACCAAGGTCGCTGTAACCAAGTGCTTTCGCACCAACGGAAGTTGCCGCCGCCAGCGTCTGCGCGGGAGTTACGACGGTCGGATCCAGCGTGACGCCCTTTTGCAGCATCGGCATCAGTTTAATTTCTTCCCATAAATTCAAGTCATTATTACTGGCAACCCCATCGGTGCCTAACGCGACCCTGCATTGCTTTTTCAGCATTTTTGCAATCGGCGCGACCCCGCTTGCAAGTTTCAGATTGCTGATGGGGTTATGCGCGATGGTTACGCCATATTTCTGTAAGATTGCGATATCCCGGTCATCGCACCAAACGCAATGAGCCGCGATCACGGGAGAATCCAGAAGTCCGATTTCTTCCAGAAAAGCGGGCGGAGTCTTTCCATGGCGTTTCCAACAGCCTTTCACATCGGCTTCCGTCTCGCTCACATGGATATGAACAGGCAACCCCATTTTGCGCGAGGTTTCCGCTACGCGTGTAAGCAGTTTTGGCGTCGTAGCGCCTTCCGAATGCGGCGCAAGGGAGAAACGAATTCGGTCGTTCGCGGCATGGTTCCACTTTTCCGCCATTTCGACCCCTTCCGCCATATCGCGGCAGCTTTCGTCGAAATCGACAATCCCGTGGGCAAGCATGGCACGCATTCCGTTTTCTTCTACCGCATGAGCCATTACGTCCGTGAAAAAATACATGTCGTTAAAACTTGTGGTTCCGAAACGAAGCATCTCCATGCAGCCAAGGTCGGTTGCAGAACGGATCAGCTCGGCATCCCATTGCTTTTCCAGTGGGAAAATGGCTTTATTGAGCCAGTCGGCAAGCACCAGATCCGCACCTGCGCCGCGCAAATACGTCATCGGGGTATGGGTGTGCAGGTTTACCAGACCCGGCATGCACAGACAGCCATCCCCATCTATGTGTTCATCCGCCGCAAACTGGGGCGCATGGGCGGCTTCGCCCGCATATACGATACGATTCCCGTCAATCTGCACTTCGGCGTTTTTAACAAAGGGTATTGGGCTTTCCCCTTCCGTACCCGGGCAGAGTGTGATATGATCAATGCGAGTGAGCATGTATCGCCCTCCTTACGCTGTAATGACAGGGTTATTATATCATGGAATGACAGGGGCGGCAACGCCGGGGCGAAGCGCATGTTATGAGGTATCCGATCAATTCACTTGACTTTTATTAAGAAATCCCTTACTATATGATCAGTATTGCAAACGTTTGCGCATACGGGGAGGTATAAGTATGGCATATGAAGTTCATCCCTGGAAGGTGATTGAAAAAGGTTTTGACAGGAGTACCGTTCGCCTTTCCGAAAGCCTTACCTCCATCGGAAATGGCTATATGGGGATGCGGGGTAATTTCGAAGAGGATTTCTCCGGCGATACACATATAGGCACCTACGTCGGCGGCGTTTGGTTCCCCGATAAAACACGGGTTGGCTGGTGGAAAAACGGGTATCCGCAATACTTTGGCAAGGCTATCAACGCGGTACGCCTGATGGGGCTGCATGTAAAGATTGACGGGGAAACCGTCGACCTGAATCAGATGCCTTTTGATGATTATTACCGCGAACTGGATATGCGGACGGGTATCGTGCTGCGCCTGTTTACCGTTAAAACGGCGAAAGGGTCCGCCAAAATCAGGGCGGAACGCTTCGTATCGCTCGCTGAAAAGGAACTGCTGGCAATCAGCTACTCAATCTGCCCGGATCATAACGCAGAGATTGAAGTTCGCCCCTATCTGGACGGTAAAGTTCACAACCTGGACAGTAATTATAACGAGACCTTCTGGGATCTCCTGCAAGAAGAAGAAACGGAAGACGCGGTAGGGCTGCTGACCAAAACAAAAGAGAATCCTTTTGATGCGCCCCGTTTTGCCGTAGCTGCCGCAATGAGCTGCTGGGCTGATGGGCTGGAGCTGGATACTCGTATGCGAGACGAAGGCTATGTAGAAGAATGTTATGCCGGAACCGTTGCCGCCGGAGACACCGCGCGGGTGGAAAAGTACACGTTGTGCTTCACAAGTCGCGATTATGCGGAAGATATGTTGCTTACGATGGCGCTGAAAGCTGCCTCCCGCGCCCGCGAAGTCGGGTATCAGACGCTTCGCTACGCCCATGTATCCGCCTGGAAAGCCCGCTGGTCTGAATGTGATGTGAAGATTGAGGGCGACGACCGCGCCCAGCAGGGAATCCGTTTCAACCTGTTTCAACTGCTAAGCACCTATTCCGGTGAAGATGCCCGGCTGAACATCGGCCCTAAAGGGTTTACCGGCGAAAAATATGGCGGCGCCACCTACTGGGATACCGAAGCGTTCTGTTTCCCTGTTTATATGGCGATAGCCGGGCAGGATGTGGCCCGCCAGTTGCTGCTGTACCGACATATGCAGTTGGATGGAGCGTACCACAACGCAAAAATGCAGGGGCTTCGGGGTGCGCTTTTCCCGATGGTCACATTTACGGGCGTGGAATGCCACAACGAATGGGAAATTAC
>Ga0116193_1003762_pt1 | contig 10834 bp, 8 predicted proteins | sample AD_UKC115_MetaG_FD_89892 | JGI IMG/M metagenome (GOLD analysis project Ga0116193, IMG submission 89892) | Active sludge microbial communities of municipal wastewater-treating anaerobic digesters from Hong Kong - AD_UKC115_MetaG | ecosystem: Engineered > Bioreactor > Anaerobic > Digestate | place...
CGAAAAGGGAATGAGTTGCAATTGCAGACGGGTTTTGGGAAAAAACTCATACGCAAGAACAATACCATACTTCAGTTAAAAGATACCGGGTTTAATTTTGATCATTTATACGACACGGTTCAGTTGAATACATACCAGGCTTTTTTAAAGGCTTCAGCTACGCACTATTTTCCACTTGGGAAACAATCCACTTTCAAAACGACCATTTATGGAGGCATTTATCAGTCACCGCATTATTATTTGAACGAACTTTTTCAAATTGGCGGCTATAAGATTTTAAGAGGTTTTGATGAAGAAAGTATTTATTGCAACAGGTATGCCGTGGGTAGTTTGGAATATCGTTATCTGCTGGGTCAAAATTCAGCATTATTTGGGTTTACAGATTTTGGGTATACTTTTTTTAAAAATTCATTACTTCAATATCAGCATACGTATATTGGAATTGGTGGCGGTATAGCCTTTGAAACCAATGCAGGGATTTTTAATATCTCATATGCTATTGGAAAAAGGGATGATGTAAAACTTGATTTTAGGCAATCCAAAATACATATCGGATTTATCAGCTTATTTTGACAGATATAGCCCGCACGTATTATTTTTGCGGCTGATGCTATGCCATTTTTGAAAACTTGCCTAACCATATTATTCTTTTTCATTGCAGGAAATATTTTTTCTCAAACTGATACGGCACTCCAGCGTATGATAGAAGAGGCTAAAGTAAAAGCCGCTCAACAAAAGAATAATCCCTCTCCTGTAAAAAAGGATACGAATCTTCCTGCAAAACCCCCCAGGCCTGCGAAGAAAGACAGCTCGGTGCAGAATGCGGGCAAAGAACAAACATTGATTACACCGGTTTTAAATGACTCCCCGGAAATGGTGATTCAGGATACTTTTAAGCAAATTGCGGGAGATAGTGTAACGCTTAAATCCATGCCTTTATCACCACAGGAGACAACAAATAAAAATAACTTGATCTCCTGGAAACAAGATACGGCATTTATCAGGCTATTTACTTTACCCGGTTTACTAAAACCATCCTTAATGCCATTGCATGAGGGTGATTTCAGGAAAACCGGATCGCAGGATTATCTGCTTTACCTTTTTTTAGGGTTATTGCTTTATCTTGGAATTATCAACAGGACTTTTCAGGGTTATATCAAAAAAGTATTTCAGATATTATTTTTCAAGTCACAGAGATACAAACAATCCCGGGAAATGGCCATGCAGGATACGGTACCCTCATTATTATTAAATATTCTTTTTTTCGTGGTTGTAGGGTTATGGATCACTATTTCCATCCAGGATATATCCTTGTTCCATTTTTCTTTTGCACAAAAATTTGTTGCAGCCATAGCATTAGTGGCTATCATTTATTGTTTTAAAGCCATCATGATATTTCTGATTGGAGCCATTTTTCATAAGCAAGATGCCGCTGGCGCTTATACACAGATTGTTTTTCATGTAAACAAAGTGATGGGCATTTTCTTGTTGCCTCTTGCAATTTTGTACACTTATGGTGGTGGAAATCAAAAGGCCCTGATTCTTTCATTTTTATTTGCAATGGTTATCCTTTTAATGTTGTACAGGTATATCGTTACTTTTTTAGATATCACCGGAAGGTTTAAAATAAATGGGCTTTATTTTTTTATTTACATTTGCGTCACAGAAGTTTTGCCTATGATGATCCTGTTTGAAATCATTCCGGGAATTATTACTAAATACGCTTAAAACGATGTTTTGAAAATAAGACAAGTTGCACATTAAATTTGTAGCGAATTAAACTATGAAAATATTAATAAGTCAGCCTCCTCCGGATATGGAAAAATCACCGTATAGTGAACTCATCCGGAAATACAATGTGGAATTGACTTTTCATCCATTTATTAAATTAGAGCCTATATCCGCAAAAGAAATCAGGCGGCAGAAAATTGATATCAGTGCATTTTCTGCAATCTTATTTACCAGTCGAAATGCAATCGATCACTTCTTTCGCTGTTGTGAAGAGTTAAAGATTATCATGCCATTGGAAACAAAATATTTTTGCATTACGGAAGCCGTCGCACTTTACCTGCAAAAATTTATTACCTATAGAAAACGAAAAGCCTTTTTCGGGCTGGATGGCACCAATGATAGTTTTTTTGAGTGTATGGATAAATTCAAACAAACGGAAACATTTTTATATGTCTGCAGTGAAAACCAACAGGATAATGAAATTGTAAACTGGCTTAAGAATCATCAATGCGATTTTCAATTAGGGTTTATGTACCGTTCCGTGAACAATGATTTATCAGAAGTCATGGGGAAAACAAAGTATGATGTGATATGTTTATTTACACCAAGCGGAGTATATAGTTTATTGGAAAATTATCCGGCCTTTTCAAAGAATGGAACTACCATGGCGGGTTTTGGAAATAATACCATTAAACGCCTGGAAAATGCCGGCTTTAAGGTAACTATAAAAGCTCCTTTACCATTGGTTCCCAGCATGATTTCAGCATTAGATATTTTTTGCGAAGCAACGCTTAAAAAAACAACCTAAGCCAGGAATGGCTGTATCTTTATTTTTTTATCGGGGTGAACAAATAGGATATCTGAAGAACTGATTGTTTGCAAATCTAGATTTTTGGCCTGGTATAATTGGCCCTTTTTTAAATGATAAGGCTCAAACCGGATCTCCTCAAAAAACTGAAGCATTATAGGTAATTGTTCTCCCCATGTTTCCAATTGCACCAGTGGCTTATGTTTTATTAATACCTCTTTCATTTCAGGTATAACGACCGTTTCATAGCCTTCAATATCACATTTAATATAATCCACTTTAGCCAGTGATGAAAATACCTCGCCGGCTTTTCTCATTGGGCTTTCAAAAAGAAGCTGGCCTTCTGCTGTTTTTTCTTTACTTAAAACTGTTACGGTGCCATGCCGCAAATATTTAATATGGCGGAGCATGGGAGGCATCCCCAGGTTTATACAATCCTTGTTTTCTGCGCCTAAGGCAAAAGAAAGAATAAACACATTTGGCTTTTTAATGATTTTTTTCTCCAGCAATTTTCTATAAGGTTTCACCGGCTCCACACAATACAAAGATCCCTGCTGATTGATCAGTTTACTGAAGGTGAGGCTGAAATAGCCCAGGTTTGCGCCAATATCAATGATAGTATCCTCCGGCTTTATCAGTTTCTTGATAAAATAGTGCCAGCGATATTTTTCATCCCATTTTAAAATACCTGAAGTATAACCTATGATAAAGCCATTTTGAATCAATTGCAAATATTGATGCAAGCCAAGCGTTTTATATAAAAAAGATTTTATAGAATCAATCATTCAAGAGAAATTTTAAGACCGGTAATTTTCAAAATTCCGGCTCAAAGATGAAAAATTCTTGTGGAATAAATTTTTAAAAATACTTTTAAGTTATGACCAGTAAAAAATATACCAATCAACTGATACATGAAAGCAGCCCCTACTTATTGCAACATGCACATAATCCCGTGAATTGGTATGCCTGGGGTAATGAAGCATGGGAAAAAGCCATAACAGAAGATAAACCGGTTCTCGTAAGTATTGGCTATGCCGCTTGCCATTGGTGCCATGTGATGGAAAAGGAAAGCTTTGAAAATGAAGAAACAGCGGCCCTGATGAATGAACACTTTATCAATATTAAAGTGGACAGGGAAGAAAGGCCTGACCTGGATCATATTTTTATGGATGCATTGATGGCAATGTCCGGCCAGGGCGGATGGCCACTCAATATATTTCTTTCTCCTTCAAAACAACCTTTTTTTGGAGGCACCTATTTCCCACCCAAACGATTGCGTAACAGAATGAGCTGGAATGAAGTTCTACTTGCCATAAAAGATGCATATATACATAAAAGAGATGAAATAGAAGAGCAGGCTGAAAACCTTACGCAACATTTAAAAAAAATCAATCAGCTTTCTACTTCTTCTACAAGCCAGGACAATATATTTCAATTATCAAATCAGGATGAAATAGCTAAAGAAATTATGAAGCAGGCAGATACTGCTCAGGGAGGATTTGGCCTTGCGCCTAAATTTCCTCAAACATCTTCCATTATTTATTTGTTGAGACAATTTTATTTTAAAAAAGATAAAGCTTATTTAAAACAAGCTTTATTAAGCCTCGATAAAATGATGCAAGGCGGAATTTATGATCATCTTGCCGGCGGATTCTCCAGATATAGTACAGATGAAAAATGGCAGGCTCCTCATTTTGAAAAAATGTTATATGACAATGCACTCCTGGTCATGGCTTTCACAGAAGCATATCAATTGACAAAATTGAAATGCTACGAAAAGATCATTACACAAACATGTGAATTTTTAGAAAAAGAAATGCTTGCTGAAAATGGTGGATTTTACAGTTCTCTGGACGCAGATAGTGAAGGAATTGAAGGGAAATTTTATACCTGGCAAAAAAAAGAAATAGTAGATATTTTGGATAAAGATGCTTCACTTTTTTGCAAAGTATATGATATCTCGGAAAATGGAAATTGGGATCATGCAAATATTCTATGGCTCCCGGAACCTATTGAATCCATTGCGAATTCCTTAAAAATAACGACAGATGTTTTAAGCAAAAAAATGGATACCTGCAAAGAAAAATTGTTGCAGGTAAGAAATAAAAAAATGAGACCGGCTACAGATACAAAAATCCTTACCGGATGGAATGCACTTCTGATATCAGCCTATTGTAAAGCTGCCATGGCACTCCAAAATGAAGCCATGAAACAACGTGCAATTGCTTCCATGAATTTTTTGGAGAATAATTGTAAAAACCCCCGGGGTGTGTGGTTGCATGCGGCATTTTCAACACATCCACAAGAGGCATTCCTGGATGATTTAGCTTATATTATTCAAGCTTATATTTTGCTGCAGGAACTGACCGGAGCGTCTTTGTATCTTGATAAAGCAAAGACTTTAACTGAATATGTGATGATGAATTTTAGTGTAGAGGATAGCCCACTCTTTTATTATATTTCTCAAATGCAGCAACCTGTTTTATTCAGAAAAATAGATGTTTATGATGGTGCAGTCCCTTCGGGGAATGCGGTGATGGCAGAAAACCTGGCCTATTTATCAAAAATATATGACCGGCAAGAATGGGCCGATAGGAATATTCAAATGATAGAAACGATAGGAAAAAATATAGTATTGCATCCTTTGTCATTTGGATATTGGGCTTTACAAGTACAAGCAGTCATTGAGGGCGTTCCGGAGATTGTCATTACAGGAACTCATGCAAATAACCTGAAAAGTGAAGTTGTACAGCATTATATGCCCCTGAGAATTATGCAAAGCGGGTTATCCCCAAATGACGATTTTCCTTTGTTAAAAGAAAAAATTTTTGATAAAAGAAATGCAATGATATATTTGTGTCGCAATTATTCTTGTGAAAAGCCGCTAAAGTCTGCTGAGCAACTATTTTTGTTATTAAAATATTAAAGTAAATACAATAACGCTTATACTGATGCGTTTATATCCTTCGAATGAATTCTTATGTTATCAGGTTGTCTTGATGCCTGAATGTCATATAAATTCCTTTTTTTTCGGAAAAAACCCTAAATATTAATTGTAATAAATGAAGAGCCGCCTGTTAACCATTGCAACTTTATTTGCCTTTATCATATTGGCTTCAAGTTGCTTTAAGAAAGGAAAAACTAAAGGACTTGTCCCTGATGATGGTCAGTTGCATGGCGTTGCTCCAAGCACTAAAGCGAGTATGACCAAACCTCCCGGAATGGTATATATTCCACCGGGAACATTTCATATGGGCCCCAGTGATGAAGATGTCAATTATAATTATACGGCAAGAAATAAACAGGTTTCCATCAGTGGTTTTTGGATGGATGCAACCGAAATTACCAATAACCAATACAGGCAGTTTGTTTGGTGGACAAAGGATTCACTTGCTGCAGTGCAATTAGGTTATTTCAAACAAGGACAGGAATCAGATACAGCCGTAGATTGGGCTAAAGCCAGGACCATAAAGTGGAATGATAAAGCAACTCTTGAAAAATTAAGTTCCTTAATGCTTTCACCGGATAACCGTATTTATGGGAAAATTGAAATTGACCCCGATAAAATTGTTTATAATATCCAGGGATTTGATTTAAAAGAAGCGGCTAAATACGAAAATGAAGGCCGGCCAAGGAAAGACTTTATATATAAATACAATCAAAAAGTTTATCCCGATACACTGGTTTGGATGCGCGATTTCTCTTATTCCTATAATGAGCCCATGACTAAAAGGTATTTTGCCCATCCATCATTCGGCAATTATCCCGTTGTAGGCGTAAACTGGAAACAGGCAATGGCATTTTGTAACTGGCGTACAAGGTATTTAAATACTTTCCTCTTGAAAAAGAAAATGGCTCCGGAGAGCGATTTCAGGTTACCAACAGAGGCAGAATGGGAATATGCAGCCCGTGGTGGACGTACTCAATCCATGTTCCCCTGGGGTAACTACTATACAAGAAATAAAAAAGGATGCTTATTGGCAAACTTTAAGCCGGGTCGTGGCAACTATCCGGAAGATGGCGCATTTTATACTGCTAAGGCAGATGCTTACTGGCCCAATGATTTTGGGCTATACAATATGGCTGGCAATGTATCTGAATGGACCAAGTCTTACTTTTATGAAGGTTCCTATAATTTCCAGCATGATATGAACCCGGATGTAAGTTGGAATGCACTGGATTCTGACCCCCCGAGAATGAAACGTAAAGTAGTACGTGGCGGAAGCTGGAAAGATGTATGGTATTTCCTTGAAACCAGTACAAGACAATATGAGTACCAGGATACTGCAAAATCTTATATAGGCTTCAGAACCGTAATTGATTTACCCGCAATGATACGTAAATAATATGCATATCCGCATTCACCTATTTTCAAAAATCAAATAACATCTAAACAATAAACATTTAAACCAAATATCTTATGGCAGTTTTAATTCCACCAAAAGTCAGCCGGATCGTTGATATTTTTGTATCCGTTGCAGCCGCAGTTGTTATATGGGGGGCACTTCAAAAATTATTACATACGCAATATGCAGACCTTTTCCTGAAAATAGGATTGGGTACAGAAGCACTTGTCTTCCTGGTATATGGATTACTATATTTATACTTTCCTACGGTGGACGACCATGCGGGCCTTGCTGCGATACCTAAGAAAGTGGAGTCGGTTGGTAACCCAGCTTTGACTGCCATGGATAAAATGCTCCAGGAGGCTGATATCACACCGGCTAATCTGGCTAAATTAAGCGCTGGGTTTCAAAAGCTGGGCACGACCGTTGAAAATATGGGAGAAATCAGTGATGTTGTAGCAGCTACCGGGGATTATACTCAGAAGACTAAAGAAGCCACTTCAGCAATGAGTGCTGTAAAGGATGCTTATATCAATGCAGCAAACTCAGCCATAGCATTTAATGATGCGTCTGACGGGGCCAAAATGTTTCATAGCCAGGTACAGATTCTTACAAAGAATCTTTCTTCTTTGAATACAATTTATGAATTGGAATTGCAGGAAAGTAATAATCATTTAAAAGCATTAAATACATTTTATGGAAAAATAGCTGAAGCTTCCAATGTGATGGTTACTACTGCAGAAGATGCTCATAGGGCAAAAAATGAAATTGTAACACTGGCTACTAACCTGAATAAACTTAACCAGATTTATGGCAATATGATCACTGCAATGCAAAGTGCTCGATAAATCAATTTATTTTATCAAAATCCAAAAACCTTAAAATAGCAATTGATTTATGTCAGCTCTACCAAAAGAACCGAGGCAAAAGATGATCAATATGATGTATTTGGTGCTAACAGCGATGTTAGCGCTAAATGTATCTGCTGAAATTCTGAATGCTTTTAAGACGGTAAATGAAAGTTTAATGACCGCAAATGCGACCATTGACAGTAAAAATTCAGATATATTCAAATCTTTCCAGGAAAAATTGAATGACCCCAAAACAGCCGAAAGGGCAAAAATTTGGGAACCCAAAGCCCAACAGGTTAAAAAATATTCTGATGATATCATCGCTTATATTGACGGTATAAAAATGGATATCATGAAAGCTGCGGGTTATACTCCGGAACATCCCGAAGAAATGAAAAATGATGATCTAGAGGCTACAACCCGGATCATGAGCGACCCGGGTACCAAAGGCAAAGAATTATTGCAGAAATTAACGGAATATAAGAAAAATGTTTTAGGTGTTGATTCTTCCGTGCAGGCAGAATTTGGAAAGGATCTGCCCATTGATTTACATGTACCCAAGAGTAATAACCAATCCAGTAAAGATTGGGGATCTGCTTATTTTAATATGACGCCGGCCATTGCTGCCATTACGATTTTGAGTAAATTTCAAAATGACGTAAAAAATAGTGAAGCCATGGTGGTGGAATATTTACATCGGAAAGTGGGAGAAGTACAATTGGTGTATGATGCATTCCAGGCCTTTGCCGGAACCAATTCATTATACCTCATGCCTGGCCAGGAATTACAAATAACAGCCGGTGTTGGCGCTTTTAGTAAAGCTGCACAACCTACCATAACCATTGATGGTGCACCGGTATCATTAAATGCAGACGGGGTTGCTGAATACAAATCAAATGTGGGTGGCCCAGGTACATATACTAAAAAAGTAGTCATCAATTTCTTAAAACCGGATGGAACGACCGGACAGGTAGTCAAAGATGTCGTTTATACCGTTGGAAATCCAACAGGTGTGAGTGTGAGCGCTGATGATGTAAAGGTTTTGTATATTGGACTGGACAATCATTTATCTATAGGGGGAGGAACTGTAGGGGATGAAAAAATTTCCGTTAGTATGGAAAATGGTTCCTTAACTAAAACGGGAGCCGGTAAATATATAGCTCGACCGGGTAAACCTGGAACTGCAACTTTAAATGTAACAATTGAAGGGAAGACCACCCCTTTCCAATTTCGGGTAAAATCTGTTCCGGACCCTGTTGCTAAAGTGGGTAATAATAAAGGTGGCCGTATGCGCGTTAATGAATTTAAAGCACAATTTGGCGTGCGGGCAGATCTGGAGAACTTTGTTTTTGAAGGCGTAAGATTTAATGTGCAAAGTTTTACCATTGTGATGAATGGAGCCGGTTTCCCGCAATTGACATTCCAGGACGTGAATGGAGATTCATTTGATGGTATCAGGAATTTAATTGAACGATGCAAAGTAGGAACAACAGTTGTTATTGATAATATTGAAGCAAATGGACCGGGTGGTACCAGATTATTACCACCTATTGCCTTTACCCTTTATTAATTTGAAAGTAGAATGATCATGGCTAATAAAATTAAATTTTCAATGGTTTTTGCGCTACTCACCTTCATGGTAAGTGCATCCTTTAGCCAGACAAGGCAACCCATCAGGAGAAATAACTATGGGGATAATTCGCAGCAACCTCCGAATAACCCTAAGGATACTATACCCAAGCAACAGAATTCCGATTATGGGAATAATAATAATGTACTTTATCAGCGTGATACAAGTTTACCCATCACAGTTATTAAGGGTTCCGGTAATGGATTGCTTGACAGCGTAAAAATTTCTCTTAGAAATGATGCATCCATAGAACAAAACCTGGTAAAAGACAGGCAGCCGCTTCCTTATGAAAATCTTAGAGAAGATGATGCTGTTTTTAGAGTACGTGTTTGGAGGGAAATTGATACACGTGAAAAAATGAACCTGCCTTTTCAATATTCCGCTGAAGAAGATAATGGTAATCAACGATTCATTTCTATTTTATTACAGGCTATTAAAGATGGTGATGTAACGGCTTTTAGTGGTGATGATGACCGGTTTACCACACCTATTACTTTTGATGATGCCATGAAAGCTTTTGCCGGGGGAAGTGATACCGTACCAAAAATTGACCGCGATGGTAATGTTGTAGGTTATGAAGTGCGTGCTAAACAATTTGATCCGGACTCCATTTACAAATTCAGGCTCAAAGAAGAGTGGATCTTTGATAAAGAATCAAGCAGACTTTTTGTTCGTATCTTAGGTATAGCGCCCGTAATACCTTACAGACTTTCCACAGGAGACATTATACCGAATAGTGAAAGACCCGTATGGTGGGTTTATTACCCTGATATGCGCCCCGTACTCGCCAAGCATGATGTGTATAATCCCAAAAACTACGGAAGTCGGATGACCTGGGAAGAACTTTTCGAAAGCAGGATGTTTAGCAGTTATATCACTAAATCTACTATGGATAATCCTTTTGACCAATCTCTCGCAAATATTTATCCAAATAATACACTTTTCCGCTTATTGAAGGGAGAACAGATTAAGGAGAAAATATTTAACTATGAACAATCTCTTTGGTCTTATTAAAAATATTTCAGATTAGTAAAAAAGCCGCCTTAAATAGGCGGCTTTTTTATTCCTATTCCTTTTCATCATTTCATTCTCCTTCTTCAAAAAATGTTTTATATTTACGAAGCAACCTTTTTTCTATCCATAAAAATATAGCTATGAGAAAGGATTTACTTCTTTCCTCTTCATTATTTTTTCAAAATCAACTAAGATGAAAAATATATTTAAAATAATAGCAACCTTTTTATCTACCATATTGCTGAACCAAGCACTCCATGCCCAGGCAGGCAGCTTAGACTCCTCTTTTGGTGTAAATGGCTTGGTTACTTATGATAAAACTTCATCAAATGGTGGTTCATTGATTCAGCCTGATGGGAAAATAGTCGTGGTTAGCCAGGCATGGAGCTATATTGTAGTATGGCGATTTAACCCGGATGGCACATTTGACGAATCTTTTGGAGAGATGGGCGGA
>Ga0116193_1003764_pt1 | contig 10833 bp, 10 predicted proteins | sample AD_UKC115_MetaG_FD_89892 | JGI IMG/M metagenome (GOLD analysis project Ga0116193, IMG submission 89892) | Active sludge microbial communities of municipal wastewater-treating anaerobic digesters from Hong Kong - AD_UKC115_MetaG | ecosystem: Engineered > Bioreactor > Anaerobic > Digestate...
TTAATTTTTAGTATTCTTCAAAACTATTTCTAACTCCTTACTCGCTAACTCTTTCTCATCGTTCAACACTTCGGCTACTTTATCTGCTAACAAAATATGAACAATGAGGTTTTGTCATTCGAATACAATTGGGAAAGGGCAATTACTTACTAAGGTATCGATATTTGATTTCCCGATTCAATTTTACAACCTATCGCATTGCATAGCCTTTCATCTCCGATTTTATGGGTGAATAGTATCTCTTGTTATTTTTTTTTACTTTTTTATTTTGTGAAAAATAAAATCAACATAAGCAAAGGTAACCAATTACTCACAAATTTAATAAAACGAAAATGAAAGATTTTCAACCTAAAAAGCAAAGGAAATATTCGATTTTGACAACTTGTGTCAGAAAGAAAAAACAACCCAAAAGAATTGCTTTTTGAATGTGTCGAATTTTAGGCATTTTTGTACTTGTCATGCGCATAATGAATCAGGAGACCCTGAAGGGTGAAACGCTTAATGTGGTTTTCGGCCGTTTTGGGAGAAATTCCCAATTTTTGAGCAACAGCGAAATAGGATTGCCGATTGGCCGAAGAAAATATCACGACAAAAGCCGAACATTTTTGATAGATTTGAATGTTGGGTAATAAAAAAATCCCGCTCTGTCGGGCTGGATTTCATTTACATGTAAACAATTGCAGAACTATTTCATTCTTGAAAGCTGAGCTTTTACCTGTTTAATTACTTCCACCGGGTAGGGAACGCGAATGGGATCATTGATAAAAATTTAATCCTTAAAAATAAAAAATCTGATTTTGTTGTCACTATTATGAACAAATATTTGAAACAATTTGTCTTATTATGAACATTAGTTCATAATAAGTTGTATATTTAGACTTGTTTTTATTTTAAAACCAGAAAACTGAAGTTTATTATGCTACATCCCCAACAAAAACGAAAAATAGTTGCTCCTCCATTAATGTAGGGTTTTAAGCCATTTGGTACCCCTCGTAGAAAACTTGAGTCACTGATCCTGCAATACGGTGAGTATGAAACAATACGATTATTAGATATTGAGGGGATAATGTAGATTTTGGTCGGATGTGGTATAGTAGTTGGAAATGTAACAAACTGATAGATGGCCTTGAAAATAACATACAATGTAAAAATTGCAAGACTTACAGGAAAGATGAATTGACCCCAATAAATGAATATGATGAGAATAGTGGTATTAGCAGATGACAGAAAAATAAGTTCTGACTTACAAACAGAACATGGGCTTAGTGTCTATATTGAAACGGATCAGTACAAAATATTATTGGATACCGGAGCTTCAGACATATTCATACAAAATGCAAAAAAATTGGATGTAAATCTTCAAGCAGTGGATTATGTATTTATTTCTCACGGTCATTCGGATCACATAGGAGGATTATCCTATTTTCTGGAATTAAACACAAAGGCAAAAATCATAATGTCACCAGCCATTCAATATCAATCTTATTTTTCTAACCGAGACGGATTACACAGTATCAGTACAAGTATTGATTTTAATGCTTATTATGACCGGATCATTTTTGTGGAGAAAGAACTTTCAATTGCAAACGAAATAGAGATATATTCTAATCAATCAACAAAATATGCACCTCCTTTAGGCAATAAGAATCTTTTTCGTAAAGAGAAAAACGGAGAGTTAATCTCTGATGATTTTAATCATGAATTGATTTTTACTATTGGCAAAGAGAAACTTCTTGTTTATACTGGGTGTGCACATAATGGTTTGCAAAATATTTTAGAAACTGTTAAGGCTAATACATCAACGCCTATTTGTTGGATAGTAGGTGGATTTCATCTGCTTACATCTCAAAAAGGAATTTCTTATGAATCTAAATCGGAGATAATTGCAATAGGAAATTCGTTGTTAACCAAATATCCCAATACAATATTTTTTACAGGACATTGTACGGGGAAGAATGAATTCTTGACATTATCTCAAATTCTTACAAATCATTTATTCCATTTCTATTGTGGATATTCAAAAAATCTATAATACATTAATCATAATAAGATATGAAAATTGCAATAACATCAGAAGGGAATAGTCTCAATTCGTTAATTGATCCCCGTTTCGGCAGATGTGCCTTTTTTGCCATTTACGACACAGATACCCAAAATACTGAATTTATACCAAATCCAGCAAAAGAATCTTCAGAAGGAGCTGGACCTGCTGCCGTGCAATTTATCGCTTCAAAGGGAGTAAAGAAGATTGTTGCCGGAGAATTTGGGAGTAAAATCAAATCTTTGCTCGATAATCTTCAAATTGAGATGCTAAACGACAATGGTAAAACTATTTCTGAAATTATAAAACAATTTTAAAAGAGTAAAAAATGGTGAATCTTCAGGTTCTTTTATTGAGAAAATTCAGGAAATACTATTAACTTATCAAATGCTGTTCAAATTCTTAATGAAGAACTTGAGGATGAAAAAGACATTGAAGATTGTATAAACAGCATTAAATTAACTAATTAAAGGAGGAAAAATTATGGGATGTGCAAATGGCGTAAAGCCACGAAAAAAAGTTCAGATTGAAAGTAACGAATTATTAAATCAAACACGAATGGAGGGAAAATCTATGAGTTCTACAATGGTAAGGCAAGAAATGCCAAAATTTACAATGGATGCTTATGATGCAAAGACAGGTCATTTTAAAGAAGTTTCAAGTGACGATTACAAAGGGAAATGGACGGTAATTTGTTTTTATCCGGCCGACTTTACATTTGTATGCCCTACTGAAATTGCAGCAATGAACGCTCATTATGATGAATTTCAGGCGTTAAATACAGAGATTTTAGCTATTTCTGTTGATTCCAAATTTTCGCATAAAAGATTTGCTGAAACAGAACCTATTTTAAAAGGCTTAAAGTTGACAATGGGGGCTGATTCAAATCATGAAGTCAGTCGTGCCTTCGGTGTACTTATTGAAGAAGAAGGCGTAGCTTTAAGAGGTAGATTTCTTTTCAACCCTGATGGAGTTTGTGTAGCACAAGAAGTTCAGGCCGATTCAGTGGGTAGAAATGTAAATGAATTTATTAGACAAGTACAAGCATGGCAATATGCCTCTAAAACTGGTGAAGTTTGTCCGGCAGGTTGGAGACCAGGTAAAAAAACGCTTCCTGTTAACACTGATGCTGAGAAAATGACAGGGCGTGTGGGCGATTATATTACAATAGAAGAGATTTTAAGTTAATAGACTAAAAATATTACAATGATACAAACTGATGTATTAGTAATTGGTGGCAGTGCGGCTGGAATGGTTGCCGCACTTACCGGAAAATCGTCTTGGAACGATAAAAATTTTATTCTTGTAAAAAAGCAAAGAGATGTAATGGTGCCTTGTGGAATTCCGTACATTTTTGGCACTTTAGACAGTAGCCAGCTGAATATTATGCCGGTAGACAGCATGCTGGCAAAAGCAGGAATTGAATCGATTGTAGATGAAGTCACTACTATAGAAAAAGAACAAAAAAAGGTAAAACTGGAAAGTGGCGAAGAAATTCATTATGACAAATTAGTAATTGCAACAGGTTCAATATCAGTTATTCCCAAGTGGCTTAAAGGGACAGAACTCGATAACGTATTCATTATTCCCAAAGATAAGACCTATCTCGATGAGATGAAAGCAAAAATAGCAAACTTGAAAAAGGTTGTTGTTATTGGAGCTGGTTTTATAGGTGTTGAATTGTCAGATGAGCTAAATAAAAGTGGACATGAGATTACTTTAATCGAAAAAGAAAATTCTATTCTTGCAGCAGCTTTTGATGAAGAAGTTTCGGTTAAAGTCCGCGAAATAATTGAAAGCCGTGGGGTTAAGGTCGTAACTGGTAATGGAATCAAAGCAATCACAGGAAGTTCAAAAGTTGAAAAAGTTCAGCTCGAGAATGGTGATATTTTGGACGCTGACGCTGTTATTCTTTCGATGGGATATGTGCCCAATACAGAACTTGCAAAAAAATCGGGAATTTATGTTGATGAAAATAATTTTATTGCAGTGGATGAGTATATGCGAACCCATGAAAAAGATGTTTTTGCTGTTGGTGATTGCGCACAAAAAAGAGATTTTATTACTCGTAAACGAGTTTCTACCATGCTTGCTTCAACAGCTTGTGCTGAGGCCAGAGTAGCAGCTATGAATTTATATGGTATTAATGTAGTGAAAACCTTCAGCGGAACTATTAGTATTTACTCTACAGCTATTGGCGATTGGGGATTTGGAACAGCCGGAATTACAGAAATAAGAGCAAATAATGAAAATATTTCTGTGGTTACCGGATTGTTCGAAGGAGTTGACCATCATCCTGGAAATTTACCGGGGACTCACAAACAGTTAGTTAAACTTGTTGTAGCAAAAAATTCAGGTGTTATTATAGGTGGTGAAGTTATTGGTGGATTGAGTGCTGGCGAACTAACAAATTTGATTGGGTTTGCCATCGAAAATCACATGACTGTTAATACCATGCTTATTTCTCAAATTGGCACACATCCTTTTTTAACTGCTTCACCGGCTGCTTATCCATTAATCAAAGCAGCTGAAATAGTTGCTGCAAAAATAAAATTAATTTAAAGATATAATAATTGGGGTTTTAATATTTTTAATTTAACTTTTTCTTTTTATGAAAATTGCAATAGCAAGCGGCAAAGGCGGGACTGGAAAGACATTTATATCAACCAATTTATTCAATACTTTACAAAAAGCAGGTAAAAAAATAAACATAGTAGATTGCGACGCCGAAGAACCCAATGATAGAGAATTTATTTCGGGTATACTTCAAGACACATTTAAAGTATTGCAAAAAGTACCTGTTATCGATCAAAACAAATGTACTTTTTGTGGAAAATGCAACGAGTATTGTAATTACAACGCCATTTTCTTTTTGGGAGAACAACATGTTATTCGTGTAATCGAAGATCAGTGCCACGGATGCGGAGCTTGCTCTTTTGCATGTGAATTTGGTGCAATTATCGAAAAGGATGACTTGCAGGGAACAGTAGCGCAATATAAAATTTCCAATAACAGTTCGCTTATTGAAGCACGTATGAAAGTTGGTGTTCATTCACCGGTTCCAACAATCAAGGCTGCTATTAAAGCTGCTTCTGGAGCCGATTTTATCCTTTTTGATTCTCCCCCGGGTACTTCTTGTCCATTTATTCAAACTGTAGTTACATCTGATTATGTGGTGTTGGTTACAGAACCCACCCCATTTGGATTAAGCGATTTAAAACAATCGGTTGAAACTTTGAAAAGCTTAGGAAAACCTTGTGGAGTAGTTGTGAATCGAGCCGGATTAGGTAATAATGAAGTTTTTAGCTATCTGGAGAATAAAAATCTTTCTCTTTTAATGACTATCCCTTTTGACAGAGATATCGCTTCTATATATTCCAAAGGAGAACTTTTAACAAATGCAGATATGGAATGGGAACAGAAATTCAACCAATTATTTACCTCGATTACAATTGAATATGGAAATAGCCGTAATTAGTGGAAAAGGAGGAACGGGTAAAAGTAGTATTACAGCTGCTTTTGCTACTATGCAATCTAATATTGTTTTAGCTGATTGTGATGTTGATGCTGCCAATCAATATATTTTATTTGCTCCTACTCAAGATGAAGAGGAAATTTATATTTCCGGTTTCAAAGCTATAATCGACAAAACGCTTTGTACCAATTGTGGCGTGTGCGTTGATTTTTGTCGTTTTGATGCAATTTTCGATATTGGCGGAGAAGTGGAAATTGATCAAATTTCGTGTGATGGTTGTAAATTATGCTCGCGTGTTTGTCCTGAGGAAGCAATTTCGATGGTTAAGGAAGATAAAAGCCGAATGTATTCCGGAAATTTCAGGAATGGGAAAATGGTATATGGTCGGCTTGCACCGGGCGAAGAAAATTCCGGGCGGTTAGTGAATCTGGTGCGTTCGAAAGCGAAAGAAATAGCGAAAGCAAACAATATTGAGACAATTATTCTTGATGGACCTCCAGGAATAGGGTGTCCGGTGATTTCTACCATTACAGGAGTCGATCAGGTGGTCATTGTCACTGAACCCACGCTTTCGGGATTACACGATTTGAAGCGAACGCTTGAAATAACTTCAAAATTTAAAAATAAGACGAGCGTCATTATCAATAAATTTGACTTAAATTCGGAGATGGCTGCTGCAATTGAGGATTATTGCCACTCGCAGGCTATTTCAGTAATAGCCAAACTTCCTTTCGATAAAGTAGTGGTTGATGCCATGGTGAATTGTAAAAGCGTGATTGAATTTGCATCAGAATCTTTAATTGCCAACTTACTGATAGAAGTGTATCAAAAACTAATAACAGATAATTAAAGATTTATGTTAAAATGCTGTTGTTTATTATCATAGAGTAAATATAATTCTATTAATTTCTTAAAAAATAAGTATGATAATCTTTGGGCCAGTACCTTCACGAAGGCTGGGAAAAATTTTGGGAATCAATAATGTTACTGCCAATAAAATATGTTCGTAATTTGGCAAAATTAACTCCCGACGAACGGCCCGATTATCTCACTTTTGTTGCCAATGGTGAACCAACACTTGATATTCATTTGGGAGAGTCAATCAACCTCATGAAAAAGTTTAATATTCCGGTAGCTGTTATCACAAACGCATCGATGCTTTCGCAGAAGCAGGTGCGGCAAAATTTGATGGTTGCTGATTGGGTTTCTATTAAAATAGATGTTGGCGACGAAGCTCACTGGAAAAAAATAAACCGGCCTTTCAAGCAGATTAGTTTCCAGCAGTATATATTGGGGTTATTACAATTTTCTGCAGAGTATTCAGGAAAACTCGTTTCCGAAACTATGCTCGTCAACGATGTGAACGATTCGGTAGACGTTTTACGACAAACCGTAGACTTAGTAGATAAAGTAAGGCCATCAGTGGCTTACCTTTCCATACCAACGCGTCCACCAGCTCAGAAAACGGTGTTTGCACCCAACGTGGAGAAGATTAATTATGCTTATCAAATATTTATAGAAAATGGTTTAAATACTGAGTTGATTTTAGGCTTTGAAGGCACTGACACGGGATTTACCGGTAATGCAAAGGACGATATTATTAATATGTGCTCCGTACATCCTATTCGCGAAGACACCATGCAGGAAATCTTGCGTAAAGATAAAGCCGAGCCGGCGCTCCTAAATACCTTGCTGGAGAAAAATTATATTGTAAAATTGAGGTATAACTCGAAAAACTTTTACTTAAGGAATTTCGAACGATAAAAACTTATAATAATTTAGACAAAGACAATTTTATTATAATTGACTAGGAGCTATTGCGGTGACGGTCCTTTAAAACCTTTGAAAAGTATTCAATAAAATCTATTTGCTGGCGTTGGTTCTGAACTGTAAGTTAAGCTTCTTTATCGATGTTGATTCTCCATGTTCTGTTTGAATTACCGGTATTATTCTCGGAAACATCATTCTTTTTGTACCCCAGGTGAGCATCCATTTCCCCTTGAAGCATTTGTTCGAGAACCTGAGAATGAAGATCTTTAAAAACTTGTTTACATCTTCTTTGCATATCCCTCTCGCTTCATCTGTGGCACGAGGAAACCGAAGCCATAAATCATCATAGAGGCCTGTGCAATGATGCCGAAGATGATGCTGGCAATGTTGGCTTCCGTAGAAACTAGACCATTAGAGAGGACGTAATAAACGGTGTAGGCACCAAAGGGAATATTCAGCAGAATGCTCACCACAAGCCCGGGATTGTACTTGCGGCCGAAGAGGAAGAACATCACCACGTGGGCAAAGGCATTGAGAAACGAGAAATAAGCAGTCCACAAACCCCATTTGATACCGAAGTAATGGGTCATCAGTCCAGCGGCTTGTCACCGCGGATCGAGCCCATCATGTTGCGATTGAAGAAATCGAGGAAACCACCCGGATAGACATATTCCTCAAACTCATGCGTCCAGTAGATGGGAGTCTGCAGCCAGATGAGGAACAGCGCATAGTTCTGCTCCTTCACATAGAGCCATAGAAGAATAAACGAATACACGGCGAGGAAGATGGTCGCCTTCATCCAATTTTCATAAAGCCACTTCATTAATAAAAATAAGATTCCTTAGGTTTTAGTGTAAAAATACATGATTTTTAATTTAGATAATAAACAATTAATAACATTTTTAAGGGATCCCTTGATTGATTTTTTATTTTTCTTTAAAAAGGGGCTTTCTATTTTCCAATCGATAGCTTTTACCTTGCAATTGGATAATCTCGCATTTATAAAGCAACATGTCCAGGATGGTCGTTGTAAGGAGTTCATCACCGAACATTTCAGCCCATTCTTTGAGATTCTTATCGGCCTTTAACATGAGGTTAAACTTTTGGTCAAGCCACATGGGTAAACAGGCGACTTTGGTTCGGCGTATCGGATTAACTTTCCGGCGACTTTGTATCTCCTTATCCAGGAGAGTGAGTGTAAATTCAATATAGGAAGGCTGTGAGATTCAAAAAACATGAGCGAACTCACTTCCTGTAATCAGCGTGTGAGAGATACAATAATGTAAAGTTTCATCAACTAACTGCTGGTTTTGATTGCTTACGATGGATAGGATTTCATGGTTGCTGAACCGCTCATAAAGTTCCTTCATGAGGGATAGATATGGTTGTGGAATGCACTTTGGAATTAAAACCGGCATGCAGGATATAAGTTCCAATATAAATATTGTCAAGAGTCCTGCCTCTCCCGTCCATGCTTATTGTTATTCTTTGTCCTTCAAGGTACTCTATCCATATTGGACTGGTGAATTGCGAGCCTTGATCAAAATATCTCCGAACTCTGGGACAGAAACTCTCGTTTCCAGGTTGAAATCATCTGTGGGTGTATACCAAAGCGTTTTGACAGCTCGCTGGCGTCTCCTGTTCCTTGATTGCCTCTATGGCTACCTGTCTGAAAATTGTCGTAATACTGTTATATCACAATTTTGATGGGAGTTGAAAGACCCTTGTAAATATTTAAATATAAAGGGATAGCAAGAGCAATTTGATTTTTTTGATAACATAAACATTTTGTACTTCTTTTTTGTTTTATGATGAACAAAATCACAATTTCTGCGAAAGTATACCGCAAAAATAACAGCGTAGAAGTTTTTAAATTTAAATTTATGAAGTACAAATTATTGGGCAAAACAGGATTAAAGGTTTCCGAATTGTGTCTGGGGACCATGACGTTTGGTGGACAGGGTACGTGGACTGCCATCGGTGCACTTCCGCTGGAAGATGTCAAACGATTGATTAAGATTTCGGTAGATGCCGGCGTCAATTTTATCGATACGGCAAACATTTACAGTTTCGGACTGAGCGAACAATTGACCGGAAGTGCCATTCGGGAGCTGGGATTGAGGCGTTACGATTTGGTGATTGCAACCAAAGTACGCGGTATGATGGGCGAAGGACCTAACGATGTGGGCTTGAGTCGCAAACACATTATGCAGCAGATTGAGGATAGTTTGCAACGTTTGCAGACGGATTATATCGATTTGTACCAGATTCATGGTTTTGATTCGCAAACTCCAATGGAGGAGACGCTCGAAACGTTGGACATGTTGGTAAAAAGCGGTAAAGTTCGCTACATCGGTTGCAGCAATTTGGCTGCTTGGCAGATTATGAAAGCATTGGGGATTTCGGCTCAACAACACTTGTCGAAATTTGTTTCACTGCAGGCTTACTATACACTAGCCGGTCGTGATATAGAACGCGAAATTGTACCGTTGCTGCTCGATCAGAAAATGGGATTATTGGTTTGGAGTCCGCTGGCCGGTGGTTTCCTGAGTGGAAAATATACCCGTCAGAATGCCGATACCGATGGTCGTCGTGCCAATTACGATTTTCCGCCTGTCGATAAGGAAAAAGCTTACGATATCATAGATGTCATGCAGACAATTGCTCAAAACAAACAGGCATCGGTGGCTCAGATCGCTTTGGCATGGCTGCTCTATCAACCTGTGGTAACGTCTGTGATTCTGGGGGCCAAAAAGCCGGAACAATTGAGGGATAATTTAAAATCGGTCGATGTGAAATTGTCTGCTGATGAATTATCGCAACTGAATGCTGTGAGCGAATTGCGTCCCGAATATCCGGGTTGGATGCTTAACCTGCAAGCGGGAGAAAGGCAATAAAACAGATTGCAAAGAATAAAAACAAAAAAGCGCTTTAAAAGGCGCTTTTTTTAGTTTATATAAAACGCCACAATCGGCTACCCAGTTCACGAGCGTCATCACAATTGCATTCCAGGTCAACACTTTGGTTTTTGCTATTCCCACAAAAAAAAGCACGAAACATGGCATTGGCAAAAGCAAAAAGATTTTGAACAGCCGCAAGCATGCTTAAAAATACAATTCCTTGAATGGTGAAGCGTAATATTTTGAGGCGTGGTTTGAAATAATTCTGCCATCATTTTTTGCGTAAGCCAAACATTGTCATCCTCGAGCCGAACTTCGATTTTGGTTTTGCCTTCTTCGGACTGATAAATTATAATTTCTCAGCTTTGCGCTTCACTCATGCCACACCTCCTACCAAATCGGCTACGATTTCGGCAATGCGGGCGTTCAGTTTTTCGATATCCACTTCTTCAGTTTCGTTATTCTGCTCTACGTAACTGCTCACGGCAATGTCGCTGTTGGGAACCAGTCGGGCAAAGTAGTCGATATCGCAACCAACGCCGAACATTGTAAGTTTTTTCAACAAAAAAGCGGTAACACATTGTGCTACCGCTTTTTATTTATTATTGATTAAGACTTATTTCTGTGGATTACTTTACTTCCTCAAA
>Ga0116193_1003765_pt1 | contig 10831 bp, 5 predicted proteins | sample AD_UKC115_MetaG_FD_89892 | JGI IMG/M metagenome (GOLD analysis project Ga0116193, IMG submission 89892) | Active sludge microbial communities of municipal wastewater-treating anaerobic digesters from Hong Kong - AD_UKC115_MetaG | ecosystem: Engineered > Bioreactor > Anaerobic > Digestate | place...
ATATCGCCGCTCACTAATTCCGTCATGGACAGCAACGTCGGCGGCCATTTCGGCCCTTATATGAAATTTTCAGGATTCGACGCTATCGAAATCCAGGGAAAAGCCGCAGAAGACTCTATAATCTTTATAGACGGAGACAACGGCAAAATAACCATTGAAACAGCGCCGGGCGAAGAAGTAAACAGCCATCTAATAAGCGAGCAGCTTATAGAAATGTATGCCGATTCCGAAAAACCTGAAGATAAGTTACACGTTTCAACTGTTTCAGCAGGCGAAGCAGCCGGCAATACTTTAATTGGCCATCTTAATTTTTCATTTTTCGATATCCGCAGAAACGCCGCGCGCTTAAAACAAGCCGGCAGAGGCGGAATAGGAACAGTTTTGCGCGACAAAAAACTCAAGGCGCTAGTCGTTAAATTCAGTGGATTAAAAGGCAATTTAAATAACCCGGAAGACCAGCAGACCATAAATAAAACCGGTATTAAGCTTCATAAAGAAATCAGTAAAAATGATGACAAACAGTGCAACATGAGAAAACAGGGCACCGCTCACCTCGTAGAGATAATGGATGATTACGATCTGCTTCCTGTCAATAATTTCAAATACGGAGCCCATAAAGACGCCAAAAAACTCGCTTCATGGGAATGGGAAAAACTTTTCACGCAGGGCATTCCTGACGGCTGCTGGTACGGCTGCACATTGAGCTGTTCAAAAGCCGTAGATAACTTTATTCCGCGTACGGGTCCTTATAAGGGGCAAAAAGTAATCGTCGACGGGCCTGAATATGAAACTGTAGCCGGCGTCGGTTCTTGCTGCGGCATATTCGATACTCATGATATACTTGAATTGAATTTTTACTGCGATACATACGGCGTCGATACAATATCGTTCGGAACCATAACCGCATTCGCAATGGAATGTTTCGAAAACGGAATACTGACGGAAAAAAATACGGGCGGATTAAAACTCAACTTCGGTAATTCAGACGCAGCATTGGAGTTAATTCACCAGATGGCGCGCGGGGAAGGCTTCGGAAAAATCGCTGGCCTGGGCGTAAAACGAATGAAAGAATACTTCGTAAAAAACTTCAATGCCGATCCCGGTTTTTTAAATGACATCGGAATGGAATGTAAAGGCCTGGAGTATTCACAATACATTTCAAAGGAATCTCTGGCACAGCAGGGCGGTTACGCATTAACGAACAAAGGGCCGCAGCATGACGAAGCTTGGCTGATATTCATGGATATGGTTAATAACCATCTTCCTACCTTTGAAAAAAAAGCCGAAGCGCTTCATTATTTTCCGCTTTTCAGGACCTGGTTTGGTTTAAACGGACTTTGCAAGCTGCCGTGGAATGATATCGAACCTGAAAACAACAAAACAACCGATGAGCCTGCTAAAGTTCCGGAACATGTCGATAATTACGTAAAAATTTTTACGGCAGTCACAGGCCGAGCTATCGACAAGAACGAATTAATAAGAATGTCCGAAAAAGTTTATAACTTCCAGAGAGTATTCAACTTAAGGCTCGGATTCGGAACCCGCCAGTACGACATTCCGCCGTACCGCTCGGTCGGTCCGGTCACATGCGAAGAATACGAATCGAGAAGCGAAAGGTATGACAAGCAGCTTAAGGAAAAAGCTGGAATCGACCCGGCCGGAAAAAATACCGCCGAAAAAGTAAAACTTTTAAGGCAATATCGCGAAAAACAATATCAGCTGCTGGTAGACGCGGTTTATAAGCGCCGCGGCTGGAACGAAAACGGCATACCGAAATTAGAAACCCTCAAAGACCTCGGAATTGATTTCCCGGAAGTAATTAAGGTCATAAAAAAACATACGGCATAATATATTTAAGTTTCGCACTTTAATAATCTCTGATTTTAAATAAAGATTTTTAATCAAGCGCGAAATTCGAATTAATAATTCAGCCGCCAACTCGGCAATAATAAGGCTTACCAGGCGTATATAAAACAATTTACCTGAACACACATTGGAAAATATAATGCAGATAAATAAAACATGGATTTTATCAAATAAAAATAAATTCAAGCAGGAATTTTTCAAAAAAAATCCGCCTGGAAGCCTTGACAAACTGCAAAAAGCGGTAGCCGGAGTGGCCGGCGCTGGCGGGTTGGGCTCAAATATCGCAGTTTCACTGGTGCGGGCCGGAGTGCAAAATCTTGTAATCGCTGACTTCGACAGAATCGAACTCAGCAATTTAAACCGCCAGCAGTTTTTTTTCGACCAGGTCGGTCAATTAAAAGTGAACGCCTTAAAGGAAAATCTTTTAAGAATTAACCCGCTTGCCAAAATTAAAATTTTCGCCGAAAAAGTCACGCGCGAAAATGCGGCATTTTTTTTTAAAGATTGCGACATTCTGCTTGAAGCGTTTGACAGGGCTGAAAATAAAGTTATGCTGGCAGAGACGTGGTCAAAATATTTTCCGGATAAATATATAATTATCGGCTCGGGCCTTGCCGGCGCCGGCATGAATGAAAAGATTAAAACACAAAAATACGATAAAATAATAATATGCGGCGACCAAAAAACCCAAAGCACCAACGAAAACGGACTTTTATCTGCACGAGTGGCGGCCGTGGCCAATTTACAGGCAAACTGCGCCATCGAAATTTTATTAAAAGGTGTTTCAACACATGATAGAAGTGAACAGTGATTCATTAGAATGGAAAAAAGGCATGACGGTTAATGACGTTTTGACAGCCAAAAAATATTCTTTCCCTTTAATAATAGTTAAAATCGACGGAAATATCATTGAAAAGCATGATTATACCAAATATGAAATCAATGACGGCGCAAAAATCGAAATAATACACCTCATGAGCGGCGGTTAATCCATATTATCCAGGCAGTTTAACCGGCATGTAATAATATTTAATTCGCAGCCACAGCCTAAAACGGCGAACGGAATTATTTTCAAGAGCACTTTCAAACAACCGGATAATAAATCATTCAAAAATAATAATTCCGGTGTATCTTGAAAATTTAATTATTCAAACAACTATATAACGCGATACAATACTTTAAAATTTATAAAAATCCCGGCTGTTATATTAACAATAAAAGATTTACTCAGATAAACATTAAACATCAAGAAACAGGCTCATTTCAGAAAATCCGGCAATGATTTCAAGAGCCAGAGGCGGCCATTTTGCTAGACTTTAATAGTATACTCATAACTAATCTCATTTTTCTGCCGGCCGGAGACTCACTTTATTCCGGCTCGATTGCTTTGCTGCAGCCGTCCTCCGAAGCGTTGTTTTTATGCAACGGAATAGCGGCTGCGGTTATAATAACGGCGTTGGCTTTTGCTTACTGCTGTTATATAACGTATAAAGCATGCAGACAGTCGGAATTTACCAGGCAATACTTTCAAGCTATAATTGAAAACTCGCTTGAGATAACACTAATTCTTGACAAAGATGATTCGATCGCTTATGCGTCCCCTTCATTTCAGCGCCTTATAATCCTCGAGCCCGATAAACTTTATAAAACCCCTATTTATGACCTGTTGCACGACGAAGACGTTTTAAAAATAAAAAACTTATTAGCCGAAATAAAAGAAAAACCAGATATAACATTGGCGGCATCATTGCGCTATAAAAATTCTAATAATGAATTTTGCGCAATAGAAGCTACATTTGAAAATTTTATCGATAACGACAAGATAAAAGGCATTCTTATTAACGGGCGCGACGTAACCGAAAGAATAACTATCGAAAACAAGCTGCTTGAAAAAAATTCTAAATACGGTTCAATACTAGAAAACACAAATTCAGCAATAATATATCACAAAAAGAACGGCCTAATTTATGAATTTATAGACGCAAACAACGAATATAAAAAAATAATAGAACTAGCCGAAAGTTTTTTAAAGTCGGGGAAAATCACAGAAACCGAAAAAGCGCTGTTTAATTTCACTCAAATATATGATTCACTTATTTCAAGCAATGAAAAGCAATTAAAATATGAACAATATTTCGCAAATTTCGAACGCTGGTACGATATAATCGCTTATAACACGCAGGCCGATTATTTTGTTACTATCATAACGGACATAACCGAAAGGAAAAAAACGGAAGCCTCGCTTCGTGAAAATGAAAAACTTTTAAGGACATTAATAAATTCGATGCCTGACATTGTTTGCTTTAAGGATGCAGCCGGACGCTGGCTGGAAGCTAACGAATTTACTTTAAAGCTTTTCAGCCTTGAGAATGTAAACTATCGCGGTCAAAACGATTCCGAACTGGCAGCTTATAATGAAATCTACCGCAGCGCATTTGTATCATGCGAAGAATCCGACGAAAAAGCATGGAGCTTCGGCACCGCCTACCGCACCGATGAACATGTTTTAATACCATCAGGAAAAACAATGATATTTGACATAATTAAAGTACCGCTTTTCAATCCTGATTTAAGCCGTAAAGGCATCGTGATCATAGGCCGCGATATAACAGATTTGAAAAATGCAGAAAATAACCTTAAGCATGTAAATGAAAAACTCGAAGAAATCATAAGTGAACGCACTGCCAAATTACAGGAAATAATAACAGAATTCGAAGTATTTCTGGATATATTGCCGCAGCTTTATTTTAAAATAGATTTTAACGGAACCATATTAAACTGCCGTCAAGGAAAAAAGACAAGCTATTATACACCGCCTGAAACATTTTTAAACAAAAAAGTTTCAGAAGTGCTTCCTGAATACGTAAACGCATCAATTTATGACGCCCTGAAAAAAATAAAAGCAGGCGAATCTATTGCAACAATATCTTATCACCTCGACCAAAATAATAAAACAGATTGGTTTACAGGCGTAATTTCAAAAATTAACGATTCTGAACTGGCTGTTATCATAAGAAATATAACGGAACAAAAACAATTTGAATGCCGGCTTCAAAAAAATCTCGAAAAATATAAAAACATATTTGAAAAAATAAATGAAGCGATATGTATTTTTAGTTTAAACGGCGACATAATCGAAGCTAACGATATGGCCTGTATTGTCCTGGGTTACAATCGGCAGGAGCTTTTGAATCTTAATTATAAAAATATTATAATCGAAAATACTGAAGTTAAATTCAAAGATTTTTTTGACAACGTAATAAATTCTGAAGGCCTTGTAAGCGAATGCAATTTAGCCAACAAAAACGGACTGCTGATTAACGCCGAGTTAAACGCACGCCTTATAAAATCAGATGAAGATTATATAGTCGGAATAATACGCGAAATAACCGGCAGAAAAAAAATTAAACACGCGCTTCAAAAAAGCGAAGAAAAAAATCAGGCATTATTATCTGCGCTTCCCGACTTGATATTTTTAATGAGCAATGACGGTTATTATGTTGAATTGGCTAATAATTCAAACGAAGCATTAATAAGGCCAATCCAGGAAATAATCGGCAAACACTATTCCGAATTTTTGCCGACTGAAGTTTCCCAAAAAATTGATTACCACATACGCGAATTACAAAATACCGGAAAAATACAAAACTTTGAGTACCAGCTTACCGCACTTGAAAACAATTACTACGAAGCGCGCCTTGCGCCGCTGGATTCCGATTATTTTATTACGATTATTAGAAATATTACAGACCGAAAAAAAATCGAAGAAGAATTAAATGAAAAAACCCAAACCTTTTATTTAATGACCTCTAAAGCGGCCGATGCCATAATAGTTATCAATAACGACGGCAATATTTCCTTCTGGAATCACGCCGCCGAGAATATTTTCGGCTACGCAGCGGAAGAAGTAATCGGCCAACAGCTTCATACTTTAATAGCGCCTAAAGAATATCATACCAAATATAGGAACGGTTTTGAAAAATTCAGAACCTGCGGCAAGGGAATTTTAATCGATAATACCATTGAAATTCCCGCCATAAGAAAAGACGGCAAAGAAATAGTGATAGAAATAGCATTGTCGGCGATTCAAATCAACGGCAAATGGAACGCCATAGGAATCTGCCGCGACATCACCAATAAAAAACGAGATGAAATCGCGCTTCAAACGGCCAAAGCCGCAGCCGACGCGGCCAACATTGCTAAAAGCCGATTTCTGGCAAACATGAGCCATGAAATCAGAACGCCGCTCAGCAGTATTATCGGCATCGCAAATTTATTAAAAGACTCACAGCTTTCACATAAACAACTCGAGCAGGTAAATATTTTAAAAGACGCCGGCACATTGCTTCTTACAATAATAAACGACATACTGGATTTATCCGCAATCGAGGAAAATAAATTTAAAATCAATCCATCCTACTTTGACCTGATAAACCTTATTGAAACTACTATTGAAATAATGAAAGTCAAAATAATAGAGAAAAAACTTTCATTCAAAAATATTATCGACCCTAAAATTCCGGCGATAGTCAAAAGCGACTCTGAAAGATTAAGGCAAATATTAATAAATTTAATAAGCAACGCCATAAAATTTACATATAATGGCGGAATCACTGTAAAAATAACGCTGAAAAGCTTAAATGAAGAAAAATCAACGGCCGGTATTTTATTTGAAGTTATTGATACTGGCATAGGCATGAATGAAGATAATAAAAATAAAATATTTAAGCCGTTTTTTCAGGTAGACATGACAAATACGCGGAAATTTGGAGGCACCGGTTTAGGTTTATCAATCGCAAAAAAAATGGTTGAAATACTTGGCGGCCGCATTGAAGTAATCAGCCAGCCAAACCAAGGTTCTAATTTTTATTTTGAATTGGAAATGCCATATTCAAACGACAAAACTATTTTAGAAAATTATAACAAAAAAAATTACACCACAAACATAACAGACAAAAATAAATTAAATGAAAAAAATATCAAAGATAAAATTATTCTTCTCGCTGAAGATAATAAATTTAACCAAAAATTTATAGTAATGCATCTGAATAAGCTTGGCTATACGGTCGACTGCGCCGAAAACGGCCTTTTCGCTTTTGAGATGTATAAAAGCCTCAAATATTCAATAATTTTAATGGACTGCCAGATGCCGGTAATGGACGGTTACGAAGCTACAAGTAAAATCAGAGATTATGAAAACCAAAATTCGCTCGCTGCTATACCGATATTGGCTCTGACTGCCGACGCAATGTCAGGCACACGCGAAAACTGCATTAAATGCGGAATGAACGAATATATGTCCAAACCTCTGGATTTTGAAAAACTCGACGACTTGATATTATTTTTTACTGAAGATTTCAATAATAAAAAAAATCACGGCCAACCCGATACAAGCTCAGCATCAAATATAACGCAAAGCGAAAAAATCTCCAGCAGCGGGCCTGAAACTAACTCGGCCGGCGCTAAACAGGCACCGGATGTAAATATCCAGGCCGGCGCAGCACATCCTGAAAAAGAAATATTAAATCAAAAATCAATCGCCGAAATCAAAAAGCTTCAAATTCCTGGAAAACCCAATATTTTAAAACAATTCATCGATATATATATGGCCGATACGCCGCCTAAAGTTAATTCAATAAAAAGCGCAGTAATTGGTGAAGATTATAAAACATTAAACAGCGTCGCACATAATTTAAAATCCAGCAGCGCTAATATAGGCGCATCTGCATTCGCGGCAATATGCAAAGAGCTCGAATTATTCGGTAAAAACGCCATATTGCCTGAAAACATCAACAATATCGATAAAAATGAATTAAATGAAAAAATGAAAATATTTGAAAATGAATATGAAATCTTACTTCGTGAACTTAATAATCTGATCGCAACTATAAAATGAGGTGTAATATGACAGAACTTAACGTTATAAATAATGTAAAAAAAATACTTATAATCGACGACGACCGAGGAACACGCTTTTTGCTGCGACAGACATTCGAACAGGATGATTATAACGTCACCGAAGCCGAAAATGGCGAAGAAGGATTACAATTTTTTAAAGACCACCGGCCGGACATAATTTTAATAGACGCAATGATGCCTATCATAGACGGAATTACACTTTGTTCTAAAATCCGCGAATTGCCGGAAGGGAAATATGTCCCCATACTTATGGTAACAAGCCTTGACGATGATAAAATAATTGAAATGGCTTATAACGCAGGAGCCACCGATTTTGTCACCAAGCCCATACAATTTGCAATATTGAGGCAAAGGATAAAAAGAATTCTGAGCATAACAAACAGTGAAATGCTTCTGGCAAAGAGTATTGAAACTGCAGACTCAATAACAAAAATAATAAAAGACGGCATTATAACTATAGACGGCGAAGATAAAATAAAATCATTCAATACCGCGGCCGAAAAAATATTCGGTTATAGCGCTGATGAGGTTAATAATCAAAATATCAATTTTTTAATACCTGATTTTTATCAATATTATAACGAACAGTACGCATATTTTACTGAAAAGAAAATAACGACGCCTGACATTGAAGCCTATGGAAAAAATAAAGACGGCCGGGTTGTCGCAATTGAATTTAAAATCAGCGGCACGATCGGCGGCGAGCGGCTCGTAACCATCCACGATATGACAGAACTTAAGCAGCAGGAAAATAAGCTCCAGATGGCTTATAAAATACTTGAAAATATAAAAGAAGGCATAATATTAACTAACAACCACGGCGTAATAAAAATGGTTAACCAGGCATTCACAAGCATAACCGGTTTTTCTGAGGCCGAGGCAATAGGCCAGACTCCGATTATAATAAAATCTGAGCAATACGATATCAATTTTCACCGCAATATGATATCGCAGTTAAAACAAAACGGTTCTTTCAAAGATGAAGTATGGATAAAAAAGAAATCAGGAGAATTATGCCCAGTTTCCGCATTTATAAGCGTAATTAATGAAACACTTAACGAAAAAGAACAATATATAACTATATTTTATGATATAACCGATGAAATGAAATTAAAGGCAAAAAACGAAGCGCTCCAAATGCAGGCCGGACAAGTTCAAAAAATAGCTATTTTAAGCACAATATCGGCAGGAATAATTCATGAAATAAATCAGCCTTTAAACTCGATAAAAATTTTAACCGACGGATTATTGTATTGGCACAATCAGGGAAATACCCTTGAAATTCCAAGAGTCGTAGGAGCATTTGAAAAAATACTCCAGCAGCTCGCGCGCGTCGAAGAAATAATTAAACAAATGCGGGCATTTACAAATATAAAGCAAAGCCAGGAAGTATCTAATTGCAATCTTAACCGCGTAGTGCTTAAAACTATAGAATTAATAGGAGTCCAGCTAGCCAATCACAATGTCATAGTAAAGAAAGCGTTCGCGGAAAATCTTCCGGATATATCTGGAAATTTCAATATACTTGAAGAAGTAGTTATAAACCTTATAATAAATGCGATGCAGGCGCTTAACGAAACCAAGCAGACCGAAAAAGAAGTAATATGTAAAACTTATTTAAATGATGAAAATAAGGTAGTTTTGGAAGTAAGCGATAACGGGCCTGGAATAAAAGACGATATAAAAGAAAAAATATTCGAGCCTTTTTTCAGCACTAAACCCGATAAAGGCGGAATGGGCCTGGGACTTTCACTTGTAAAATCAATACTTACAAGTTATAACGGCTCAATCAGCATATCTAATAACTCTAAGGGCGGCGCTACATTTAAGGTTGAAATTCCATCAACAACACCTTTAAATAATTAAACTAACAACATCTAAAGTAAAAAACACCTAAAAACATGCTTGACTATATTAATGATATTTAATATAATTTAATATGGCGAGTAGTAAAAAAATTAAAATAGTTTTCCTTAAACAGAAGGAGGCATATAACGTGAACATAATGCTAATCGATGACGATGAGGGTTGTCTTGACAGCTTAAAAAGTTCTCTTGAATTACAAGGCCATAAATGTACCGCTTTTTCATTCCCTGAAAAAGCGATTGAAGATTATTCCAAAAATTATCCGCAATACGATGCGGTTATTACAGATATGAAAATGCCGGTAATGACTGGGCTTGATGTTTTAAAACAAGCGAGAACAATTAATAAGGACACCAAAGTTATAATTATAACCGCTTACGGTGATGTTGAAACAGCCATATCCGCTGTAAATAACCGGGCCTATGCATTTTTCGGAAAGCCTCTAAATTTTAAGGAACTAATGGAAACACTCGACAAAATAAAGAATGAAAAAAAAGAGCAAAAAATAAAAAAAGAAGAGTTCGTTCAACTGTCCGCTGAATATTCAAAATTGAAAAAAGCATATGAAGACATGCAAAAAATTCTTAATAAGAACAAAAAATAAGCTTTTAACTTGACAAAATTTATTAAGAGGTGCTGATAATGGCTGATAATGATTTAGATGAAAAGCAAGAGTATATGAAGGAATTCATTAACTCAAGCCGAGATTTGCTGGATGATGTTGAACCGCAAATAATCGCATTGGAAAAGACAGCGCAAAGTTATGGTAAAGTCGATGACGAAATATTAAATACCATATTCAGGCTTTTTCATACGCTAAAAGGGACCGCTGCTTTCGTTGACTTAAATACAATTACGAGCGTAACACACGAAGCTGAAACTCTTCTTGATATGTTTCGCAAAGGCGAGGCAACTCTAGACAGCGAACATATAGACCTCTTATGCCGCACAAGCGATTTTGTGCGAAATATTCTCGATACGGTAGAAAAAGAATTAACCGACGAAGAATTTAAGGACATTGCATCATCCCTTGTAAAAGATTTACAAGGAACTATTACCGCTATTAATTCTAAAGATCAGCCGGCTGATAATGCATCCGCTTCTCAACCACAAAAAAATACAAGCAACCCGGCTCCCAAATCCGCCCCTAAATCGGCTCCAGCCGCCGCACCTGCCGAAC
>Ga0116193_1003767_pt1 | contig 10828 bp, 8 predicted proteins | sample AD_UKC115_MetaG_FD_89892 | JGI IMG/M metagenome (GOLD analysis project Ga0116193, IMG submission 89892) | Active sludge microbial communities of municipal wastewater-treating anaerobic digesters from Hong Kong - AD_UKC115_MetaG | ecosystem: Engineered > Bioreactor > Anaerobic > Digestate | place...
GCCTTCAGCCCCGCCCCCTGAGAAAGTGCATTCACCAGGGCCAGACAGGGAATGGCGGCCAGGAAATTGGCTATCGGTCCTCCCAGCAGGAAACATACCCTTTTATGAACCGGAATCCGAAACAGATCCTCTGGCTCCGTTGCCCGCAGCAAAACATAGCCCCCGAAAGGGATCAAGGAAAGACAATATTCCGTGTCCCGCCGCCTGTAGCCCCACAGGCGAGGTCCCAGCCCCACTGAAAATCGCTCTACCGAAATGCCCGCCAGGCGAGCCGCCAGCAGATGTCCAAACTCGTGAACCAGGATGAGCAATCCGATCAAGAGGCTTATCAATAGATATTTGCCCACGCTCCACCCTCCTCTTAAGTAAGAACGCAAAATAAACTGGACCATCTCTATCCTTACAATGGATAATGTTAACATAACCTCAACCGGAAGAAGCAATGGATTAATTACATCCCGATTACAAAGGGGAATTGTGCGTGTTTAAGCATTAGGGAAGGATGTTTGTCGTTGTAATCTTGTTGGTAATTGTATTGCCATCCCAGTTGCAGCGGGAGGTTGTTCCCCAAATCCAGGCCAAAACCTCCATGAAGACAACCAACCGCCGGAGTCCGCCGCATACAGTGGTAATTACGCTTTCCTCGTGGACGAGCCGCGAACCGTTGTCGAAGATAAACTGCTGGTTAAACCTATTGAAATAATGCTTTTTAAACTTTTGCTTGCCCCACTAAGCATAAACCCATCTATGGTTGTTTCATCTTTCAGACCATACTTGTTAGTGCAGAGCCGTAATGGCTGACATAATCAGCCACCCCAATACAGGTATAAGGTGCTGCGGCTTGCATCAGGAAGTAATATCCATGCCCGCCACTTTAAGGTTCCCCTTTAGGGATTTCCCCAGCCCCCTCCATTTTCCTGCCTGCAGCAATCTCTATTTTAAAAGGACCATAATGATTGCTGGGCCAAGTTTGGCATATTGGAACAGTCCCGGTTCCCATCCCGGGATTTGATAATGATAGTATAGTTATAGGAAATCGCCAGAACGGTTTTACCCTCGCTGTTACTAATTGTAAGAATTTCTTAAGAATTCTATCGAGTTTTTTGTCAGGCCTTCCGCCTAAGGTATACTTAAGGCTCGCGGGTTTACCAAGCCTCAGTATAAGGTGGTGATATATCGTGGAAAAACAACAGATCCTGGTGGTCGACGATGACCGGGAAATCGTGAACGCCATCGCCATCAACCTGCAGAATGAGGGCTATGAGGTACTAAAAGCCTTTGATGGCCTGCAGGCCCTGGATATGATCAGCACTCAGAAAGTACACCTCATTATTCTGGACGTGATGATGCCAAAGTTGGATGGGCTTTCGACCACCCTGAAGATCCGGGCCGAGAAGAATCTGCCCATTATTATTCTTTCTGCCAAATCGGAGGATACGGACAAGATCCTGGGTTTGTCGATGGGGGCTGACGATTACGTTACCAAGCCCTTTAATACCATGGAGCTGATGGCCCGGGTAAAGTCGCAGCTTCGCCGCTATCTAACCCTGGGGGATGTCAATGTCCAGGCCCGGCCGGATCTCCTGCAATCAGGCGGACTGATGTTCGACCTGGAAAGCCATACCCTGGAGGTGGATGGTGAGCCGGTGCGGCTGACCGCTACGGAAACCAAGATCGTGGAGCTGCTGATGCGCTCACCGGGACGCATTTTCCCGGCGGAGGAGATTTATGAGCGGGTCTGGGGAGAGACCGCCTTTGGGGTGGAAAATACGGTCATGGTGCACATCCGGCGCATCCGGGAAAAGATCGAGATAAACCCGAAGGAGCCTAAATACTTAAAGGTGGTATGGGGCATTGGATACAAAATCGAAAAAATCTAAGCCGTTTACGGCCTGGCTAAGTTTCTTCCTGGCGGTTAATCTGCTGGCTGTCTTCCTTATTACCTGTCTATCAGCCGTAGCTCATTCGGGGGGCAACCTGACAGTTCTGCAAGCTCCTTTTGTCGACTATAAGAGCACCATCTTCTTCAAGGAGCGATCCGGCCACTATTTCAGTTACCTGTATGACCCGGTGGGCAACCTGTTCGCAGATCAAAATGCTAGCCTCGATTACGCCAAGTGGTGTTTGAACGAGGAAGGAAGCAACGTCAAGTATTATGCGGTCAACACGGCTGCCGGGCTGGAAATTACCAATATCGCCGGGGAATTCTCTTTTCCGGAAGCGGAGCAGGCTCCGGTCTGGCAAGACTACAACTATTACTGGTATTTTGACGGACAAAAGCTGCAGGTAATTGACCACGGGCAGCCGGTCGACATTCAGCGGCGGGACAGCGGCTACCGCAACATCCTTCCCTACGTCAACATAGATACGGCCAATTCAGCCCATACCCGGGTTCTGCTGGCGGTGCGGGATACCTTGCAGGAAAACCCTTATGGGCATTCCCGATATTACAGCGAAAAACAATCTCTGGCGGTTATTGGCTGGGTCTACATAGGGGCAGGCCTGCTGGGCCTGGCACTGCTGGTCTATGCCATTATGAGGCGGCGCGACAAGCGTGAGTTTGACCGCCGGCTGGCCTCCTGGGCCGGGCGCCTGTGGCTGGAAGTGAAAGTATTGCTTTCCCTGCCCGCGGCCTTTCTCCTGTTAATGCTGTTTTCGGAATTGAGAACAGTACATTTCGACCTGCCGGGAACGGTGTTTATGCTTGCTGCCATGAGCGGCCTGTTGCTGCTGGGGTGCTGGTGGTTTTATGTCATCCTCCTCGATCTGCTGGTTAACCGCAGCAATTTTTTCCGCCACAACCTGATAAACTCACTGCTTAAGTGGTATCAGCGCTATGAACGCCAATATGCCTGGCAAAAGGCGATGCAGCAGCGCGCCTACCTGCTGCTGGCAGCCGAGTCTGTCCTGGCCGTGATGTCGGTGCTGTTTTTGCTAATCGGCAATGTCTTGCTGGCGGTTCTCTTGGCTGGTGCAGGCATATATTTGATTTACCGGTATCTGCGTTACTATAACCAGACTATCACCGACCTGGGCAAGCTCATTGACCATATTGAACTCATCAAAAACGGCGACATGAACACCCGGCTGGAACTGGCGGCCGAATCATCCATGTACCCGGCTGCACAAAACCTGAATTCCATCCAGGCGGGTATGAATATCGCGGTGACCGAGCAGCTGAAATCGGAGCGTCTTAAATTGGATCTCATCACCAATGTTTCGCATGACCTGAAAACCCCGCTGACCTCCATAATCAGCTATGTGGATCTGCTGGCCCGGGAAGAGGGCCTGCCTGAGCAGGCCAACGACTACATTCAAATACTGGCCCAGAAGTCGGAGCGCCTGAAGAATCTCATTCAAGATCTGTTCGACCTCTCCAAAGCCAGCAGCGACAACATCGCCCTGGATATGGAGGAGATTGATCTGGCGCGTTTGCTTAAGCAGACCCTGGCCGATATGGAGGAGCCGATAAACGCCTCCGGCCTTGCCTTCCGGGTAAATATTCCCGATGAGCCTGTAAATATCGTCAGTGACGGCAAAAAGCTGTACCGGGTTTGGGAAAACCTCATTACCAATACTCTCAAATACTCGCTTGCCGGTTCACGGGTGTTTATCGACCTGACCGTTGACACGCAGGGAGCATTGGCTACCATAAAAAACACCGCCAACTACGAGATGACCTTTGGGGAAGAGGAAATTCTGCAGCGTTTCGTACGCGGGGATCAGTCCAGAAGCAGTGAAGGATCAGGTCTGGGGCTGTCCATTGCCCAAAGTTTTACTCAAATATGCGGCGGCCATTTCGCGATGAAAATAGATGGTGACCTCTTCAAGGTGGAGTTAAGGTTTAAGACTGTGTCTTAATTTAATACCGCTGCGCAGGCGGGTAATCCCAGCAAGCAGCCCATTTCAACGTTGGGTTGCTTGCTTTTTATTTCGACATTTATCAAGGGTATACACGTTCAAAAAGTCCGCTTTGCAGCTTTTTATGTTAATATTAGAATGATATTGACAGGTAGTGTCATTTTTTGAGTCTATTTGGATTCAATTAAGGGGATCGTTTTTCGCCTTAATGGAAATACGGAAACAAAAAACAGGAGGGATTATGGTCGTGAAGAAGATGTTTAGACTGCTGGTTTGCGCCACCCTGGTATTCGCTTTGTGCGTCTCCGTGGTTGGCTGTGGCAACCAGGGCAACCAGTTCAAGGTGGGTATGGAATGCAGCTATGCTCCGTTTAACTGGACGCAGGCTGATGACTCCAATGGAGCGGTTCCCATTAAGGACAGCAAGGAGTATGCGGGCGGCTATGACGTGGAGATTGCCAAAATTATTGCCCAGGGCCTGGGCAAGGAATTGGTTATAGTGAAAACTTCCTGGGACGGCCTGGCACCGGCAGTGCAATCAGACAGCATTGACGCCATTATTGCCGGCATGTCTCCCACGGCAAAGAGAAAAAAGAGCATCGACTTCACTGACAACTACTATAAATCCCAACTGGTAATGGTGGTTAAGAAGGGCTCGCCTTATGAAAAGGCCACCAGTATTCAGGATTTCTCCGGCGCCAAGGTTACCGCCCAGCTCAGTACTTTCCATTACACCGTCATTGACCAGATCAAGGGAGTTATCCAGAAACCGGCCATGGATGACTTTCCCGCTATGCGCATCGCTTTGGAATCGGGTATTATCGATGGGTACGTATCTGAACGGCCGGAAGGAATCTCGGCCACCACCGCCAACCCCGACCTGGTGATGGTTGAGTTTGCAGAAGGCAAGGGCTTTGTGGCTTCGGACGACGATGTGGCCATAGCCGTTGGCGTTAAGAAGGGCAACCCGGATATCCCCAAAATCAACGAGATTTTAGCCGGCCTTTCTGAAGATGAAAGAACCGCCTTGATGGGTAAAGCTATTGATAATCAGCCGATTTCCCGTAAATGAAACAGCTAAACAGGAGTGTATTAGGCCATGCCTGCAGATAATGCGTTTTTTCCCTGGGTGGTTTTCATACTGCAAGAATACTGGCCCCTCTTTTTGCGAGGGGCCGGTAATACCCTTTTGATTGCCCTGTCTGGTACCATAATTGGTTTCCTCATTGGAGTAATAATCGGGGTAATACGCACTATTCCCATCGATCACACCATCAGTGCTCTGAAGAAGTCGGTCTTTAAAGCGGTCAATTTTATATTACTGTGTTATATAGAGGTTTTCCGCGGTACGCCTATGATTGTGCAGGCTATGGTGGTTTTCTATGGCGTGGCATTGATTTGGGGCATACACCTTTCCCCCATTTATGCGGGTATTTTGATCGTTTCCATTAACACCGGCGCCTATATGGCGGAAATAGTCCGGGGCGGTATTCTCTCCATAGATAAAGGTCAGTTTGAGGCGGCACATGCCATTGGCATGACGCACGGGCAGACTATGGCCAGCATCATTATGCCCCAGGCTCTGCGCAATATTCTCCCCGCCACCAGCAATGAATTTGTCATCAATATCAAGGATACTGCAGTGCTGAGTGTAATCTCGGTCTCTGAGCTTTTCTTTATGTCCAAATCGGCGGCGGGCACGTACTTTAAGTATTTCCACGTCTTTTTCATTACCTGTATTATCTACTTTATCATGACCTTTACGGTTACCCGCATTCTCAGATACCTGGAGACCCGGCTGGAGGGACCTTCGGTTTATACCATTCATGGTTCGCAAACGGTGCCCGAGGCTCAATTCAGAATTGTCGGCAGGGAGTAGGAAATGGACAAGATTATTGAAATCAAGCATTTGCGAAAGGTTTTTGGCACCAACGAAGTACTAACCGATATCAATTTTTCGGTCAGCAAGGGCGAAGTGGTCTGCATCATCGGCGCGAGTGGCTCAGGCAAATCCACCCTGTTGCGTTGCCTGAATCTTCTTGAGTACCCTACCAGTGGGGAAATATTATTCCATGGTCAGAACATCTTGGAGCAGAATATGACTACTGCGGTTTACCGCGCCAAAATGGGCATGGTTTTTCAGCAGTTTAATCTGTTTAACAACCTGAGTGTGCTGGATAATTGTGTGGTGGGTCAGGTTAAGGTATTGAAAAAGGATGTGGCGGCAGCCAGGAAAACCGCTCTGGAATACCTGGAACTAGTGGGCATGTCACAGTTCATTGATGCCCGGCCACACCATATTTCCGGGGGGCAAAAGCAGCGGGTGGCCATTGCCCGTGCCCTGTCCATGGAACCGGAAGCTTTGTTATTTGATGAGCCTACCAGCGCCCTGGACCCGGAAATGGTGGGCGAGGTGTTGAAGGTTATGAAAAACCTGGCCAAAAGCGGGCTTACCATGCTGGTGGTCACCCATGAAATGGGCTTTGCTCGTGATGTAGCCAACCGGGTGGTTTTTATGGACGAGGGTGTCATTGCCGAAGACGACATCCCCGCAGTCATATTTAACAACCCCCATAATGAACGCACCCGTACCTTCCTTAAACGCATCCTCGAACCCTAGGGACAAGGGGATGGTTCGGATGGTTCGAAACCACTGAAAAAGTAATAATGACCTGGTTTGGATGTATAAATAGGTTTTTTTCAGTTGTCTCGGATGGTTCCTATGTCCCTGTCCCCCCCCAGCCCCCTTTCCCTTATATTCCAATTAAGCTAAGATAAAATGAGCCGGCGATTTCAGGCGGAAGTTGGTGCCGCTTGGGTGCCGCTTGATGGTTTGAGCGGAAACCGGGCCTGGCCTGTATGACCTTGCTTGCCGGTGTTTTCGAAAGTCACCCCGGCTGTAAATGAAGCGGGAAAATCGAAAAAGGTTTGGAAGCTACCGGCAAGTAGATAAAAAGGAGGACGAGGTAATGATAGAGGCTGCCCAATCCCAGCAGGAGAAGGGCCGACTGGAGAACGATGCCAAAGGCAAAACTGTGTGCCTGAAGAACTCTTTTGAGCAAGACCTAAAAAAGGCGCAGGATTTTCATGGCCACATATGTACGGGCATTGTCTTTGGGACCAGAATCGCCAGGATCGGATTAAACTGTTTGGGCATTGCCGACCCGGCTGAAAACAAAGACTTTATCGTGTTTGTTGAAGCGGACCGTTGCATCACCGATGCGGTTTCTGCGGTTACCGGATGTACCCTCGGCAAAAGGCGGTTAAAGTGGTTTGACTATGGTAAGATGGCCGCTACTTTCGTAGACATGAACAGCCAAAAGGGAATCAGAATCGTTGCCGCTGCCAGCCAGCTGCCTCCCGAGGGCACTGATTTGGTAAGCTTTTGGGGTTCGATAGCGGATGAGCACCTGTTCAGGATAGAGGAGGTAACTGTGAGTCTATGTCCGGAGGACCTTCCCGGCAAGCCTTCGCGCGCGGTTACATGTGCTGCCTGCGGTGAGGAAGTTATGGATGGCAGGGATTTGCTGCGGGATGACCAAGTTTTATGCAAGGCGTGTGCCCAAGGTGCCTATTATAAAAGAAGCTAAGAAAAGTGGTGATCGGGATGGGGAGTACTTGGATGAACCAATAGATCCCCTTCCCGAAAACTGTTGCTTTTCATTAAAATATGCTATGGTTTTAGCTAAAAATTAGTGGGAGGATCCAGCCTTAAAGGAAACGGGGTAGAGTATGGAAAAGATTATTGACATGATCGTGGCTGAGTGTGGATTACCGGCTAATAAAGTGGCCAATACCGTGGGACTTCTTGATGACGACAAGACGATTCCTTTTATAGCCCGTTACCGCAAAGAGGTAACCGGGGAACTGGATGAAGTTCAGATTCGCAAAATTGATGAACTGCTCAAATACTACCGCAACCTGGAACATAAGAAAGAAGAAGTACTGCGTCTCATTGAAGAACAGGGCAAGCTCACCGAGGAGATTCGGGATAAAATTCTGGCCGCCCGGCGGCCGGTGGAAATTGATGATATCTATCGCCCTTTTCGCCCCAAACGCCGCACCCGGGCTTCCATGGCGCGGGATAAAGGTTTACAGGGGTTGGCTGATTTTATCCTCAACTGTTCTGAAACAGATTCCCCCCTGATGGAAGCCGGGAAATATGTGTATGATGATGTACCAAGCCCGGAAGGCGCGCTGCAGGGGGCTCGTGATATCATCGCGGAACTGATCGCCGACGATCCGGCCCTGCGTTCGGCAGCGCGGGACTTAAGCCGCAAATTGGGCCTGATTGTTTCCCAAGCCCGCGACCCGCAAAAAGAAACGGTATATAACATGTATTATGACTATAAGGAACCAGCAGCCCGTATTCCTTCGCACCGTATTTTAGCCATCAACCGGGGTGAAAAAGAGGAAATACTAAAAGTAGGGTTGGAAATTGATATTGCGGCTGTTTTAAATATGATGCACCGCACCTATGCCCGGTCCGGGGAAGCAGGTGAAGAGGTAAAAGCCGCGGTTCTGGATTCCTGGCAGCGTCTGCTGGCCCCGTCAATTGAAAGGGATATACGTAATGAATTAACCGAGAAGGCCCATAAACAGGCTTTACAGGTGTTTTCCAAAAACCTGCGCGCCCTCCTGCTGCAGGCCCCGGTAAAAGGCAAAGTGCTTCTGGGGATCGATCCGGCTTATCGCACTGGCTGCAAATGGGCGGTAATTGACCCGACGGGTATGGTCCTGGAAATAGGCGTGTTTTATCCTACTCCCCCGCGCAGTGATATTGCCGGAACCGAAAAAGTCCTGACCCGCCTGGTGGAACAATATCAGATTGATGCCATTGCCATTGGCAACGGAACGGCCTCCCGGGAAACTGAACAGATGGTAGCGGCTTTTATTCAGAAATCAGCTTATCCCGGCTTGGCTTATACCATCGTCAGCGAGGCGGGGGCCAGTGTTTATTCCGCTTCCGAACTGGCCGCCCGGGAATTCCCGGAACTGGATGTGGCCGAACGCAGTGCTATTTCTATTGCCCGCAGGATTCAAGATCCGTTGGCCGAACTGGTGAAGATTGAACCCCGGAGCATCGGAGTTGGGCAATATCAGCACGATATTAACGCCCGCAGTCTGGATGAAAGCCTGGCCGGGGTAGTAGAGTCAGCTGTTAACTATGTCGGGGTGGATTTAAATACCGCCTCATCTTCCCTGCTGGCTTATGTAGCGGGAATAAACGCTGCCGTAGCCAATAATATTGTCAAGCATCGCGAGGTCAATGGACCTTTTAGGAACCGCAAACAGCTTTTGAAGGTCTCCAAGCTGGGCCCCAAGGCCTTTGAACAAGCGGCCGGCTTTCTGCGCATCAGCGGTGGGGATAATCCGCTTGACGCTACCCCCATTCATCCTGAATCATATCAGTTGTCCAGTGGATTGCTGGAACATATGGGAGCAGAATTGGATGAACTGGGCAGCGCCGATCTGCGGGGGAAATTGCAGTCTTTAAACCTGCATAAAACTGCAGAAGAATTGAGCGCAGGCCTGCCTACTCTGCGTGATATAGTAGATGCCCTGCTGCGTCCCGGCCGTGACCCGCGCGAGGATGTACCCCCACCCATCTTCCGCCAGGATGTTTTGAGCCTGGAAGATATTAAGACCGGGATGGAGTTGGAAGGGGTAGTGCGTAATGTCGTGGATTTCGGAGCTTTTGTTGACATCGGAGTGAAGGTCGATGGACTGGTACATATCTCCGAGATGTCCCAGCACCGCATCAAACACCCCCTGGAAGTACTGTCCATTGGAGACGTCATCAAAGTACGGGTATTAAATGTTGAAGTGGCGAAGAAAAGAATTTCGCTGAGTATGAAGTAGAGGGATGGCCTGACGGGCCTCTTCCCCGGTCCCTTCGGTCCACTTATGCTTCATCCAGTTTACGACACGAGGGTTGGTTGATTTATTTACAGTTCCTGACGAAAACCTGTACGTGGCGCAGAACGATGACCAAACCCAGCAAGAAAAGGGGCCGGTCAGTGCCCCCGCTCCGAATCGGCAGGGTCCGCTCCAATCGGAGGAGTGCTCCCGATGCCTCTCAGGCCCTATCGGCATCCCATATAGCTGCAGGACTATATCAAGGGGATCCCCAGGGCAGATTCTCCGGGTAGTATGACCGGTTGTTTTCAGCATTATCGTCGTTACAAATGGCCTGCCAAACCAAGCTTCTCCTTTTGAAAAACCTCTAAACTCTGGTTTGAAAGTATGCAGTTACCAGCTCCAGGGCAAAATCTCCCTTAGCCCTCCGTTTGTCATCACCGTCATAGATCGCTTCAATCCCATAATGTTCACACAGGCGATTTACCGCGGAGATTTGGGCGATAAGACTATTATGGCTCTGGCTGCGCCGATTATCAATGGCCGTTAAGTCAGAGTTGGAATGGTCCACCCCGTCAATTCCGAAAAACTGCAATTGATAACTTTGCTCGGCAACAACCTCTACATATTTGATGCTCTGCCTTACCAGCCTGTCAACCAATCCCTTTTTCCGCTCCGGGTTACTATCATTTTGAATGCACTGCAATAGCCTTAAAATCCTTTCGTTAACCATTAGCCTCCTCCCCTATCTCCCATCTCAATGCCCTGGAAAGCGGGCGGGTCGTTGTTACAGTCCCTGTTTTAAAAGCCGATGGCTCTGGGGCACGTGAGCCTCGAATCGCTAACCCCCTCTCCCGATCCCTTCCGGGGTTTTCCCCCCCCTGTTAAATAATCCGCGTTTCTTGAAATAGGATAACATATAATCTCACTTTTCCTTATACCTTATTTAAGCTAAGATTAAATTACAGCTACCCTGTTCGCGATCGCAAACAGTTGTTCTATTTTTCTATTGCTGGATATCCCCGGCAATGGTATGATTGCAGCATAAAGAGAACACATGTTTGTTATTCTTGAAGAGGGGTGGGGTAGTGGCTGAGCGTATTGACCA
>Ga0116193_1003769_pt1 | contig 10825 bp, 8 predicted proteins | sample AD_UKC115_MetaG_FD_89892 | JGI IMG/M metagenome (GOLD analysis project Ga0116193, IMG submission 89892) | Active sludge microbial communities of municipal wastewater-treating anaerobic digesters from Hong Kong - AD_UKC115_MetaG | ecosystem: Engineered > Bioreactor > Anaerobic > Digestate | place...
CAGGGCACCCCGGTGTTCGCGTGGAAGGGCGAGACCCTCGAGGAGTACTGGTGGGCCGCCGAGCAGATGCTCACCTGGCCCGGTGAGCCGGCGAACATGATCCTCGACGACGGCGGCGACGCCACCATGCTGGTGCTGCGCGGCGCCGAGTACGAGAAGGCCGGCGTCGTGCCGCCCGCCGACGACAACGACTCCGCGGAGTGGAAGGTCTTCCTGGCGCTGTGCCGCGAGAGCCTCGAGAAGGACAAGAGCAAGTGGACCACCATCGCCGAGTCGGTCAAGGGCGTCACCGAGGAGACCACGACGGGCGTGCTGCGGCTCTACCAGTTCGCCGCGGCCGGTGAGCTGGCCTTCCCCGCGATCAACGTCAACGACTCCGTCACGAAGTCCAAGTTCGACAACAAATACGGCACCCGGCACTCGCTGATCGACGGCATCAACCGCGGCACCGACGTCCTCATGGGCGGCAAGAACGTCCTGATCTGCGGCTACGGCGATGTCGGCAAGGGCTGCGCGGAATCGCTCAAGGGCCAGGGCGCGCGCGTCGCGGTCACCGAGATCGACCCGATCAACGCGCTGCAGGCCCTGATGGAGGGCTTCGACGTCGTCACCGTCGAGGAGGCCATCGCCAAGGCCGACATCGTCATCACGTCGACGGGCAACAAGGACATCATCACCATCGACCACATGAAGGCGATGAAGGACAAGGCCATCCTGGGCAACATCGGTCACTTCGACAACGAGATCGACATGGCCGCCCTCGAGACCTCCGGCGCCACCCGGATCAACATCAAGCCGCAGGTCGACGAGTGGGTGTTCGGTGCGGACGGCAAGTCGATCATCGTGCTGTCCGAGGGCCGGCTGCTCAACCTGGGCAACGCCACGGGCCACCCGTCGTTCGTGATGAGCAACAGCTTCTCGAACCAGGTGATCGCCCAGATCGAGCTGTGGACCAAGAACGACGAGTACGACAACGAGGTCTACCGGCTGCCGAAGCACCTCGACGAGAAGGTCGCGCGGATCCACGTCGAGGCCCTCGGCGGTTCGCTGACCAAGCTGACCAAGGACCAGGCCGAGTACATCGGCGTGGACGTCGAAGGCCCGTACAAGCCGGACCACTACCGCTACTGATTTCCTCGCGAGCAGACGCAGAGGGCCCCTTTTCCGGGTGGAGAAGGGGCCCTTCGCGTCTGCTCGTCAGGGTGCGGCCATTCCGACATGTTCGCGGAATCCGACACCACCGCGACCGGCGCTGACCGTTACATCTGGTGCCGAAAACGACAACTACGGGATCCGTAGCAAACTGCCGTGATCCGTGTGTTACTCTCCGGTAGTGAAATCGTCCGGGGTGGTCATTTTTGCTGTTCTATTCTCGCTCATCGCAACGGCTTTCGCGCCGTTTGCGGCTGCGGACGACTGGGATCCGTACTACAACGAGGACGAATACACGGCGTTCTACACGCCACCGAATCCGTTGCCGCCGGGCCAGCCGGGCGACCTGGTGCGCAGTGAACCGTCCCGCCTGATCCTCGAGCCGTCCGGCGTGGTCGGCAACTACAACGCCACCGGAACCCGGATCATGTACCGCAGCACCGACGCCCGCGGCAACCCCGACGTCGTCACCGGCACGTACTTCGAGCCGTACAACGCCTGGCCGGGCAAGGGCCCCCGACCGCTGATCGTCTACGGCCCCGGGACGCAGGGCCAGGGCGACCAGTGCGCGCCGTCGCGGCAGTTCAACCAGGGCATCCACTGGTCGCCGTACGCCGACCTGATGGTCAACTACGAGGGCGCCTTCGTGAACACCATGGTGGACCGCGGATTCGCCGTGCTGATGACCGACTACGAGGGCCTGGGCACCATCGGCGTGACGCACACCTACGTCAGCCGGCTCTCGGAGGGCCACGCGATGCTCGACGCCGCCCGGGTGGCCCGCAAGCTGCCCGGCACGTCGCTGACCCCGGACGGGCCGGTCGCGTTCTGGGGCTACTCGCAGGGCGGTGGCGCGTCGGCGTCGGCGGCCGAGCTGGCCGGCAGCTACGCGCCGGAGCTGAACGTGGTGGGCAGCTACGCCGGCGCACCGGTGGCCGACCTGATGGAACTGTTCCCCTACACCGACGGCAGCCTGCTCGTGGGCGTCGTCGGCTACGCACTGAACTCCGTCATCCAGTCCTACCCCGAACACGAGGCCGAGATCCGGGCGGTGCTCACCCCGCGCGGCGAGGACATGCTGGCGAAGGTCAAGGACCAGTGCATCCCGGAGACCATCGCCAAGTTCATGTTCCGGCACCTGCAGCCCTACTTCAACCAGCCGATCGACCAGCTGCTGAAGAACCCGGTGTTCACCGAGCTGTTCAACGAACAGCGCATCGGCACCCTGAAACCCAATGCGCCCGTGCTGATCAACAGCAACCGGTACGACCCGCTGGTGCCGTGGACGGCCGCCGTGCAGATGGGCTGGGACTGGTGCGACAAGGGGGCCGACATCGAATTCCGCACCAACGAGGAACCGCCGTTCCTGAACAAGGCGATCATCAACCACGCGTTGCCGATGGCCGTCGACGGCGAACCGGCGCTGCAATGGATCGCCGCCCGGTTCAACGGCGAACCCACGGCATCCAACTGCGGGCACTTTCCCTGAGTTAGCCTGCTGGGCGTGCTGATTCTCGTCGGTCTGGTGGCGCTGACGATCGGCGCCGAACTGGTGGTCCGCTCCGGTGCCCGGCTGGCGCAGCGGGCCGGCATCCCGCCGATGCTGGTCGGGTTGACCATCGTGTCGCTGGGAACATCGCTGCCCGAGTTGGCGGTCGGCGTCGACGCCGTTCGTTCGGGCGCGGGGTCGCTGGCCGTCGGCAACATCACCGGCACCAACGTGGTGAATCTGCTTCTGATCCTTGGTCTTTCGGCCTCGATCCGGCCGATCATGCTCGGCATGCAGACCCTGCGCCTGGACCTGCCGGCAATGGCCCTGGCCGCTCTGCTGCTCTACGTGTTCGGCCGCGACCGGCACCCTGACCGCGGTGGAGGGCGCGGTCCTGCTGGCCGCCGCCGTGATATACACCCTGCTGCTGATCCGGCAGACCCGGCGCGAAAACCCGTCCGTGGTGGCCGAATACGACGCCGAGTATCCGGCGCAGCGATCCGGCCCGGTGGCGTGGCAGGTGGTTCTGCTGGCCGCTGGACTGGCGGTGATCCTCGTCGGCGCGCACCTGTTGGTGCAGGGCGCCGTCGGGCTGGCCCGCGACCTCGGCGTGTCGGATGCGCTGATCGGTCTGACCGTCGTGGCGATCGGCACCAGTGCGCCCGAGCTGGCGACCACGATGGTCGCGACGTTCCGCGGCAACCGCGACATCGCGATCGGCAACCTGATCGGGTCGAGCACCTACAACGTGACCTTCATCCTGGGGACCTCGCTGCTGTTCGCCCGCGAACCCGTGGCGGTGGATCCGGAATTGATCACCGTCGACCTGCCGGTGATGGTGGCCGCCGCGCTGGTGTGCCTGCCCATCTTCCTGACCGGACGCCGGGTGACCCGCGTCGAGGGTGTCCTGATGGTGCTGGCCTACGCGGCCTACCTGGCCTACCTGATCATCGTGCGGGCCTGAGCCCGGTTACGCTGCTGGGCGTGCTGATCGTGATCGAAGGCCTCGACGGCGCGGGCAAGCGGACGCTGACCGACGGCCTGCGCAGCGCATTCGAGGCCGCCGGAAAGTCCGTCGCCACCTTGGCATTTCCCCGCTACGGCCAGTCGGTCCATGCCGATCTGGCCGCCGAGGCGCTGCACGGCCAGCACGGCGACCTGAGCGAATCGGTGTACGCGATGGCGCTGCTGTTCGCGCTGGACCGGGCCGGCGCGCGCGAGGACCTCGACCGGCTGCGGTCGGGTCATGACGTGGTGCTGCTGGACCGCTACGTGGCGTCCAACGCCGCCTACAGCGCCGCGCGGCTGAATCAGGGCGGCGACGGCGACGTGGTTTCCTGGGTGGGGGAGCTCGAGTTCGGCCGGTTCGGTCTGCCGAAGCCGGATCATCAACTGCTGCTTGATGTTTCGGTCGAACTTGCCGGGCAGCGGGCTCGGCAGCGCGCCGCCGACGATGCGGCCCGGACCCGCGACGCCTACGAGCGCGACGGGGGACTGCAGCAACGGACGGGTGCGGTGTACGCGCAGCTGGCCGCCGCCGGCTGGGCCGGACCGTGGCTGACGCTCGGGCCGGACACGGTTCCCGCCGACGTCGCGGCGAGCCTGTCGCCCTGACCCGATCTGTTCAGCCCCGGCTGCGAAAAAGTTCGAGTAACCGTCGCGGTGAGCGCTGAACAGATGCAAAAAGAGGCTCCGCGCGGGTGTGGCAGCCCGAAAATGTCGCAATCGAGTGACACCATGGACGCCATGAGGCAACGGATCCTTGTCGTCGATGACGACGCTTCACTGGCCGAGATGCTCACGATCGTGCTCCGCAACGAGGGCTTCGACACGGCCGTGGTCGGCGACGGCACCCAGGCGCTCACCGCGGTCCGGGAGCTGCGCCCCGATCTGGTGCTGCTGGATCTGATGCTGCCCGGCATGAACGGCATCGACGTCTGCCGGGTGCTGCGCGCCGACTCGGGCGTCCCGATCGTCATGCTCACCGCCAAGACCGACACCGTCGACGTCGTCCTGGGTCTCGAGTCCGGCGCCGACGACTACGTCATGAAGCCGTTCAAGCCGAAGGAACTGGTGGCCCGTGTGCGCGCCCGGCTGCGCCGCAACGACGACGAGCCCGCCGAGATGCTCTCGATCGCCGACATCGACATCGACGTGCCCGCCCACAAGGTCACCCGCGGCGGAGAACAGATCTCACTCACCCCGCTGGAATTCGACCTGCTGGTCGCGCTGGCACGCAAACCGCGCCAGGTGTTTACTCGGGATGTGCTGCTCGAACAGGTGTGGGGCTACCGTCATCCCGCCGACACCCGGCTGGTGAACGTCCATGTCCAGCGCCTGCGCGCCAAGGTCGAGAAAGATCCCGAGAATCCGCAGGTGGTGCTGACCGTTCGAGGAGTGGGATACAAGGCCGGACCTCCGTAGCCCATGATCCCGCGCCGTGACGATGCGGAGCGCAGCGATGAGGAGGAGCGGCGCTCGTGATCCTGCGCTCGAAACGACGATCCCGCGGCCCCTGGGGACGGACGGGCCCGGTGGTCAGTGGGCTCAGCGCGCTGAGCCGCGCGGTGGCCGTCGCGTGGCGGCGCTCGCTGCAGCTGCGGGTCGTCGTGCTCACCCTCGGCATGTCCCTGGCGGTGCTGCTGGTCCTCGGATTCGTGCTGACCAGTCAGATCACCGACCGCGTGCTCGAGGTCAAGGTGCGCGCGGCCACCGAGGAGATGGACCGGGCCCGCACCACCGTCGGCGGGATCGTCGGCGGTGAAGAGGCCCGCTCCCTGGACTCCAGCCTGCAACTGGCCCGCAACACCCTGACCTCCAAGACGGGTCCTTCGTCGGGATCCGGCCTGGCCGGCACGTTCGACGCGGTCCTGCTGGTCCCCGGCGACGGCCCGCGGGCCGCCACCTCCGTCGGCCCCGCTGACCAAATCCCCACGGCGCTCAGGGATTTCGTCAAGGCCGGCCAGGTGTCCTACCAGTACTCCCAGGTCCGTACCGACGGCTTCGACGGGCGCGCGCTGATCATCGGCAGCCCCGCGTCGGCGCAGGGCACCACCGGCATGGAGCTCTACCTGATCTTCCCGCTGACCAACGAGGAGAGCACCATCTCGCTGGTCCGCGGCACCATGGCCACCGGCGGCCTGGTCCTGCTGCTCCTGCTGGCCGGAATCGCCTGGCTGGTCTCGCGGCAGGTGGTGCTGCCGGTCCGCACCGCCTCCCGTACCGCCGAACGATTCGCCGAGGGCCACCTGACCGAACGGATGCCGGTGCGCGGCGAGGACGACATGGCCCGGCTCGCGGTGTCGTTCAACGACATGGCCGAGAGCCTGTCCCGCCAGATCACCCAGCTCGAGGAATTCGGCAACCTGCAACGCCGCTTCACCTCCGACGTCAGCCACGAACTGCGCACCCCGCTGACCACCGTGCGGATGGCCGCCGACCTGATCTACGACCACAGCGAGGACCTGGACCCCGCGCTGCGGCGCTCCACCGAACTGATGGTCAACGAACTCGACCGGTTCGAGTCACTGCTCAACGACCTGCTCGAGATCTCCCGCCACGACGCCGGTGTGGCCGAATTGTCCGTGGAGGCAGTCGATCTGCGCGCCACCGTCAACAGCGCCCTGGGCAACGTGGGCCACCTGGCCGACGACGCGGGCGTCGAGCTGCTGGTCGACATGCCCGCCGACGACGTCATCGCCGAGATCGACGCCCGCCGGGTGGAACGCATCCTGCGCAACCTGATCGCCAATGCGATCGACCATGCCGAACACAAACCCGTGCGCATCCGGATGGCCGCCGACGAGGACACCGTCGCCGTCACCGTCCGCGACTACGGGGTGGGCCTCAAACCCGGTGAGGAGAAACTGGTCTTCAGCCGGTTCTGGCGCTCGGACCCGTCGCGCGTCCGGCGTTCCGGCGGCACCGGGCTGGGGCTGGCCATCAGCATCGAGGACGCCCGGCTGCACCAGGGCCGGCTCGAGGCCTGGGGCGAGCCCGGCAAGGGCGCCTGCTTCCGGCTCACCCTGCCGCTGGTGCGTGGACACAAGGTGACCACCAGCCCGCTGCCGCTCAAACCAATGGCGCCGGAGCGCAAGGATCCGAAGGTGACGGTGTGAGCGGCCAACACCCGCGAGCGTGCACCCATATGCAGAATCGGGACGCGAAAACACATATGGCTGCACCCTCGCGCGGGCTTTCGCGCCTCCTGCTGACGGTGCTGCTGTTGCTGCTCACGGGGTGCGCCGGCGTGCCCAGTTCGTCGGCGCCGCAGGCAATCGGCACCGTCGAACGCCCCGCCCCGCAGTCGCTGCCCAAACCCACCCCCGGCATGGAACCCGACCTGCTGCTGCGCGAATTCCTCAAGGCCACAGCAGATCCCGCGAACCGGCACCTGGCCGCCCGGCAGTTCCTCACCGACTCGGCATCGGCCAACTGGGACGACGCCGGCAGCGCACTGCTGATCGACAAGGTGGTGTTCGTCGAAACCCGCAGCTCCGACCGGGTCTCGGTGAACATGCGGGCCGACATCCTCGGATCCCTCTCGGACATCGGCGTTTTCGAGACCGCCGACGGTGCGCTGCCCGACCCGGGACAGATCGAACTGGTCAAGACCTCCGACGGCTGGCGGATCGACAAGCTGCCCAACGGCGTCTTCCTGGACTGGCAGCAGTTCCAGCAGACCTACAAGCGACATACCCTGTACTTCGTCGACCCCACCGGCAAGACCACCGTGCCCGATCCGCGCTATGTCGCGGTGTCCGACCCGGATCAGCTTGCCACCGAACTGGTCTCGAAACTGATCGCCGGACCGCGCCCCGAGATGGCCAAGTCCGTCCGCAACATGCTCGCCGCCCCGCTGCGCATGCTCGGACCGGTGACCCGCGCCGACGGCGGCAAGACCGGCGTCGGCCGCGGCTACGGCGGCGCGCGGGTCGAACTGCAGAGCCTGCCGACCACCGACCAGCACAGCCGGTTACTGCTTGCCGCACAGATCATCTGGACGCTGGCGCGCAGCGACATCAAGGGCCCCTACATCATCAACGCCGACGGCGGGCCGCTCGACGACCGGTTCGCCGACGGCTGGCAGGCCACCGACGTCGCCGCCACCGACCCGGGTGTGGTCGACGGCGCCTCGGCCGGACTGCACGCCCTGGTCGGCGGATCGCTGATGTTCCTCGACGGCCAGCGGTCCACCCGGGTGCCCGGATCGTTCGGCTCCATGACCGACCAGGCCTCGGCCGCGCTGTCGCGCGACGGCCACGACGTCGCCTCGGTGGTCACCCTGCGTCCCGGCGCACCCGACAGTGCGTCGTCGCTGTGGATCGGCGCCATCGGCGAGGGCGCGGTCCAGGGCGCCGACGGCCGCAGCATGTCGCGGCCGACATGGGCACTCGACGAAGCGGTCTGGGTGGTGGTCGACGGCAACAACGTCGTGCGCGTCATCCAGGAGGCCGCGTCCGGCCAGCCGGCCCGCATCCCGGTCGACCTGACCGCCGTCACCGCCCGCTTCCCGGGCGTCATCGACGAACTGCAGCTGTCCCGCGACGGCACCCGTGCGGCCATGGTGATCGACGGGCAGCTGACGCTGGCGTCGGTGGAACAGACCGCGGGCGGCGAGTTCGCGTTGACCTACCCGCGCCGACTGGCCTACGGGCTGGGCCCGTCGGTGGTGTCGGTGTCGTGGCGCACCGGTGACGACATGGTGGTCACCCGCAACGACCCCGCCAACCCGGTGGCCTACGTCAACCTCGACGGCGTGAACTCCGACGGCCCCGGCCGGAATCTGTCGGCGCCCGTCGGCATCGTCGCGGCCAACCCGTCGGCGGTCTACCTGGCCGACGCGCGCGGGGTCATGCAGCTCTCGGGATCCGGCGCCGAGGATGACCAGAGCTGGACCGACGTGCGGCCCTTCATCGCCCCCGGCGCCATGCCGGTGCTGCCCGGCTGAGCCGATAGCGGATCGGTTCCCGTTTTCGCTGTCCTGTCGAATAATTTGCAGTTCAGGCGGGTGAATTGTTGACGACTCACTGAGCCGCTAGCGTTTGCTCCGTGAGTGGAACAGGTGATGGTGGCGTCCTGAATGTGGACCCCGGATCCCTGCGAGCCGCTTGTGAGGCATTGACCGCCGGTGCGCAACATCTGCAGGCCGGGCTGCGAGATCTCGACAGCGAAGCTCAGCAGGTGCTGGGTACCTGGGAGGGTTCGGCCGGCGGTTCCTACGCGGCCGCGTGGCGCCAGTGGCACGACGGCTCGCTGAAGGTGCAGCAGGCATTGGCGACCATCGCCGAACGGCTCGGCCAGGCAGGGCAGGAGTTCGCGGCCAACGAGCAGGCCTCCGCGGCGAAGTTGCGAGGTGTGCACGGTGGCTGACCCATTCGCCGTCGACCTGGACCGGCTGGCCGACATCGTCGACCGGATGACGTCCTATCAGGCGACGGTCGACTCCATGGTGGAGGAGTGCGACGCCGTTGTGGTCAACCTGCATGCGAACTGGCACGGCGTTGCCAGCGATGCTCACGAAGACGTCCACAAGCAGTGGAAGGCGGGCGCCGACATGATGCGGAACGCATTGGCGCAGTTACGAATCGCCGGTGGCCGCGCCCACAACTCCTACCGCGGTGCGATCGAGGCGAACCAGAAGATCTGGGGCTAGCAGCCATGGGTGATCCGTTACGGGTGGATCCTGCGGCGCTCTCGGGCGCAGGATCTGCGGTCGCGGACCTCAGCAGTGGGCTGATCGCCGCGCTGAGCGCCCTGACCAACGCCTATGACGCCAACACCGGTCAGGACGCGGCCGGCACCGCTTTCGGCTTCGCCTACCAGGATTCGGCCCGCGCCCTGGTCGAGAGTGTGGCCAAGGGAGTCAACGCATTACGCCACATCGGTTACCTGATCCAGGGCTCGGCTACCATCTACTCCCGGGCGGAGGCCGCCGCCGATATCCGGGGTGGGGCGTCACCGCTTCCGGAGCCGGTCGCACCAACGGAATTCACCAAGCCGGGCGGTGATCCCGATGTGAACGGGCCCGGCCGAACCCCGCCCGTGTTGTGGTACCTGGTCGAGTTCCTCGTCGGCGACTTTTGGCCAAATGGGGAGCCGAACCAGCTGCACGCCGCTGCTGCCGCATGGAATGCACTCGTCGGCCCGCTCTACGGTGTGACAGGTCAGAACGCCGGGCCCTACGGGGTGATCGACGCACAACAGATGCCGTGCAAGGAACCGATGAAGACGGCCGTGCGTGATGTGGGCACCGCCCTGTCGTCACTGGCCGGTGAGGCGCAGACGATCGCCGGCGAATTGAGCGGGTTCGCAACCGAAGTCGAACGCACCCAGAATGCGGTCCGTGATCTGCTCCGCAGGCTCGAGTCGGTAGTGGGATCGATTGTCGACAACGGAATCCTGGGCACCGTCATCAACCTGGTGACCGGTGACGCCGAGGAGAAGATCCACGAGGTTGCCAACGCCATCAAGGCCGTCCTGGACAACCACAAGCAGCAGTCCGCAGCCCGCAAGGAACTGCTCGCCGGCCTGGTCAGCGGGATCAAGAACTATTCGCGCGCCATGGAGATCTTCATGCGCGTCGAGATGGTGCAGTACCTCGGGGAGGACGCCGGACGGGTCACGGCCGATGTCTACGACGCGGTCACGGACGCCGGTGTGGGTGTGACGCTCGGCGCGGTCAACACCGTCGGCGGTTTGGTGACCGGATTCGATCCCGTCGGCGATCCGAAGGGCACGTGGGCCATGGTCGAGGGCCTGGGCAAGATGGCGCTGACGTTCAACCCGATGACGGCTCCTGCGGCAATTGCGATGGACCCCCAGGGCACACTCGACATGGTCAAGAACGTCACCCATTTCGACGATACGTTCACCAGCAATCGGCCCTTCATCGGAATTGGCGAATCGCTCTTCGATATCGGCACGGCCATCGTTCCGGGCGGAGCGGGGGTCAGGGCGGCTTCCGGTGCCCGCGTGGCCGAGGGAGCGGCCGCGCGTGCGGAGGTGGGGGCGGCCGAGCGGGCTGCGGGCGAGCTCGGTGAAATTGCCTCGGCAACAACGGGTTTACGGGGCCTGACCCGCGACGTCGAGGGTATTACCAGCAAGCTCGACGATCTCGAGCGCACCGGCCTGGGCGGCGGCAAACCACCGTCCGGTAGCCCCGGCCCGCTGCCGAAGCTACCC
>Ga0116193_1003770_pt1 | contig 10824 bp, 13 predicted proteins | sample AD_UKC115_MetaG_FD_89892 | JGI IMG/M metagenome (GOLD analysis project Ga0116193, IMG submission 89892) | Active sludge microbial communities of municipal wastewater-treating anaerobic digesters from Hong Kong - AD_UKC115_MetaG | ecosystem: Engineered > Bioreactor > Anaerobic > Digestate...
CCTGGTGCGGTTTTAAAATTTCCCCGGGGCCGGTCGCTAACCGGTTCGGCAGGTTTTCCTCCTTTCGCCTGCCACCCCGGGGATTATATCTTGAGAGGAGGAGAAGGGAGGGACCGTGGCGAAAATACTGCATCTCCCGGATAATCGGGAGGAATTTGAAAGCGTTGCCGAGTTTATGCAAAATACCTTAAAGGTGCTGGAGGAGGAGGGCGCCGTATCGTGCCTGGTGGTGGCCAAGTGCTCCGAGGGCCATGTCGTTACCGGCTATCACAAATGCGATTTTGGGGGAAAGCAGGAGCTTTTGGGGCATATCCAAGCTGACGTCATCGACCAGATGATACGGTCCAATCCGGAGAGGTATTGACTGATAGCAGACAACTGCGACGGATGCGATTTACTGCAGCGCCTATAAGCTCCAACGGCCACAGTGGGAAAATGCCCTGCTTATTGGATTATTGCCGGGGTGGGGGCAAGGGGCGAAAGGTAAAGGAGGGAAATTCCGGTGTTCCGTAAACGGAAAAACAAGAGGGGAGCGTCCGACTCATACACGGACATGTTCTTCGCACCAGTCGTATTGGCCTTACTCAGGTCCGGCATACCGGAAGACTACGCCAAAGTCATGGCTGACCACATAGTCGCGAAAGCGATCGCCGATTTCAAGAGTATGGAAATGACGAGATACATCCAGTGGCACTGCGAAAACGAACTGGTCAGAATCAAAGCTGGGCTGGCGAAGGAGGTTTCATGATGCCAAAATGCGCGATAGAACCCAATCAAATACCGGTTTACTGCGAGGTTTATAACTGCTCCAATCGAGCGGAGTACACCATCGGCAATCCCCAGGGTCCGAAAAGTCAGAAAATGAATGTCTGCGAGTCCTGTATGCAGGGCCTTGCAGACAGCATACCGGAGGAGTTTTTACCATCCCGGGAGGATCCGGAGCCGGTAACGGCAGAAAAGCTCTACACCTGCGACTATTGCGGGCAGGTAGTAGGGACCACATCCACGGCAAAAGCCAGTCATGTCCGTCTCTGCCTGGAGAACCCCAAAAACAAGGGAAAAACCAAGGCTGGGGGTGGTAAATAATGGACGTTGCGACCGTGCTGGCCATATCCATGACAATCGCCAATGCCCTATTGGCCGCGTTTTGGTTCTGGCGGGAGAAATTGCACGACGCAGAGCGTCAGGACCTGTTAAACCGGGTTATGGCCGGTAATTACAGTGATTATCAGCGCTACATGGACAAAAACGGGAGGCCGCCTCCCAAAACAACCAGCGGAGTAAAAAAAGCCCTGCTTGCCAATAACCCAGCGCACAGGGCTTTGCAAGGTGGTGACGATGGGTAATGGGTGTACTTGACATGCTGGGGATCAAGCGCAGACAGGCAGACAGAGTGAGAGTGGGGCAGGCTGACCTTACTGAGCCCATGCCGCAGCAAATAGACCCCTACCAGACCTACAACCCCGGGGAGCTCGCCGACGAAGTGACCAACGAATTCCGGCGCCGCCAACAGGAGAGAATGCCCTTCGAGCTCCAATGGCGGCTTAATATCGCATTTATCGACGGAAACCAGTATCTGGACATAAACCCCATCGCTCAGACCATCGAAGAGATTCCAAAGCTTTACTGGTGGCAGGAGCAGGAGGTTTTTAACCACATCGCTCCCAATATCGAGGTTAGAATTGCCCGATTGAGCCGGATGCGACCGATTCTGAAGGTGCGCCCCGGCTCTAATGAGCGGGAGGACGTGCGGAAAACCAAGGTTTCCAGCCATCTGCTGAAAAATATCTACTATGATCAGAAAATGCGGGACAAAATCACCGACATGATCCCCTGGCTGGAGGCCACCGGAACGGTGCTCTTAAAGAACTACTGGGACCCGGAGGCCGGCCCCGAGGTGCCAATCCAACAGATCACGGAGGAGGGGGCACAACAGGCCGTCGTCCGTGAGGGGGATCTGGGTACGGTAATCTGCCCGTCACAAGAAATATTCCCCGATTCCTCGTTCCACCAGGAAATCAGCGACTGCAAAAATATCATTCACGCCAAAGCTTATCATATCCAAGACATAAAGGATTCCTGGGGGGTGGAGGTAGCATCCGAGGAGTCATCCGTGCTGCGCCTGGTGCATAGTCTTACCGGGCAGGGTGGGCTGGGGATAAACAGCGGATACCGCTACACCACCATGCAACTCAAGGATCATGCCCTGGTGAAGGAATTTTGGGAGATCCCAACAAAGCGCTGGCCTAAAGGCCGCCTTATCATCGTCGCCAATGGGCAACTACTCCATTTCGGCCCTTTGCCGTATTTTGTAGGTCAAAATGGGGAGCCGGCGCTGCCGTTCGTAAAGGCGACCTGTATCAAGAGGCCGGGCTGTTTCTGGGGTAAGACGGTCGCGGAGAGGCTTATCCCCATTCAGCGTCGCTATAACGCCCTGAGGAACCGCAAAGCGGAGTACCTAAACAGTTGTACTATAGGGGGGTGGCTGGTCGAGGAGGGATCGGTGGACCTGGCAACCTGGGAGCAGGATTCCTGCGGTCCCGGCTTTATCGGGGAGTACTCAAAGGGTCTAGGTACGCCCCAGAGAGTGCAAAACCCCCCACTGCCCAACGAGTTCGAGACCGAAGAACACACTCTATTGCAGGAGTTTTCCATTCTTTCCGGGGTTTCCGAGATTTCCCGGCAGTCGAGCGCACCGACCGGAGTGAAATCCGGGGTGGCCCTGCAATTAGCCCTGGAGCAGGATGAGACCCGGCTATCGGCTACTGCGTCCAATATCGAGGAGGCATTGATCGAGTCGGGTAGCCAGTGGTTGCGGCTGTGTAAACAGTATGTTAAAGGTTACCGAGTGCTTGAATCTGTGGGTAAAAACAATGTCGTGGATGTTTATGAGTGGACCGGATCGGACTTAAAAGCCGAGGATGTAATCATAGACTCCTCGTCCGCTATGTCCGAATCCCCGGCACAGCGCAAGCAGATGGTATTTGATCTTATGTCAGCCGGTTTGTTTATTGATCCGGAAACCGGGCGGCTGGATCGTACCGCCAGGAGCCGCATCCTGGAAGCCTTGGACATGGGAGACTGGGAGGACATTGACTCCAGCGACCAGCTGCACCTTGCCAAGGCCGAGCGGGAGAATCGCATGTTTACCGAGGGATTATTTGTGGCACCGGCACCGTTCGATGACCACAATATTCATCTTAAGGCCCACAATGAGCACCGTTTGTCCGTTGAGTACGAAGCACTGGTGCAGGAAAGGCCGGAAGTGGCCGTTTATTACGATAACCACGTGGCCATGCACTCATATTTAGTCAATCAGGCGATGATGGCCTCCATGCAAGCCGCCATGATGCAGCAAGGGCCGGAGCAACCGCAAGGAAATAACGCTTAAACCAAGGACCGACAGGCGATAACCCCTATTCTGGGGCCGCTACATGCGGTCTTTTTGTATTTTAAGGAGGTTTTACTGATGGGAGGAACCGATAATCTGCCCGTTGATAACCCCGTAGCCGAGCCCGCAGCAATAGCTGCCGAAGCAGGAGCGGTCGAGAATCAGCCTACTTTTGACCCAGTAACAGCTACCGGGTCTGAGCGGTTGAGCTATTTGACCAGCCTGCTAAACGGCACCCCTGCTGCGCCGGAAAGTGGGGCCAGCGGTATTGCTCCCGAGGAACCGGTAGCCACAGGACCGGCTACACCCCCAGAGCCCACGGAGCCGCCCGCTGAACCCTGGATTGAGCAAATTCCAGATAAGTTCAAGAAGGACGGAAAGCCTGATTACGAGGCTCTGTCCAAAAGCTATCTTTACGCCGAGAAGAAGCTCAGCGAACAGGGTAGCGTGATTTCCCAGATCAATGACCTGCAACAGGTGGTCCTAGGATTACAGCAGCAGATCATGGCCGGAAACGTTCCGACAACCAGCGATCCTGCCACTGGCGGTAATCAGCCACCCGAACAGCAGGAAATTGACCCGGAGGAATTCCTGGAGCAGTTTTATAAAAATCCCCAGGAGGCCCTTCAGAAAATCCTCGAACCGGTCATAAACCCGGTCATTAAGCCGCTTCAGGAGCAAATGGAGTACAACCAGGAGCTTGAGCGGTGGACGGCGGAGGTAGAACGCTGCAAACAAGCCCACCAAGGGGATTTTGACCTTCTGCGCCCCAAAATGCAGGAGATAATCAGGACCCGGGGGCAGTATTTGCGGAATATGCCGGACGGGATGGAGGTAGCATATCAGCTTGCCAAGGCAGAGCATTTAGCTGCCAATCCTCCTGCGCCGAAAGAGCCAGAACCGCGGAGCATTGACACCCTGATGCAAGACGCTACGTTCCTGGAAAAGATCACTCAGCATCCCGACGTGCAAAAAATGGTCCTTACCCAATATGCAGCGGGGGTGAAAGAAACCCCCAAGCCCATTGTGATGGGCAACAGGGCGGGCAGTGAAATGCCTGCCACCCCAGCGATGGAGATCAAAAGCACAAAAGACGCGGCGAAAGCCTCAGTGGCCTTTTTCCAAAGGTTTTTCAACGGAGGTTCATAGCCGCCTTTTATTTTAAGGAGGTTGTGACTAATGGCTGACACCCTAAACTTCACTGCGGTACAGGAGGCCCTAAAGCACCTGTATCTTCCGGGGCTGTGCTATCAGTTAAATGACAAGGCGTCCCCGTTCCTCGCTCAGATTGAGCGCAAAACTGAAAACGTCGTGGGCATGGATATTATCCTGGCCATACGCTACGGGCGTGTAGGCGGCATTGGTAACCGTGATGATGACGGTACCCTGCCGACCCCCAATAGCCGCAAAACCAAGCAGGCGAAATGGGAAACCAAAAACATCTTTGCCCGCTTCCGTATCACCGACAAAGTTATTCGCGCTTCCCGCTCCAATGTCGGGGCCTTTGCTTCCATGCTGGAGCAAGAAATTGCCGACTGCGAAGCTGACGCGAGACTTGACCAGTCTCGCCAGGCCCTGGGGGATGGTACCGGCAAGCTGTGCACCATTTCTGCCGTCGCCCATGCTGCCGGTGTGTTGACTCTGACCGTGGATAATACTATGTATCTGGCCGACGGAATGTTGCTGGACGTGATCGACGCTTCCGCCACCCCGAACGCTCCGCTTGCCAACGGTGCCGGGCTGGAGGTGACGTTGGTCGATGACGCCACCGGGCAGGTGCAGCTTGCCTGCGCGAACGACATTTCGGCCAATGTTCAGGCCAATGCCGATTACCTGGTGGTCAGTGGCAACCTGGACAGAGAGCTCACCGGTGTAGGTGCGGTCATGGATGCTGGTACCCTGTATGGGCTGTCTCGGACTACCTACCCCTGGCTGAAGGCCAAGAAGTTCAATGTCAACGGGGAAATTTCCGAGAATGTCATGCAGAAGTACATCGATCTCGTGGAGATCAAGACCGCTTCCACTGTCGGCTTTATCCAGTGCGCCCATGATGTGCGTCGGGCTTATATTGACCTGCTGAATGCCAATAAGCAGACCGTCAACTCCCTGGAGCTAAAGGGTGGCTGGAAGGCGCTCTCTTACAATGGCATTCCTCTGTCCCCGGACAAATACCTGCCCAATGGCACCCTGGACCTGCTCGATCTGAACGATTGGGGTCTCTACCAGATGGCTGATTGGGACTGGATGGACATGGACGGGGCCATGCTAAAGCAGGTGACCAATAAGCCCGCTTACGAGGCCACCCTGCTGAAGTACTGCGACATTGGCTGCCGGCGTCCTGCCGGTCAGGCTCGTTTGTATGGCATCACCGGGCACTAAGCCCATTAAGCCGGGGGATTTATGTCCCCTGGCTTTTTATTTTGATTAAGGAGGGGATTCCTTTGGCCCTTACCATCGCTAATTTCAAGGCGGTAAAATTCTCGAATCTAAGGGGAGGCATCGCCGATATTACTTTTGGTGACTCCTATCCTACCGGCGGGGAAGCACTCACCCCGGGGCAATTGGGCTTGAGCGTGATTGACTTCCTGGTGGCCGAAAACGCCGGGGGCTATTTGTTCGAGTACGACCGCGCGAACAAGAAACTGAGGGCCCTTACGCCGACCGGTGCAGTGGATAATCATACCCATGTATTCACCGGTGAAGCCATGAGCATCGCCCCGACTCTGATAGACGGGGCAGAACCGGCCACAAAGCTCCTGCAAAATGACGCAGGAACGCTTAAGGCCACTGATGCAACGGCTATTCCCCTGGGAACTCCGGCTGGCACTAACGCCGCCGCTGGTGCTGCAAGTGCTGCGGCTGCCGCCGAGGTAGGGGACACCACCGATTTGTCGGGTGTTACCGTTCGGGTTTTCGCCGTAGGTTGGTAGCAGGATGGGTGGGGGCAATCCCCCGCCCATTTCTACCTTAAGTTTTAAAACAGGGGGTTTTGCGAGTGCGCGACTATCTGAATATTGCCGGGAAGCTGCTAAAACTGATCCCCAACAATGACACCGATGGGACCTGTAGTCTGGCCGTGGCTGACCAGAGTAACATTTTTACCGGCACTGCTGCTGGAGGAACAACTACCACCCTGCTGGATGTAGACAAAAACTTTGAGGCAGACTCCGTCAAAGGGAGAATGATCCGGTTTGTGCTGAATAGCATCGAATTTGTCCGCAAAATAACCGCATGCACCGGGAGCCAGGTAACTTTTGGGGCCACCATTCCCGATATTGGAGCTTCGCTTGCTTTAGGCAGCGGACTGGATGGGGAGGGAAAAGTGGAAATCCACTGTAAAGGTGATCTAATAGGGAAAGTTGGCGACGATTACTCCGCAGAGGTTGTTCAGGGAAGCGGAACGTCGGGGCAGAATTTTGTTTCTCTGGATGATCAAACCAAGATTCTGACCATCACCGTGGACCTTACTGGCCTTGGTGACCCTCGAATTATCGGGGCCGGGGATATTCAAACATTGATACAGACTACTGCCGATATTTCCGATCTTTTTGACGTTCCGGATGGATTTACCGCCGGTAATATCCCCATGACTACTGGCCCCATACCGTTTACTGGCGGTCAAGATGGGATGCCTGTAGTGGCCGGGACGAAATACACAATATTTCCGTAGGGAGTTGTTGGAGCGTGTGGGAACTACATTTGTGCTGGATATTGCCCTTAATTGGGTTAATAGTTGTGCTGAAGTTTAGGCCGTAACGGGGGGGAAATTATACATGAACAGGAGACAGCGGTCTTTGGCAATTGCAGAGAGATTGCGCGGGAAAAATCACCTGATTATGCAGGAAACCAGTCTTTTTTCCATCCCGGAAAGGCTGGCTGAGTACGATCCTGATTTCTTCGTGGTGTTCAACCGCCGGAAAGGCAAATATGAGGTTCACTCTTTAGCCAACCGGGGCGACACCCACTGTATGGATGTGCTTTTTGACGGGCTCGATGCGCGGATCTTGCGGCAGATAGCCAGGACAGACCAGCGCCGCCATTCGTTCAAAGAGTTAGTTCGGCAAGTGGACAACCACAATGAGCGACTTGAAGCCCAAAACGAACGGCACAGACGTGGCGAGTTGAACGCATTTGCCCGGGAAAGCCGCAGCGCTTTTCAAAAAATAGCCTGGAGTTGATGTTAGATGAACGTTACCCAGATGTGCGAACAGGCCGAATTGCATACGGAAGACCTCGAGATTTACCCGGAGGATGCCATTCCCATTATAAATGAGTGCATATTGATGGACCTGGGGGCCAAGGCTGGGGTGCAGGCTACCGAGGATGTGGTTATCGGTACGGGCGATGATTGGGTGCAGGTTTCCACTTCCTTTCTGGAGATTATAGAGATAACAAAAAGCGGCTCCAGGCCCCCGTATTACGGCAAGATATACGGGAGCTTTTTTGATGGGGCTTTTGACTATCGCGACAACTACATCCGCATGCCGGAAACCGGGACCTTCACAGTGCGGGGGTATGTTATCCCCACCCCGGTAACGGGCGCAGACAGCGAGATCCCTGTCCATCCTCTTCTGCATTATCCCATGTGCATTTATTTAGCCAGCAGGATGCTGTTTATTGACGACGAAGATTCCATTCCTGCGCAGGAGAAGTGGAGGGAATATCAGTTATACAAGTCAAAGGCTCTGGATCAGTTGAACAACATACGTCCAACGACTGAAAGGCCGCGTGTTGCGCGTGCCATGAGACCTTGGAGATAGGAGTTGATCGCCTTGGCTACGAGTAAACCAAGGCCGGAATGGGCACTGCGAGACTTCACCAAGGGGCTTATTGATATTGTGGAGGATGATCGTATTGTCGAAGGTGCGGCCAGTGATTGCAGTAACTTTATAAGCCGGATTATAGGCCGGATGGTAAAACGAAGCGGCCAGACCCGCGTTAATGACGCGGAATTAGCCGGTACCATCAATGGCATGGGGGCTTTTTATTCTGGCAATACCCGCTATTTGGTGGTGGCCGCAGGATCCAAGGTATATAGCTGGAGCGGTGCTGCTTTTACAGAGATTCATACCGGATTGGATACCACTGCCAAGGTGCAATTCGAGAATACAATAATTGACGGGGAAGACTGCATCATAGGGTTTAATGGCGTAAACACCCCGTTTAAATGGAACGGTGCCGGTATCTGTGCGGCTATGTCCAATTACCGTACCGTTATTAGCGAGGAGTTAAGCCCCGACGCTGCCTATGCCGTATTCACCGTGCAGGGAGCCAAGGTTCCGATAAAAGCGGGTTCCCTGGTGGTAATGTCCAATGAATCGGTTTTGGCGGAAGCGGACTATGTCGCTGACTTGAATAATGGCACCGTGACATTTGCCGCCCCCAGGGTAAACAGCGAAACGGAAGAGGCTATTGGTTGGGTGAGTTATACCCGCTTTTCTGTGTCCCATCCGTTTAAGCCCGGCACCGGGAACCCCGGGGACACCATTGTAAAGGACAAAGACGGCAATATTTTGACCCCGGACAGCTACGATGAGGCCAAGGGTGAAGTAATATTCAACGCTACTCAGGCGGACAAGGCCCCGCTTACCGTCCAATACTCCTGGGTAGATGTAATAACCGCAGATTACCGCTACAGGCTGGCTAATGTGGCGGAAATGGACAGCATGAAAATCCCTTGCGAACATCGGGGGATGCTGTTTGTGACTTCCTCCGAACCCTTAAAACAGTCACAAATATGGTGGTCTGAGCCCGGGGAAGTGGAAAACTGGCCGCCGATAAACTATTGGGAAGTTGGTTCTGGCGACGGCGACATGGTAACCAACCTGCAATCATACCTTGAGGAGTTATTGATCTTTAAACGTCGATCGCTGCATGTCTTTCGCGGTATTTCCTGGTCAGACTTCCGACTTAGCGCTATAGAAACAAGGGTGGGGTGTGTCGGGGAAAGAGCGGCCATGGTTGACGGTACCAAGGTATTCTTTATTTCAGAGGATGGCCTGTGCGTGTTTAACGGCATGGCCGTGCAAAATTTGATTGAAGGAAAAATTCCCGGCTATTGGAACCGGGTTAATCAGGCATACATTGAAAACGCCGTGCTGGAGAAGTGGAACGAGTTATTGCTCTGCGCTCTGCCCATCGACAATAGCACGACAAATAATGCCGTACTGGCGTTCGATACTGTGACCGGGGCATTTTGGCCCTGGAGCGGCATCAATGCGTCCTGCTACAAAGTTTTTGACGGGGTGGTGGCACAGGCTTTGTATGCCGGTGATGCTATCTCGGGATATGTTAACCAGCAGGATGTCGGGACAGAAGACTTCGGTCAGCCCATCGCGGCCCACTGGGAAGGAACCGGCTTTGATGCTAAAAGCCCGGAACGAATCAAGAAAGCCAAGGGGCTGTTTATCGACGACACCCCGGGAGATCATCCTGCAGTGCTGAAAGCGTCGGCAGACTATGGGGAGTTTGAAACACCCGTGCAAAAAGGATCAGAAAGTTACACCCGTGCTTTTTATGTTCCGGCTGCCATCCGCAGGTTCAGACATTTAACCATAAGGCTGGAGCATTCTCAGGTCGGGGCCTGCGAGATTCGCGGGGTGCTCTTGGTTTACAAGATTCGCCGTAAACCCAAAGTGAGGAGGTCGAACTAGATGCCCCAAAGAGTAGACGTAATTGACTTATACGGCAGGATTACCGAATTAAACGAGGATGCCGTGGTGGTAATTAACCGCAAGTTTTCCGAGGTAGAATCCCATTTATCGCGATTGCAGCAGTACATGAACGAAACTGGGTTTGATTCCCTGGAAAGATTACAGGCATTGAATCCGGACATGATCAGTCACGGACTGGAGAAAGACTTGCCGACGGTGTAGGGCGGAAAGGTGGCCGGGCAAATGGGCTTTTTGGATGAGTGGTCAGTAAACTACATGGCTTTCATATCGAGTGGTTCGCAAATCGACCAGACCGATGGCTATTTGGAGCAAGATGGTTCGTGTATCGTCATAAAGGTGGACATGTTGCATCAGTTTCCTTGGGACGTCTACTCGTACCTGACAGCTTCGCGCGCCGTAGATATTGGAACAGGAGACTTCGACGTGTCGTTTACCATAACCCCCCTTCATACCCTGTGGCAAGGATATTATACTATCCGGGGATTCCATTTTGGTTTGAGTAATTTCGATATTACGTCCGATAGCCCCCAGCCCATAGAGGGGGCATTTTCAATTGTTTTTAGTTACATATACGATCACGAAAATCAAAAGGCGTACTGGGCGTCATCGACCAACGGGAGCTCTTTAACGGCGCCAGTGCCGCTTACCCCTCTTGGGGATATACCGCGCACCTATTCAATAAATTGTTCCAGAACTAACGGCCTCTTTGTATATCAGGGAATTGGAAAGCAGCTTATTGATGTTGTCCTGGAGGACGAA
>Ga0116193_1003771_pt1 | contig 10822 bp, 19 predicted proteins | sample AD_UKC115_MetaG_FD_89892 | JGI IMG/M metagenome (GOLD analysis project Ga0116193, IMG submission 89892) | Active sludge microbial communities of municipal wastewater-treating anaerobic digesters from Hong Kong - AD_UKC115_MetaG | ecosystem: Engineered > Bioreactor > Anaerobic > Digestate...
CTATCGTGGATGCCATGAACAGTGGTACGATCACCGTGGAAGACGGTCTGCGACAGTTGGAGGCGTTCTGACTAATCGGGATTGTACTTACGTTCGAGTAGTCGAGTTGGACGAGAACGACAGACCCGTCGAGCCGATTGGAGACCTGGAGTTTGAGATTGGAGAATTGCCCTGGAGTTGAAATTCCGGGGACATGAGGGATGGATCGAGCCGCAAGATACCAGGCTGCCAAACGGAACTTGACTTTCCGCGGAAAATGGAGTATGTTCCCATTATGTGGAAAACAACCGATCAAAGGACGAAGGTGAGTTGCCGCCTGAAGGAGAACTGTGTAATGCGAGACAGTCAGCGGTCTAAAGTCTACAGGGCCGAACGTGCTGCATTTCTGGGTGCCCCTTATTCAAAAAGCATGGAACTGAATGATATCGAGAAATGGGTTCAAAGGATTGTTGATTCCCCCTGGACTCAAAAGCATCTGGGAAAAAGAAACCAGATCAAAGTAAAGGATGGAAGAGGAACTACATGGGCAAGGGGTTCACGATCTGGTTGGATCAATCTCCCTCGATGGGCCAGGGTGAACTGGGTCGTACTGCATGAACTGTCCCATGTGTATAGTTCCACAGGACCCTTGCATGGCTGGAACTTCTGCCGGATCTTTCTTATGCTGGTTAAACATTGGATGGGGCAGGAGGCGCACGAGGCGCTGAAGCAGTCGTTCAAGAAGCACCGTGTTCGATTTACTGAAAAGAAAAAGAGAATCATCAGCGAGGAACAGCGACAAGCACTCAGGCAGAGGCTTGCACAGTATCGCCTAAACAAACGAGAAGCTGCCACCGTTGACGGTTAACTCTATCACTACGCCCGGTCTCACTGGTCCTGGCAGTCTCAAGCTCCGTCGAGTCTATGACATAGCCGACAAAGACGATGTATTCTCCCGCGAGCTGGTCGTGGATGGCGACAGAGTTCACAACCTGCCCGAAGCGGTGTTTGACGCGCTGCTCAGAATTGCGTCTTGACAAAACACAACTTCCGCGGTAGAATGTGGACCTGTTAAGTGGAGAACAACAATGCTATTCAAGACCGAACAAGGCAACCTGCTGATCGCCCCTGAGTCCGCAGAAGAGACAGAAGCCGTCCGGCTCTGGCTGCTGGATATGGGCGTTCCCTGGCGGTGGCAAACCTCCGAATACAATTCGGCGTGGGGTGGCAGACAGTATATCCAGGTCATCGCCGGTTCGGTGAAGAACTGTGAGAAATACGCCGCCGCTTTCGAGATGCATTTAATGCGGCTCCGCGAGATGCCCTTGAGGATTGAGGTGGCGCTGCTGCCGGAGGAGCCTTTCGAGGACGATGTAGACAACAAGCCCCACTTCAGGAATGAGCACAACTTCAAGCCGCATGAGTACATCGGCTCCGTTAACGTTCTGGAGCGGGAGAATGGCAAGCTCGTCCAGAACTGGTACGATGTTTACGTTTTCGGACCCAAGGGGCATGTTTCGCTCCGGTTTGGCAACGAGGGGCACGAGTACCTGAGCCCGGGCAGCGTTCTGGATATGCTTATCGCCAAAGCCCGGCATGAGCATGAGCTGAACGCCTACGGCGCGGCGCTGCGTCTCATTCTGGACAATGGGCGCGTGGTCTATCAGCCCATGAAACGCGCGGTCGAGTCTTGACAATCTGCACGGAAGTGGTAGAATGCTGCCTGTCAAGTTAAGGAGAAACGAAATGAGCAAACCCGATCCAACAGTAGCGCGGTACGAACCAGCTGAGATCGGCAAAGAGGACGCAGAATGTCCACGATGCCATTTCACGGGCGGCAGGTTGCTGCATCTGAAAACCGGAGACTCTTTGAGGTGCGGTTACTGCGGCAAACAAGGACCGGTAGTGGAGTTCATGCGGACGGCGCTCAAGAAGTTCCAGAAGCGCGGTCTGAAACTGACGCTCATCTTTCGCCGGGGCAAGTACAGTTTTGAGCATTTGCACGACTGCGATTGCAACTACTGCCGACTGTTCAAAGGTCAGAAACTCCGATCCGTCAGCAAGGGCGGTAACGGTTGACAAATCAGTGCATTAGGATACAATGCAACCATGAGCTACTCAATCGAGCAATTGGAACTAGCCATCCAGCAGTTGCTGCGCGAGGTGAACAGGTTGCGACGCATTGTGGATGCCCTGCCGAAAACCGCCGACGGCGTTCCGATTTACCCAGGCATGCACGTCTGGTTTTACGCCGCAAGGTCCGTATCGCAGTCCATAGATGAGTTGAAGGTTCTTGGGTGGGATTGGCTGCCCAACCTTGCTCCCGATACGATGCACTACCTTAACGTCGTAAATGAACATGGAGATGAAGACGCAGTGAATCTGGCGTGCTGCTACTCAACGTTCGACGCTGCCGACCAAGCCCGCTTCGCGGTGAAAGAAATCGCGTCACGCAAGGCAAGCGAGGCGGACGCTGATCTGGATGAGGCTGCGAGGGCTATGTTCACCGACGATCAGCTTGCCGCGTGGGAAGCGATGGGGCGAAAGACGTGTAGAACATGCGGCGTTCCGCTGCGCCCGTGTCCGAAGGGTCCTGGGGCAGATGAACCGGGATACGTCAGCTTTTACCCGTGCAAGCACGATGACGAGGACCCCAATGGATAACCAATTCGCATCTTGCAAACTGACATTTGAACAGTGGTGGGACTCAGAGGGAGAATGAAATGCGGACCATGCGAAGGCGTAAACTATACGATGGCGCAAAGATCGACCACCCGATCTACGGCACCCTGACAATCAGAGTATCGGTTGAGGGGTTCAGGGCTGCCGGCGAGGGAGCTGAGCCAGCCGAGTATTGGGAGGCGATCAACTCTGAGGGCAGAAGGGTGGTTCCTCTAGCGTTCACTGAACGCGGATTGCATTTTCTGTTAAAACATGGAACGTTCCCGCGGCGGCGTTACACCTTTATCGACTCTCTTGTAGAGTCCTGAGTATCGAAGTGACTGGTTCGCGCCTACGACGAACAGCTCCTCAATGAGCCGCTGGCCGATGAAGATCCCGAACCTGGCCCCGAGGACGGTGGCTACTGGGAAGCCGACCCGAACGAGGACATGGATGGCGATTTCGACAGCGCCATGGCCAGCGCTGGGCACGGGACGGACGGACGAGGACTATAACCACTACGATTGCCAGGAAGAAATGGGCTTCTAATACTCCCATAAGTGCCTGTAGATTTTTGAAACAGTTCAAAAAACCTGATCAGTCCTACTGGTCAGGTTTTTTCTTTTGAAGGAGACAATCCAGTTCTTAGATAATAATTCTATATGTTATGGCTATGGAAAGCATCTCAGTTAAAATCCCCTCCACCTACTTATTTGGGTGTCGGACATGGGTATCATTGGGATGGTGAAAAACTGCAAGAAAGATGGCTTGTCGGGAAAGATACTCACGCTTTGATTTGGTGGTACGAAAACGGTGAAATTGTCACAGAGCCTGTTAAAAAAGGTTCAGCTCACTGGCTGGATGGGCCTTATGGCAAAGGTAGAATTGATTTAATTGATAATGTTGGCAGTATTTATTTCGAATTTGGTTCTGGAAATTTTTCTTGGCAGCCGCAAATGAAAGAACGAATTATTAAAACAGTTCAATCCAAGTTTCCTCAAATTACATTCTATGTGTATGATCGAGGCGGTCCTGTTTCTGCATCTGATTATTTAATGAAGCTAGAGATGGAAAACCGCCTTTAAAATCTCTTGACATTTGTATTTAATATGCGATAATTCCACGTAAATGCAGTACCCCCACGTAAATGCAGTACCCCCATGTAGGCTGAACGAGGATAAACATACTCAAAGCGTTCAAATACCGACTCTATCCAAACAAAGAACAAGCCATCCTGCTTGCTAAACACTTTGGCTGTGTGAGGTATATCTACAACTGGGCTTTGAACGCTAAAATCGAAAAGTACAAGACTGAAAAGAAAACGGAATGATGACAAAACGTCGTTCGCGAGCCGGTTGAAAACCCCCTCAATAGGAACGCCTTCTTTTTTTCGCGGAAAAAGGCTAATCTCCAAATTGCCCCTTGCCGATATGTCTCCTGTCGCCGTAAAGTGAATTAGAAAGGAGACTTGCAATGCAGAGGTTGATGCAGGGAAGCGTTGTTCTGGTCATCGGTATAATCGCAGCTCCAGCCCAGGCTCGCCCGCCCCTCGGGAAGCTCTTTTCGGCGATCAAGCATGTCGAGACTGGGACCAGGACCAAGGACTTTCCCCGTGGGGATCAGGGAAGAAGTCGTGGTCCGTATCAGATCCAATTCGCCTACTGGAAAGATAGCGGCGTCCCCGGCAAGTGGTCCGACTGTGAGCGGATCGACTACAGCCAGCGAGTAATGGTGGGGTACTGGAGACGTTATTGCCCGAAGGCTCTCGAACAGGGAAATTATCACGTCCTCGCCAGGGTCCATAACGGTGGACCCGCTGGGCATCGCCGTTCAGCGACTTTGCCATATTGGGCCAAGGTAAAAGCTAAGCTAAGGGATTGACTTTTCGTGGGGATATGACATACTGTAATAAGCCATGGAGTGAGGGCAGTATGTCTAAGACGAAAACAGAAAAACCGAACGATAAGATCAAGGATGTTACCTTCCAGAAAACGGTCTATCTCCGAGGCAAGATGGTCATTACTGATCCTCATGTCTCGGAGGACCGTATTCAGACCGAAATCCAGGAAGGTGACATGTACATCGAGCAGGTCGATGAGAAGACCTGGGAGGTCCGTGACCTGCGGGTCCACAATACCGTGGCAGTCATTACGCAGGTCGAGGAGACCGGCGTGAGTCCCGACTTCGATTACCTGACGATCTCGGGAGTCCGTATCCCAGTCGAAACGCCACATACGACGGCTGGGCGGTATCTATTCGAGGGTGGGGTCAGAGACGGCTGTGAGGGCGGGTACAGCGCCTTCGACTGAATAGATCGAGGAGGATGCACTTGACATTCGCCAGATAGCATGTATAGTAGGGCTAATGAGCGAGTGAGGTGAGGTCATGCCCCTTTATTTCAATTTTGAGACCCAGAACTGGGAGAATCACAGCGAAGCCCCTCCCCAGTCAAATCAAGCCGTAACAGTCGCTCCTCTTTCCGAATCCATGAGAGGTCCGCGCCCGGAGCGACGTTCCCGACGCACGATCTCCCGAATGGAAGCTCCACCTGCTGATCCTGCCACTTTGATTCAGGAAGCTCTAGCAGCCAATCCCAGTGAGGAAGATCGGACCAGAGGACGGCATCGTCACCTTGAAAACCCGACCGCCTTCCCCGCCCCTCGGGATTCATGCCCCCTCTGTGGGAGTGAGGACATCGAGAATTTCGATGCGCCTCATGATGGCATTCTCGAAGTCACCTGCAACGAATGCGGCGGGGAGTGGACTGAGCCTGAAGTCCAGGCTGCGTTGAATGAGGGGATTACGAATCCGAATCCGACCCCGGCTAATCCAGCAACCAGGAGCGCGACTTCTGGGAGGACGTGGTGGCTGCGTCATGAGGACGAGCCACTCGAACCGACCCCGGAACCCGAAACGCCGCGAGTCCTTGCGCCTCCGATGACGCAGACCCGGAGCATTCGGCTCACTTGCTACGGCATTGACGTTTCTCTGACGCAGACTGTCTTTGACGGCGAAGCGGAGGACGAGCCGCCGGTTCAGGATGACGAGCTGCGTGGTACGATCACCTACGATGAGGACAACCTCAAACAGACCTGTCCTCATTGCAGCGACACCGCCTGCATGTTTACCTGTGAGGAGTCGAAAAACAGCCTTAAGTCCTGGGTCGAGCGCAACATGCGTGGGACTAACCCCATGAAGAAGGTCCAGGAACGGGTGAATATGAATGGGGCAGTCGAGGGGATCATGACTCTGGTACTCTCCCATGCCTGCGTGGGGATCAACGTCAAGACCCCTGCGTACATAGAAGGGATCAAACGGGCTGTCGAGCGAGCGAGAGAGCAGATCAGAAACCGATAGACCTCACTCACCGGGGCGCAGTAGGGAGAAATCCCTGCTGCTGCCCCTACTTTTTTGTTGACATCCCCATAATATCGAGGTATATTAATGTATATTCCTGGTGATTTCATGCCCACAGTCAGCCCCTTCGACTCAATCGGATCGCCCATTCAGGAACCGGTCTCTCCACTCGAAGCTTTAGAACTGGGGAACCTGAACTTCGAGGTCGTCCTGGAGCCGGTGAAGAACTCCCGCAATGGGGACGTCATTCTGGGTGAGCCCGACGACGACGGACAGATCACTCCGAAGTACTACCAAGTCATGCGGGACGACACCAGCGACGTTCTCGGGATCGTCGAAGGACGCTTCAGCCCCCTTCAGAACTCCACGGTCTTTCCCTCGGCAGCCAGCCTGCTTCTTGCCCACGGAGCCAGGATCACTCGGGTCGCAGAGATCGAGCGAGGAGCCCGCTGCTTCATGACCCTTGAGTGGAACGACTCAATGGACATCCACGGTGACCGCGTGGCATTTCTGAACATGCCATTCACTGAGGAGAAATCCTCCTGGCCCCTTTTTGTAGAGAACCTGAAATGATCAACTTCTTTTATCAGTGTATCGAATTCTTTTATCAGTGTTAAGGAAGAGGTCTAATGAGGAAGCTATAAAGAGGATTAAGCAACTAGCTGAAAAGTGGGGCCTTGAACTCGAAATCATTCAGATATTGGACACCCAAAAAATAACCAGAGGAAAAGATGAAACAATTTCTTAATGAACTGAGCCACCGAGAATGTGTCCGGTGAAAGGAACTTCTCATGCAGAACAAAGTGCTGCTGAAAATCTACGAGATCGTGGGTAGCCCTGTGTGGGTCTCCACCGAGGATGGCCAGAAGGTCTACGAGAAAATCGTTACAGCTTTCAAAGCTGGACGGGCTGTAGATCTCTCATTCGCTAACCGGAAGAACCTTATCGCTGCCTTCCTGAATGCAGCGATTGGGCAATTGTACAACGGTAACTACAGCGAAGAGTTCCTCAGGGACAACCTCACCTTCGTGGATATTAGTCCGGAAGACCGGCAGAGGTTGGAGATCACCATCAGTAATGCAAAGCGATACTTCGCGAATCGCCCGCAGTACGACGCGGCCTGGCAGCAGGAGGTCGGCGATGAGGAAGAATAAATCGCACAACTCCTTAACCGACATTTCCGCCCACAACGGCAAGTACTCGGCTCTGATCCAACTTATGCCGACCAGGAAGGCATGTGGCAATACGCTCGTAATCCCTGTGAGGGGCGCAAGTTACGAAATCAGGATCAAGCATACAGACTCGGGTGGTCAGCGGTTGGTGGGTGCTGAGGAAGTCCTCAGACGATCACAGGCGTATTTTGAGCGGTTCGAGTCCTTGGCGACCCGGATGGCTCAACGCAAGGTGGATCGCATAATGTCCCTCTTCGAGGGCGAGCAGGCCGTGTGAGGGTCTCCAGGGGGACGACTATTGAGATTCAGCGGTTCAAGTCCGCATTCGGGGGATCGAATCAACGCATGAAACTCAGTTTCCTGGATGCCATCAAGTCCAGGATGGTTTTGCAGAATTAGGAGTGAGCTATGTCCTTTCGTGATAAGGCATTAAAGGGAGCGGCGGCTTACGGCGGCTATCGGGTTTTGTTTGGCTCGAAAGCTGATAGGGACGCCATGCTCCAGGAAGGTGACCAAGACTTCGCAGAGACTTTCGGAAGTACCTTCACCGTCATCGTGAAGTTGGCTGGCTGTCTGATCGGGTTCATCCTGCCTCTCTGCTTGGAGATCAAACCGGACGAACCTTACGGCTTTTGGCCGAGGTTCATGGCAGCCTTAGTTATGGGTTGGCTGGGGTTTAGGTGGGCTGTCGGACTGTTCTGTACCTTCCTGATCCTGGGAGCCTTCGCTCTGCTCGGGGTCTTCTGTCGGTGATCTCCCTGCTTCTTAAAGGCAGAACCCTGCCGACGACGGACTGAATTTTGCCGCGAAAAATCGACGATTTTCTAACCACCGAATTCACAAAGACTTACAACCACCGAATTTTTGGTCGGGGTTCGAGCCGATCTCAGCGATCTCAGGGAAGGCGTCCTCACGTCACCCGGAGGACGTGATGCCGACGTGGTTCGAGCTGCGAAAGGCGTCCTCTCCGACGGCGTCCTCTCCACTGGATTTACTTAAACCTTTGTGAGTACGAACCTTAGCTTACCAGGTGGCTGCCTGGTTCAGCCTCCTGGTAAATGACCTGGATCAGTCGCAGCTTCTTCTGGAAGTCCAACGCTCGGAATGGACGATCCACCGAGAGGAATGGAATCAAAGACCTGACATTGGTCCATAGACCTGACATTGGTCCATTGTGTGCGGCCGGGGAAGCCCAGCGCGGGACGCAGACGCTGAATGCGATCCAGGTCGCCCGGGCCTGACAGGCCCGTGGCCGCGGGAGGGGGCTGCATGTTTCTTCATGAAAGGTATTCTTAGGATGATCGAAGATCAGCGATGAAATCTGCTCTTCCATTGTGATCTGTCCATCCGGGTCAACCTCAAAAGTATACCTCACATTTACCTCGTCGAGGTCAAAGGTTCTTTTCCAGATGCCACCATCGTTGTACTGCCACAATGGTAACATGTGGCACTGTATTCTGTTTTGCCATCTCCGAGGCCAGACCACTCCCTTTGACCACCACAATAAGGACAATCAGGTGGTGGTCTGTTAAGGTCAAGTGATGGTAGATTGGTTTTGCTCATGGAGTCATCCTCCGGGTAACAGTATGCGTTACTTGAATCTGTTTGAACGGCTCATCGAGGTTTACGGCGACTGTTGTCGGCCGCCTATCCCGGTCCGCGCCTTACGGGGCGCGCGGTGGGGGAGTAGCTAATCGGCATAGGCGGGCTCGATCCGCTTGTTGCAATTGTCGCAGTACAGGTTGCCTTCGTAATTGATTTCCTGGGCGACTACCAACCATTGCCTATCGGATTCGTCCGCAACGTCGATCAACGCTTGCTCCGAATCCACGCAATCGGGGCAGAGAACGCCACCGTCGGCGCAGAGGTAGTAAATCGGATAACCACCGGGCCAGGCATATTTGTCGCAGCGTCCTTGTTCGTCCCGCTTGATTGCCTTTTCCATTTTCGTGCTCCTTGTGGTTAGCGTTTCAGTTCTGATTGCCAGTTCTTAGTAGCCTTCTCCCTCATTTCGCATTCCTAGTCGCACCCCGCTCGCTCCGGCGCCACTCGCGATACTCCTCGCACCGGCGGTCCCAGGCCTCGCGCTGGTCCTCGTAGTGCCAGAACAACTCTTCGCTGCAAGGCTCGCAGTACCAACGCTGCTTGAACGGCGGCCGTTCCGCACACTGCCCGCAGAGCCCTCGTTCCGCAAGCCGGTGACGACAGGACTTGCAGAACCGGTAGATCCCGGTGGCGTTGCAGCGACACCCTTCGGTGGCGCACAGGTGCAGGGCCACTACTCACCCCCTTCCCGGGCAACCTCGGTGGCATCAAGGCGGGCTTGCTCGGCCTCCGCCAGGTTCGAGAGGTCGAGGTCGCGCTCCCAGGCAACCCGCTCAAGGTCGCGCTCGTAGGCGATCCGCTTTTCAGCCTCGCCGAGCCTGCTGGCCGGCACAGCCGAAAGCCATTGATTGCAATAGACCGTCACCTTGCGGGCCATGAGCCTGCAAGCCTCCCCGCGATTGCCTGCCGTGACAGTGCCCACGATCCTCTTGTTGCACAGGCTCTGGTTTGCGGCGTTTGAGCCGTGACGGTACACAACGTAGACGCAGTTCCGCATTTCAGTCTCTCCTTTATTTCTCCCGCCTGCTGCCTGGCGGGTAGGCGTACACTCGGTTTAGGAATTGCGCGCTACTCCAGCCAGCCTTGCTCAAAGTCCGGGTGCTCGCGCAGTACCCGCTCGTACACGCGCTGGCAGTCTTCCGCCTCCGGCAGGTCGGCCTGATCGAGCCACTCGCGGTACAGCTCTTCCGCCCGAAACGGGGTACCCTCGGCGTAGATTGCCGCTTCGCTCTTCGCCTCGATTTTCTCGTTTTTGTTCGGCATCTCATTCTCCTTTATTTCTCCCGCCTCTCGCCCGGCGGGTGGGCTCGCCAGCCCCATTGCTGACAATTTAAGTATACCACAATTCGGCGGAGGTGCAAATGAAAAACGGCGTAAAATGCGATTTTTTTTGCCGACGCCAGCAAATTACGGTATACTTACGACATGAATCAAGAGCCAGCAAAAAAACGGGGCAGACCAAAAGGCGATAATCCTTATCGCTTTACAGTGTCAGTTAAGCTGACGCGAAGTGAGCTTGACGCAATCGACAGCCGGCGCCGGGCCCTGAGCCGATCGGCCTGGGTCCGCCACGCGATTCGCGGCGCGCTGGGGGAGGGATTGAGGGGGCGACACCCGGCGTGATCCCCTTCCGACGTAACGGCAAACGGTCCCCTGACGCGGCGGGGGGATTGGGGCTACCCCGTCTCTATCCCCGACCCGGCGGTTTGGACGCAACTCTAATGCGAACGCGATTCCCGCCCCGCTGGGCGGCGATAGGGGCGGGGGGCTCGATAGACGGCCGTGGGGGCTAGCGAGGCTCTGCGGCCGGTATTTTGCGCCCTATCCAACGTGTTTTCACGTCCTGGCGTCGCGTAGCCGGAAAAGAGTTCGGCAGGGGGAAGGGAGATAGCTTAGTCAAATCTTTGACTAACCTATCAAAAATGCCGGGGGCGGGGGGACGAGTCCCGCCCCCAGCGTTGGAGGATTCAACCGCAAGGCTTGCTCTTGCTCTGTCTATCCCTCAAGGGGTCTTACGTCACAAGACAGCGACCATCGACTCCCTCGAC
>Ga0116193_1003775_pt1 | contig 10818 bp, 13 predicted proteins | sample AD_UKC115_MetaG_FD_89892 | JGI IMG/M metagenome (GOLD analysis project Ga0116193, IMG submission 89892) | Active sludge microbial communities of municipal wastewater-treating anaerobic digesters from Hong Kong - AD_UKC115_MetaG | ecosystem: Engineered > Bioreactor > Anaerobic > Digestate...
CCGATCGGCGTGGAAATGCGCAGGTACTTGCGGCCGTCCTCGTGATCGAGCTCGGTGAGGTAGATGCCCTGGTGTCGCCGGTCGTCGAGCTTCAGGTCGAAGCAGACCAGGTACGGGTCGTTGATGCGCAGCTGATAACGGCTGCCGACGTGGGAACGGATGTGCTCGAAGCTCTGCATTGCCGTGGCGTCGTGGAGTCGGTCGTCGCCTATGCTACCGTGCGTGCGGATGGGAAGTCAGTCCAGCCAGGCCGAGCAGCGCATCCGCGCCGTGATTGCCGCCATCCCGCGCGGGCGCGTGGCGAGCTACGGCATCCTGGCCTCCCGCGCCGGTCTGCCCGGACGCGCACGCCTGGTCGGACGCGTATTGCGCGAGAGCCCGCCCGAAGCCGGTCTGCCCTGGCACCGGGTCCTGCGCGCCGACGGCCATCTCGCCTTCCCACCGGGCAGCACAGCGTTCCGCGAACAGGTCCGTCGCCTCGCCGCCGAAGGCGTGACGGTCACCCGCGGCCGCGTCGATCTCGCCGCCTTCGGCTGGGAACGGGATCTCGACCGTGAGCTGTGGGGACCGTCGTGCGCGGCGAAGAATGAGATAACTGATTGATGGTCAGCATGGAATACAACATCGAATTTGCCGAAAAGCTGAGCGAGGTTGCGCAATGGGTCGCCGAAGAAGGACTGGACGATTTCAGTGCACAGCGCACGGTGCTGTACCTGAGCCTTTTGTCTGCCGAGATCTCAATGAAAGCGCTACTCGAGCGTGCCGGGAAGCCTGTGTCAGAGATCAGGGGCCGATCCCACCGGCTCGCCGAACTGCTTCGAGATTTAGGACATTGCGAAGTCGAAGTGGAAATCATGCCGGGAAAGCGGCATTTCGTGCCAGCCACGCGCTTGCGTGGCCGACCAACGTTATCCGATAGGTCTGCACCAACGGTCGGAGATGTCCTTGACGCCGAGAAAAAGGGGGGTCGAGTTTTCCAAGCCGGATCAGGTACGGAGATGCGCTCTATCACTACCCGCCTGAGGTCGTAATGGGCATGGCATGCGAGGTTGCGCGATTTGCGCGTGAGCACTGGGGCAGCATCCGTCTGAGAGGCGATCGATAAGCTCTGATCGGTTTACATGACCGCAATGTGGCTTCACTGCCTAGGGCCGTAATTCGCATCGGCCGCGGACCATCGGTGCCTTGCGCTTGGTGTTATCGGGGCCGCCCGCCGCCGGAACCACCCGGCGATGCTCAATCGCTCGTGCGTGGCCGGGAGCACTTCGTGCTCGAACTCGCCGGACAGGAAGAACACGGCGGTGCCGGCGCGCGGTTCGATGTCGAGCGGACCTTCCGGTCGATAGAGCCGCAGCAGGCCGGCATGCCCGCGCTGCCAGTCGAGGTTGAGGTAGCTGACCACGGTCAGCGTGCGGGCGTCGTCGTCGCGGAAGCGATCGAGATGGCGCGCATAGCCGGCGCCGGGCGGGTAGAGCGCGTAATGCGCTTCGAGTTCGTGCAGGCCCAGCAGCAGGCGTTGATTCAAGATCACACGCAATGTTTCGAGGCGCTGCCACCAGGCCGCCTGTGGCGGGCTGAGCGCCTGCGGGTCGAACCAGCGCGTGCGATCGCCGCGCAGGCCGACCCGTTGGCGTCCCGCCCCGCGTCCGGTCGCGGCCGGCTGGAGTTTGGCCACGGCATCGAGTTGCCGGCAATCGTCGGCGAGCGCGGCACACAACTCACGATCGAAGAAATCGGTCAGCACGCACCAGCCGTCACGTTCGACGGCCTCGATGAGGCCATTGAACTCGGCGGTATCGGACGTCATCTGCATCTCGGCGTGGGCGCTGGGTATATCGGGCGCGCACGATACCCGTTCACGCTTGGAGGCGACAGGACATCCCATGCCTTTCGGCCTTCCCCCCGTCACGCGCGCGCTGCTGATCGCGAACGTCGCCGTCTACCTGCTCCAGCTCGCCACCGGCGATCTGCTGATCCTGCCGTTCGCGCTGTGGCCGCTCGGGCCGGATGTCTCGGGCATCGGCTTCCGACCGTGGCAGATCCTGAGTTACGGCTTCCTGCACGGCAACCTGCTGCATCTCGGCATGAACATGTTCGCGCTGTACATGTTCGGTGCGCCCGTCGAGCGCCTGTTCGGTACACAGCGGTTCGGGCTGTATTACCTGGTCAGCGTGGCCGGCGCGGCGCTCACCCAGCTCGTGGTCGTCGCGCTCTTCCAGCAGGGCTTCTATCCGACGATCGGCGCCTCGGGCGGCGTGTTCGGCCTGTTGCTCGCGTTCGGCCTGCTGTTTCCCGAAGCGCGCGTAATGTCGCTTTTTCTACCGATACCATTGCCGGCCCGGCAGTTTGTCGTCCTGTTTGGCGCTCTCGAACTGTTCCTCGGGGTGACCGGCACCCAGGCCGGCGTGGCCCATTTCGCGCATCTCGGCGGCATGCTCGGCGGCTATCTGCTGATCCGCTACTGGCGTGGCCGTACGCCGTGGCGGCCGGATCGCTGGCGCTGACGCGCGCTGCTTGCGCCGAGCAGCGGCCTCTCCGACACGCCAGCCCACATCGGTCATCTCGCCAGTCGGCGCGCATTGCAACGCGCTGCTCCCGGCCTACGCCTAGGCTTGCGGACAAGCGCAGCACTGCCGGGACATGCGGCGGTTCGCTGGCCCGCTTCCCCAACCCGATGAAGGAGATGCCCGCCATGACCGATACCCGCCTTGCCCCGCGCCTCGCTTCGTTCCTGCTGCTCGCTCTCGCTGCCGGCGCCGGTTCCGCCATCGCCTGTGAAAAATGGCCCCCGTATGCCGTCTCGGCCTGCGAAGGGGCCTGCAACGCGGCGCTGGTCGGCTGTCTGGGACGCACGGTGACCCAGACCGAGAAGAACGAGTGCTATGCCCGTTCCTGGGAATGCAAGGCGGCCTGCGTGCATCGTCGCTGAGGCGTCCTGGGTGATCACGACGGGAGCCGACGATGTTGCCGAGAGGATTGCGTACAACACTGCTGCTGGTGCTGATCGCACCACTCGGCTTCGCGCTCGGATTGTTCGGCACGCGGGTCGTCCAGCGCCTGACCGCCCAGCTTCCGGTGCGAGAGGGCGATTTCGCGGCCTATGTCGCCGAGGTCGGCAGTCCCGTGGTGCTGATCTCGAGCAGCACCTGTCCGTGGTGTGCGAAGACCCGCGAGTGGCTGGAGGCCCGCCACGTTTCGTACCGCGATTGCGTCATGGATCAAGATGAGTACGCACAGGCCCTGTTCCGGCGTCTCGACGGCCAGGCCGTACCGGTGATCCTGACATCGCATGCTGTCGTGACGGGATTCGATACGGCACTGTTCGAACGTGTGCTGGCGCTGACCGGCATGCCGGCACCGGCGCCTGCCGGGTCCACGCGCTGTGCACCGGGCGGGTGAGGCGGCGCTCGCGGCATCCCGACGTCAGTCCCGCTTCGCCCGCATCCCTCGGATATCCGGGTTCCGGTGCGAGCGAGCGTGCCTCGTCTTCCGCTTTTTCCCTATTTCGCAATCCACCTTTATGTATTCGAATGAGGAACAATCATGATCGTCACCCTGCGTTCCGTATTCCTGGCTGTGGCATTCTTCCTGGCCGCCGGTGCCGGCACGGCTGCCACCCTGTCGGCTCCACCGTCGTGCAGAAATAATTGCCAGTCGGAGCTGGCCACCTGCCTGCAGGAAAACTACACGCCGAAGCAAGTGTGTTATCGGGAGTACCGCGCCTGTGTCGCCGAGTGCTTGATCCACTGATCCGCGGCACCCGCTGCGCTTCGGCTCGCGGCCGGAGCGATGCGCTCACCGGCGTCGTCGATATGCTCCTGCCCCAGGCCCACGAGGGCCTCCGCGCCGACGACCGCATGGCTTGCGGAGTGACCGAGCGGTTTAGACGATGGTCGGGGCGTGGCCGGCATGCCGGTCTCCGGTCACGCCCTTAGCATAGGCGGCCTGTCCCTCGGGGAATCCGTCGTCCGTGCTGATCGCCTTCCTGACCGACCTCCACGCCAACCGCGAGGCCACGACGGCCTGCCTCGAATTCGCCGCGGAGCAGGGCGCCGAGCGCTATGTGTTCCTTGGCGATCTCGTCGGTTACGGCGCCGATCCGGGCTGGGTCGTCGATACCGTGTGCCGCTACGTCGCCGAGGGAGCGATGGCGGTGCGCGGCAATCACGATGTCGCCGTCATCCACGAGCCGTCGAAGGCGATGCACGACAGCGCGCGCCTCGTCGCCACATGGACGCGCGACCATCTCGATGCCGCGCAGATCGCCTTCATCGAAAGCCTGCCGCTGAGCATCGAGGAAGACGACCGGCTCTACGTGCATGCGAACGCCTGGGCGCCGGCCGAGTGGGGCTATGTGATGGGTCCGATGGATGCCGCACGCAGCCTGCGCGCGACTCGTCAGCGGCTGACCTTCCTCGGTCACGTGCACGAGCCGGCGTTGTACCACGGCGATTGGGTCGGCAAGGTGGCTGCTTTCGCGCCGCGCACCGGCGTAGATCTCGAACTCGTCAGCCAGCGGCGCTGGGTGGTGCTGCCGGGCTCGGTCGGTCAGCCGCGCGACGGCAACCCCGCGGCCTGCTGCGCGCTTTACGACACGACGCGCAACGTGCTGCGTTTCGAGCGCGTGCCGTATGACGTCGATGCCGCCGCGGCCCGCGTGCGTGCCGCCGGATTGCCCGCGGCGCTGGCCACGCGACTCGAACGCGGAGGTTGAGATGAGTGCGGGCGAACTCGCAGCGGGCAGCGTGATCGACGGTTTCCGTCTCGAGGAATGCGTCCACCAAGGCGGCATGGCGACGCTATGGCGCGTGACCCATGCCGCCCATGCGCTGCCGATGCTGATGAAGGTGCCACGCCTGCGTTACGGGGACGATCCGGCCGCGATCGTCGGCTTCGAGGTCGAGCAGATGATCCTGCCGCGCCTCGTCGGCCCGCACGTGCCGCGCTTCGTCGCCGCCGGCGACTTCACTGTGCAGCCGTATCTGGTCATGGAATACGTCGCCGGCAGGTCGCTGCGGCCGCGTCTGGACGAGGCACCATTGCCGATCGGCGAGGTCGCCGCGATCGGCGCGAAGGTCGCCACTGCCCTCGCCGACGTGCACCGCCAGCACGTCATCCACCTCGACGTGAAGCCGAGCAACATTATGCTGCGCGACAGTGGCGAGGCGGTGCTGGTGGACTTCGGCCTGTCGCATCATGACCAGCTGCCGGATCTGCTCGCCGAGCAGTTCCAGTTGCCGATGGGTACCGGCCCGTACATCGCGCCGGAGCAGGTGCTCGGCGTGCGCGAGGAGCCGCGCAGCGATCTGTTTGCGCTGGGCGTGACGCTCTATCACCTCGTCACCGGCGAGCGGCCGTTCGGCAATCCGACCAGCCTCGGCGGCCTGCGCCGGCGCTTCTATCGCGATCCGGAACCGCCGCGCGCACTGCGACCGGATGTCCCGCGCTGGCTGCAGGAGGTCATCCTGCGCTGTCTCGAGGTCGATCCGGATGCGCGCTATGCGAGCGCCGCGCAGCTCGCTTTCGATCTCGGTCATCCCGAGCAGGTGCCGTTGACCGAGCGCGCCGAGCGTGCGCATCGCGACGGCGCGTTGACCGTTGTCAGACGCTGGTTCCAGTCGATCGGACGCGAGCACGGCGCGCGTCACAGCGTCGCCGAACAGTTGAGTCGCGCGCCGATCATCGTCGCCGCGATCGACGTGATCCACGGCGCACCGGCGCTCGCCGAGGCATTGCGTACCGCGGTGCGCCGCCTGATCGCGACGGAGCCGGAGGCGCGGCTCGCCTGCGTGACCGTGCTGCGCGTGCCGCGCATCGGCCTCGACAGCAATGTCGATCGCGAAGGCCGCAATCGCCACGTGAAGCGCCTGATCGGGCTCAAGCACTGGGCGCGCGAACTCGGCCTTCCCGAGGAGCGCATCACGTTCCATGTGCTCGAGGCACCCGATCCTGCCGAGGCGCTGGTGGAGTACGCGCGCAACAACCACGTCGATCACATCGTCATGGGCGCACGCGGCAACTCTTCGCTGCGCCGCTTCCTCGGCAGTGTGTCGGCGCGCGTGGTCAGCGAGGCCTCGTGCACGGTGACCGTGGTGCGCGTGCCGGAGCGTGAGACGGCCGCGCAGGGCGTGGCATCGCCCGGCCACGATGCGCACCACGAGGAGCCCTGGTCACCGCTGTGATGGACGCCGGCGACCTGGCTCGCAGCGGTCGCGCGATACTCAGTTCACGGCCGGCGGCGTGATGGGCTCACTGCCATCGACCATCTCCTGCCGGGCGCGCGGCAGGGCCTGCGGATGCCGGTCCTGCAGGAAGCGGATCAATGCCTCGCGCACCTCGCAGCGCAGATCGAAGGCGAGTCCGGAATTTGCCGCGCTGACCAGCGCGCGGACCTGGACCGCGCGTTCGCTCGCATCGGTCACCTGCAGCAGGCAGACGCGTCCGTCCCAGCGCGGCGAGGCGCGGCAGATCCGCTCGAGCTCGCCGCGCAGCACATCGAACGGCGTGGCGTAATCGAGCCACAGGAACACCGTGCCGAGCAGGTTGGTGCTGCGTCGCGTCCAGTTCTCGAACGGGTGTTCGAGGAAGTAGTTCAGCGGCACCACGAGACGGCGGTCATCCCAGATGCGGATCACCACGTAGGTGCCGCCGATCTCTTCGATGCGGCCCCATTCGTTCTCGACGATGACCACATCGTCGAGGCGGATCGGCTGGGTCAGTGCGATCTGCATGCCGGCGATCAGATTGGCCAGCACCGGGCGCGCGGCAAAGCCGACCACGAGGCCGGCGATGCCCGCCGAGGCGAGCAGGCTCGCGCCGAGCTGGCGCGCGGCCGGAAACGTCATCAGTACGGCGGCGAGCCCGAGGATCGCGATCAGCGTATTCAGGCTGCGTGCGAGCAGGTCGGTCTGGGTGCGGATGCGGCGCGCCTCGAGATTGTCCGCGACGTCGGTCGGATGGCGGTGCGCGACCCAGCCGGACACGGCACGCACGAGACGCATGCTAGCCCAGGTGAGGCCGAGCACGAACAGCACGAGCAGCGCGTGGTGCAGGATCGCGAAGGCGCGCACGGGCGGCGCGACCGAGGCGAACGGCAGCATCGCACCGATGGGCAGCAGGCGCCGCGCGGAGACATCGAGGCTCGCCAGCATGTGGCCCGCCGCGCTCGACGCCGGCACCCAGCGACGCGTCGCCGCGCCGACCACGCGCGCGACGAGCCAGCCCGTGAGCGCGGCGGCCAGCAGCAGGCCGAGGTGGACCAATGCCACGGATGGCGTCAGCGTGGTGTCGCGCATGCCAGCGCGGTCTCGACGGACCGGGTCGAAAGGGCCGCAAGGAAACCCTGCCGCCAGGCGGTGATATCGTGTTCGCGCAGCACGTCCATCATCCGGGCCCATCGTTTGCGACGGTCATCGCGCGACATCACGAGACCCGCATGCAGGCTCGCCGCCATGCCCTCGATGTCGTAGGGGTTGACCAGGATCGCGTCGTCCAGCTCGCGTGCGGCGCCGGCAAAGCGCGACAGGACGAGCGCGCCGGGGTCCTCCGGATCCTGTGAGGCGATGTATTCCTTGGCGACGAGGTTCATGCCGTCGCGCAGCGGCGTGACGAATCCGATCCGTGCAAGCCGGTAGAAGCCGGCGAGCGCGGCCTGGGTGTAGCTCTGATTGACGTAGCGCAGCGGCGTCCAGTCCGGTTCGGCGAGCCGGCCGTTGATCGCGCCGGCGATGCGTTCGAGCTCGCGACGCATGCGCCGGTATTCGCTGACCTCGGTGCGCGATGGCGGCGCGATCTGCAGCATCGTCACCTGCCGGCGGTGCTCGGGGTGCCTGTCGAGCAGCTCGCCGAATGCACGGAAGCGCTCGACCAGACCCTTGCTGTAGTCGAGCCGGTCCACGCCGATGATCAGCGCCCGCCCGGCGAGGCTGCGCGAGAGCTCGGTGCACTCCTCGCCGGTGACGGCCGCCTGCGCCTGGCTCTCGACTTCGCGTACGTCGATGCCGATCGGAAACACGCCAGTGCGCAGGCTGCGCCGGCCGCCACGCACGCTGATCATGCCGCTCTCGTTGATCTCCGCACCGGCATGCTGGCGCAGATAACCGTGGAACGCGCGCAGGTAATCGGTGGTATGGAAGCCGACCAGGTCGTAATCGGCCAGGCTCTCGAACAGCTCGCGGTGGATCGGCAGGAGTTCGAGCAACTCCGGCGGCGGCAACGGCGTGTGCAGGAAGAAGCCGAGGCGCGCGCGCACTTCGCGTGCGCGCAGCATCGCGGCCAGTGGAATCAGGTGATAGTCGTGAACCCAGACCAGGTCGTCCGGCTGCACGAGTCGTGCGAGGTGCTCGGCGAAGCGCGTGTTGACTGAGAGATAGGCGTCCCAGTGGTTGCGGCTGAAATCCACGAGGCCCGGGCGGAAATGCAGCAGCGGCCAGAGCGTGCGATTGGCGAAGCCCGCGTAGAAATCGGCATGCTCGCGACGCGTGAAGTCGAGGGTCAGGAAGCTGACATTGCCTTCCTGCTGACGATGCAGGGTTTCGCTCCCCCCCGCTGCCACGCGGCCGCTCCAGCCGAACCACAGCCCGCCGGTTTCGCGCAGCGCCGTACGCATCGCGAGTGCGAAGCCGCCGGGCGGGTGCTCGCTCGGCAGCGCCACACGGTTCGAGACGATCACCAGGCGTGCCAACTAGACCACCTCCTCCCAGCGCCGCGACAGGCGCATCGCCGCCTGGATCAGGCCGACCATCGAATAGGTCTGCGGGAAGTTGCCCCAGGCCTCGCCGGTGGTGGGATCGATGTCCTCGGAGAACAGGCCGAGCGGATTGGCGCGCGCTAGGATCGCCGTGAACAGCTCGCGCGCTTCGTCGCAGTGGCCGAGCGCGGCGAGCGCGTCGATGTACCAGAACGTGCACAGGTTGAACGTGCTGTGCGGCAGACCGAAATCATCCGCCGCGCGGTAACGGAACACATAGCTGCCATGACGCAGCTCCTCACCCACGGCCTCCACGGTCGCGATGAAGCGGGGATCGTCGGCACGGATGAAGCCGACGTCGTGCATCAGCAGTACGCTCGCGTCCAGCGCCTCGTCGCCGAAGCAGGCAGTGAATGCATGGCGTCCGCCATGCCAGGCGCGCGCGGTGATGTCGGCATGCAGGCGCACGGCTTCCTGCCGCCAGTACTCCGCACGCGAGGTGAGGCCGATCTGCGCCGCGATCCGCGCGAGCCGGTCGCAGGCTGCCCAGCACATCACCGCCGAATAGGTATGCGCCGCGGTACGCCCGCGATATTCCCAGATGCCCGCGTCGGGCGTCGCGTACAGCCTCGCGGCGAGCCGGCCGAGCGGCTCCAGGCGCTCGAAGGTCGCCACATTGCCGGCGGGCGTGATGCGCTGATCGAAGAACAGTTGCGAGGTCGCCAGCAGCACGCTGCCGTAGGCGTCGTGCTGGCGCTGCGTCCAGGCCGCATTGCCGACCCGCACGGGCTCCATGCCGCGGTAGCCGGCGAGTCCCGGCACGATGCGCTCGTGCAGCTCGCGTTCATAGTGGATGCCGTACAGCGGCTGCAGCTCGTCCTCGGCAGTCGCGATGTTCGCGATGAATCGCAGGTATTCCTCCATCGAACGCGTGGCGCCGAGCCGGTTCAGCGCACGCACCACGAAGGCCGCGTCGCGTAGCCAGCAATAGCGGTAATCCCAGTTGCGCCCGCTGTCGGGCGATTCCGGAATCGACGTGGTCATCGCCGCGACGATCGCGCCCGAGCCTTCGTACTGACAGAGCTTGAGCGTGATCGCCGCGCGGATCACCGCGGCCTGCCAATCGACCGGCACGGACAGGTTGCGCACCCATTCGCGCCAGTAGTGGCGGGTCTGCTCGAGCTGGTCGCGCACCAGACGGGCGACGTCGTCGGTAACGGTTTCGTCGGGGCCGAGCAGGAGGTGTGCGGTCCGATCGAGCAGGAACGACAGCTCGTCGCGCACATGCGGCAGCGACAGGTCGGTGGTCAGGCGCAGGGTCCAGCCGTCGAGCAGGTAGCGCACGTGATTGCTGCCCCAGGTACGCTCCGGCACTGCCGCGCCGTAATCGCGCAATGGCCGCAGCCTGACGCGCACGCGTGGCTGGCCGGACACGGGGCGCAGGCGGCGCATCAGCGTGACGGGATGGTAGAAACGCCCGTACTGCCGGTAGCGTGGTGCGAAGTCGGTGATCTCCAGCGCATTGCCCGTGTTGTCGCGCAGGATCGTGGTCAGCACGGCCGTATTCGGCTCGTACTGCTGCACCGCGCTCGCGAGGCCTTCGAGTTCCACGGCGAAGTAGCCCGCGTCGTGTTCGCGCGGCGACATCAGCGCGCAGAACACCGGGTCACTGTCGAAGGCGGGCAGACAGCACCATACGATGCGACCGGTCGCGTCGATCAGCGCACCCACGCTGCCGTTGCCGATCACGCCGAGATCGAGGCTGGCGTCCTGCATCGTGGCCGCTCCTTAGTCGTACGGCAGAAATCGCTTCCGGTGGTAACGCCCCTGGCGGAAGAAAACTCCCGCCACGAGCGGACGCGGCCGCCGGCCCGGTCCGCGCGGTGCGCGGTTGCAATGACCGCGCCAAGCGGTGGGGATCGCGAGAGACGGCTCGCCGGGTGTCGCGCGCGGCGTCAGGGCCGCATCGCGAGATCGTCGAGCCAGTCGCGCAGGGCCGCCGGATCGGCCAGGGCGAAATGCGCTGCGGTCGGGCGGCGCGCGCCGATCACCACGCCCTCACCGTCGAGTGCCTGCGCAGCGGCGAAGGCAGGCTCGTCGGTATGGTCATCGCCGATCATGATCGGGCG
>Ga0116193_1003776_pt1 | contig 10816 bp, 9 predicted proteins | sample AD_UKC115_MetaG_FD_89892 | JGI IMG/M metagenome (GOLD analysis project Ga0116193, IMG submission 89892) | Active sludge microbial communities of municipal wastewater-treating anaerobic digesters from Hong Kong - AD_UKC115_MetaG | ecosystem: Engineered > Bioreactor > Anaerobic > Digestate | place...
CTCGGGCGCCACGGTCACATCCACGGCATACGTGCTCGACGTCGGGAACCGCGAGTTCGACCCGGACGACGCCACCGGGCTGACCCAGGACACGGTGGCTGTCACTGGTTCGGTCGACCCCGGCATGGTGACCTGGGCGGACTGACCGACAGCGACCGAGCGGACGGTCGTGGACGACAGGCTGAGGGACACCGTCGCGCCCCCGTTGCCGGCGATGCTTGCGACGGTGTCGCCGCTGGCGACCGAGCTCCCGACCTGGGGACCGACTGCGGTGATCGTGCCCGCGCTGCGGGCCACGATCGTGGTGCTGGCCAATTGCTGCTGTGCCTTGAGCAGTGCTGCTTGAGCTTGGTCGACGCTCGCCTGGGCCTGGGCCACGCTCATGGCCGAGGCAGCGGCCACCCCGGACACGCTCGACCCCGATCCCGCGGCGGCGACAGCCGTGGTGGAGGCTGCCGTCGTGGCCACGGCGAGGTAGACCGACGGGGTCGCACTGAACTGCGCCCCGGTCGTGCTTGTCGCGGACGTTCCCGGCGCGGTCGTGCTGCTCTGGGCGTCCAACCACTGCTGGAGGATCGTGACGCCATTGGTCGTGGCCTCGACCGCGGCGACGAGTGCCGTCGTGAGAGCGTCGATCGCCGTGGACAGGTCCGCCTGACGATCCGACACCACCTGCTGGGCGGCCTGAACTGCGGCAAGTGCCGCGTCGCAGGCCTGGTCGGCCGCCGCATCCGGGGTGGCTGGGCCCCGTCCGTATGCCGTGGCACACGTCGTCGTCTGGGTCTCCAACGCAGTGGTCGCCTCGGCGTTCGCGGTGCTGACTCCGGTCTGCGCGGCCTTGACCGCGTCCTGGAGAGCGCTGAGGTCGTCGAGGGTGGGGAGGGTGACCTTTGGCAGTGGCTGGGGTGCCGTGCCGCCACCAGCGCCACCACCACCGGTGGCGGGCTGCGTCGGAGTCGGAGTCGGAGTCGGAGTCGGAGTCGGGCTGGGGATGGGCGTGGAGCCACCCGTGGAGCCACCCGTGGAGCCGCCGCCCAAGGTGCCGGATGGGGTGCCCGAGCTGACGCCGCTCCCGGCGCCACTGCCGCTGAGGGCGCCACTGGCCTGTGCCCCGGACACCACCTGGTCCTGAGGGTTCTCGGCGTCCTCGAGGTCGGCGTTGGCCTGGGCCAAGGTGGCCTCCGCCTTGCGGACAGCGCGTTCGTAGTCCGATGCGTCGAGCTTGGCGATCACGCCACCCACGGCGACCGCCTGGCCTGTCACCACGGCGACCTCGGTGACCGTCCCGGCGACGGTGCTGGTGACATCGCGGCGGTCGGTGGCATCGATGGTGCCGCTCGTGCTGATCGTCTGCGTGACCGACCCGGCCGCGGCCTTGGCCGTGCGGTAGTTGCCGGTGCCGTTGCCGGTCGCGGCTTTGGCTGCGACCAGGCCCAGCGTCGTGAGCACCACTGCCACGACGACGATGGCGATGATCCTTGTCCGTCGGGCCCAGCGCGAGGGCAGTGTCACGGCGGTCATGACGCGGGGCTCTGGCTCGGGTTCGGGGCCTGACCCGGGCGGCCACCGAAACCTCCCATGCCCCCGAATCCGCAACCGGAGTCCGTCTTGGCGCTCACCGCGATGCTCGTCGCACTGATGGCGCCCACGCTGTCCTCGTCTCCTCGGGCAGTGACGCAGACCCCGACCTGGACGGTGGAGGCATCGGCGGATCGCTGCACGGAGATCTTCGTCTCGGACCCGAGGGCGACGTCCACGGACTCGGTCTGCGCGCTTGCCGTCGGGGAAGCGCCCTGGGCTGCTGGGTCGGCGAGCACTCGGGCCTCCACGGTGAGCGAGGACCCGGCCGCCGCGGTCACGGTGCCGATGACGACCTTGCCACCGGCGAAGCCTGCACCCGGCCCACCGGAGGGCATCCCGCTGGGCGCGCCGGACGGCATACCTGCAGGTGGGGTCCCGGCTGCCCCACCCGGGAAGCCTCCCGAGCCACCGCGGAAGCCGCCCGGGCCGGCGGTCTCGCAGGAGCCGTCGACCGGCTTGGTGACGGTGATCGATGTCGCGGCCTGCCCGGTGGAGGCGTCGGCTCCCATGGCGACGACGCAGTCGCCCGTCGCGATCTCGGCGGCCGAGCCGTCGACGGTCTGCGTGAAGGTCGTCGCGGCCGACCAGGTGACGGCCACCTGACCGGTCTGCTGGTTGCGCACCTGGGCAGTCGTGCCCGACAGGGCGACCACCTCACCGCTGGCGCCGGGCATCCGCGGAGTCGACCCGGCGGCTGGCTGACCGGACTGGCCCTGCGGCGGCTGGGTCGTCGAGGGGCTGCTCGTCGGGGAGTCGGCGCCCGACGAGCCCGAGCCGCATCCGGCGAGAGCGAGCGTCGAGGCGAGGGCCAGGCCGGCCCCGAGCAACGGTAGGCGGCGAGCGGGGGCGGTGATCATGAGGACTCCAGGTCTTGGACGGAGAGACGAGTGGGGGAGAGGTCGGGTCCGGGTGCCACGTCAGTTGCTCCGCAGCGCCTTGATCGGGGCCAACTTGGCCGCACGGTTCGCCGGATAGACGCCGAAGGCGAGGCCCAGGCCGAGGGACACGGCGAGGGCGGCTGCGACGGCAGGGCTGGAGATGCTGACGGGTTGACCGATGAGCCCGGGCAGAACGACGGCTCCGATGACCCCGATGGCGACTCCGGCGATGCCGCCGAGCAGGCCGAGGACGGCCGCCTCGACGAGGAACTGCCGCCGAATGACGCGTGGAGTCCCGCCCAAGGCCTTGCGCAGGCCGATCTCGGAGACTCGTTCGGTGACCGAGACCAGCATGATGTTCATGACGCCGATGCCGCCGACGAGCAGGGAGATCGCGGCGATGCCGGCGAGCAGGATGGTCATCGTCCGGTTGGTCTCGTTGGCGGTCTGGATGAGTGAGGCCTGGGTCGCGATGCTGAAGTCGCGAGAGGACGCCGTGACGCCGTGCACGTTGGTCAGCAGGGCCTGGACCTCTTGGTATGCCGCGGCGAGGGTGGCCTTCGACGTGGACTGGACGTAGATGGTCGAGACTGACGTCGAGGTCGAGCCGGTCACGGCATACGCGGTCGACAGCGGCATCAGGGCCATGTCGTTCTCCGACGCGGAGGTGCCACTTGCCCCGGTCTTGGCGAGGACACCGATGACGGTGAGTTGGCGCCCGGCGATGGTCACGGTCTGGCCGACCGAGTTGGTCGAGCCAAAGATCTCGGTCGAGGTGTCGGGGGCCAGGACGGTGACAAGGGCGCCGGCGTCGGCTTCCGCTTGGGTGAAGAAGCGGCCGCTCTCGAGAGTGCGGTTGCGCACGTCCGGCCAAGCGGTCGTGGTGCCGGACACCGACGTCGTCCAACTCGTGCCTGAGGAGGACGCCACGAGGCTCGAGGTGTGCACCGGCACGACGGCCTTGACGTCAGGTGTGGCCTCCGAGGTCACGATGGCTGTGGCGTCGGCCGTGGTGAGCGTCGTGCCCGAGCCGAAGCCACCGCGGATGCCGTCGGTGCCAGTGCTCGACCCCGGCGACACGATGAGCAGGTTGCTGCCCAGTGCGCTGATCTGGTCGTTGACCTTCTCCTGGGCGCCCAGACCGAGGCCGACGGTCAGGATGACGGAGGCGATGCCGATGAGGATGCCGAGCGCCGTGAGTGAGGAACGGAGTCGGTGGGCGCGGACGGCGGCGAGGCCGCTGCGCACGATGTCACTCCAGTGGATCATCGTTGGCCTGCCCCTGCGTAGATCGGGCCTGGCACATCGCCGGTGATGTGCCCGTCCCCGATCGTCAGCACTCGTCCGGCGCGTGCGGCGACGTCATGCTCGTGCGTGATCAGCACGATGGTGCGGCCGCTCGCGTGAAGGGTGTCGAAGAGTCCGAGGATGTCGCGGGTGGAGGCACTGTCGAGATTTCCCGTCGGCTCGTCGGCGAGCAGGATGGCCGGCTCGGTCACGAGGGCCCGAGCCACGGCGACCCGTTGCTGCTGGCCGCCGGAGAGTTGATTGGGCCGGTGCTCGGTGCGTTCGGCCAGGCCGACCCGGGCCAGCGCCTCGAGGACACGCTCCTTGCGTTCGGCCCGTGGGACCCCGGCGTAGACGAGTGGGAGTTCGACGTTGCCGGCCGCGGTGAGGCTCGCGAGCAGGTGGAACTGTTGGAAGACGAAGCCGATGCGCCGGTTGCGGATGCCGGCCAGTGCTTCCTCGTCGAGGCTGCTGACGTCCTGCCCGGCGAGCAGATAGTTCCCCTCCGTCGGCAGGTCGAGGCAGCCGAGGATGTGCATGAGGGTCGACTTGCCGGACCCGGAGGGCCCGACGACTGCGACGTACTCGCCCTCAGCGATGCTGACGTCGACACCGTCGAGGGCCCGCACATCTTCGGCGTCGGAGCGATAGATCCTGGACACGCCGACGAGTTCCAGTGCCGGCCCACCACGGCCGGACGCAGATGGGGAGGGGCGTGGCAGGCTCTGGGTGACTGTCATGAGTTGCCTCCGGTTGCTCCGCCCGGGAAGCCGCCGCCACCGGGGAACTGGCCACCGCCTGGCATTTGGCCATCGCCGGGGAACTGGCCACCGCCGGGCAACTGGCCACCGCCGGGGAATTGACCGTTGCCGGTGCCGCGGTTGCCGCCCGTGCCGACGCCCGCTGGCAGTGAGATGACCTCGACCTTCTCGCCTTCCGTGAGACCGGCGGTGACCTCGGTGTTCGTGCCATAGGTCTCGCCGACGGTCACAGTGCGCTTGGCCGGTTCCTTGCCGTCCGCGACGACGGTGACATAGGTGGTGCCGTTCTCGCTGTGGACAGCACGCGTCGGGATGGTCAGGACGTCCGACCGCTTGGCGACGATGATCTGGATCGTGGCGGACGTCCCGCCGTAGACGCCGTCGACGTCCCCGGTCAGGGTCACGGTCACGGGGAAGGCTGCGCTCCCACTGCTGCTCGTCGTTGCCACGCGTGACACCTCGGTCACGGTGCCGTAGAGCTTGTCCGTCACCCCGCTCGCGGTGATCTCGGCCTGGAGCCCCGTCTTGATCGACGCCAGATCGGTGCTGCTGACCGTCGTGTCGACGACGAACTGTTTGACGCTCGCCACCTGGATCGTCCCGGCGGAGGACGAGGCCGTCGTGCCGCTGACCCCGGCGGTGCCACTCATGGAACCGCCGCCCGCACCGCTCGCTCCTGACCCGGCGCTCGTCCCTCCCGAGGCGCTCACCGTTTGGCCAACGGTGAGGTCGAGGGCGACGACCTCACCGGTGAAGGGGGCGCGGAGGACGGCGTTCGTGACTGCCTGCTGGGCACTTGTCAGATCGTCGCGGGCGGTCACGAGTTGGGCCTGCGCTGCGGCCAGCCGCACAGACGAGGAGCCGGAAGCCGCGGTCTCGAGGTCGTCCTCGGCCGCTGTCACTGTGGACTGGGCCGCGGTGAGTTGGGACTGGAGCAGGGCGTCGTCGACAGTTGCCAACTCCTGCCCTTCGGTCACCTGGTCGCCGAGGGCGACGAGGACCTGTGTGACCGTGCCGGAGACGGCGAAGGACAAGGTCTCCGATTGTGCGGGCTGCAGCGTGCCCGAGCCGCTCACCGATCGGGTCGCGTCCCCGACGGTGGCCGTCGCGGTGATCGACTGCGCAGTGGTGCTGTCATCGGCGGCACGGGCTCGCCACGTCAGCCCGGCGGCGACGATCACGACGGCGGCCGCCAGGGCCGCGATCAGCCAACGGCGGCGACTCCTGATCCAGGACACAGGTACTCAGCTCTCCTCGGTTACGCCACGAAAGGGTCTGGTCCGGGCCAAGACCACGTCTGGTCTGACCCGGCAGGCGCCACGATGGCCACCGAAGATGCCGACGTGCTGCCACGAAGTTGGCAATTTGCTGGCAATGCCGCAGACCCAGCCAGTTGCCGACGAACTGCCAGCAAGCTCCAAGAAAGGGCCACCAAGGTGAGGCCAGCCACATCAGGACGAGGAGGTGACGATGGGCTTCATCACGCCTGACTCGGTTGTTCCCGGGACCCGACTTCTTGTGGTGGAGGACGAACCGGCCATTCAGGACATGCTGGCGATGAGTTTGGCCTTCGTCGGATATGAGGTCATTCGGGCCGGCTCGGTGGTCGAGGCATTGACTGCTGGGCGCCAGCAGACCTTCGACCTGGCCCTGCTCGACGTCATGCTGCCCGATGGGGATGGTTTCAGCCTGCTTCGTCGTTTGCGGGACACGCAACCCGATCTGGCTGCGGTCTTCGTCACGGCCAAGGACGCGCTCGAGGACCGCCTGCACGGCCTGACGCTGGGCGGGGATGACTACGTGACCAAGCCCTTTTCCCTTGAGGAGGTCGTGACCCGGGTTGGCGTGGTCCTCCGGCGGACGCGACCGGCCCCCACGGAGGCGGACGCGAACCGACTGGAGTATGCGGATCTCGTGCTCGACGAGAACCGGCACGAGGTCCGGCGCGGTGATGTCCTCATCGACCTCTCGCCGACGGAGTTCTCGCTGCTCCGCTTCCTCCTGCGCAATGCCGAGCACGTCATGAACCGGGCGCAGATCCTCGACCATGTGTGGCACTACGACTTCAACGGCAGCTCTGGGGTCGTCGAGTCCTACATCAGTTACCTGCGACGCAAGGTCGATGCCATCGACCCGCCGCTCATCCACACCGTTCGTGGTGTCGGCTACGTCCTGCGGCGACCGAGCTCCTGATGCGCGGCGCCTCGATCAGGGCTCGACTCGTCGTGGGGATGGTGCTGCTCGTCTCCGTCGGGCTGGCCGTAGCCAATGTCACCGGCATCGTGCTGCTCCGCTCCTATCTCTACGAGCGGGTGGACGCCCAGACGACCGGTCTCGCCCCGGCGGCGACATCCTCGGTGGGGCGCCCGATGACCACGCCGCCCATGAACGGGTCCCTGTGCTCCAATCCCCGGGATCCTCGGGGCCTGCGCAGTGACTTCGTGATGACCGTGCTGGGCCCTGACGGCACCGTGGAGTGCTCGCTCGGACCCGATCTGGGGCAGGGGGCGCCCAAGATCGATCGGTCCGCCCTCGCCCACACCGGGGAACTGGTCACGGTCCCTTCACTGGACGGCCAGACCAAGTGGCGCGCCCGAGTCGCCACCATCCCTGATCGGCAAGGGACCCTCGTGGTCGCGGTCTCGCTGGCGGAAGCAGATGCCACGGTCACCCGGCTGGCCCAGTTGTCGCTCCTTGTCAGTGGCGTCGTCCTGATCCTCACTGCCCTCGGCGCCTGGGCCATCGCCCGAGTGGGACTGCAACCACTGACGGGCGTGGAGGACACCGCTGAACGGATCGCTGCTGGCGACCTTGCGCAGCGGGTCCCGAGTTTCCGGAAGGGCACTGAGGTCGGGCGTCTGTCCGACTCCCTCAACGGGATGCTCGGCCAGATCGAGACCGCGTTCGAGGGTCGGGCCCGATCGGAAGAGCGACTGCGCCGGTTCGTCTCCGATGCCAGCCACGAGCTCCGCACGCCGATCGCCTCGATCCGGGGTCACGCCGAGATGTGGCGCACCGGCATCAACCCCGATGTTGACGGGGTGATCACCCGCATCGAGTCGGAGTCCGTGCGGATGGGGCACCTGGTCGACGACCTGCTGTTGTTGGCCCGGCTCGACCAGGCTCGCCCACTGGAGCGAGCTCCTGTTGACCTGCTCAGCGTGGCTGCCGACGCAGTGGTCGATGCGCAGGCCCGCCATCCCGAGCGACGGATCTCCCTCGTCGCCCAGCCAGGTGGTCAGCCACCACTGGTCCTTGGGGATCAGGCCCGACTGCGCCAGGTGCTCGACAACCTGATCGCGAACGCACTCACCCACACACCACCCGAGGCCACTGTTGAGGCCACCGTGTCCGTCACGGACCCGGTTGGGGGTCATCCCGGTCGTGTCGACATCGCGGTGCATGACACCGGCCCCGGCATCCCGCCCGATGACGTCGACAAGGTCTTCGACCGCTTCTTCCGGTCTGACCCCGGGCGTGCCCGAGCACACGGTGGCACGGGGCTCGGCCTGTCCATCGTGGCTTCGCTCATCGAGGCCCACGGTGGGACGGTGACCTGTCGCAGTGCGGTCGGTCAAGGGACGACCTTCACCGTGGTCCTGCCCCTCGCCCCTCAGCCGGTTGGAGGTAATCCAGCACGTCCCTGATGTCCTCGAATACCTCCACCCGGCGGAGAACGAGCAGACCGTAGGCTGGCTCACGTGAGTGAACCGATCACCTATGCGTCCGCCGGGGTCGACGTCGAGGCAGGCGACAAGGCCGTCGAGCTCATGAAGGCCTCCGTGCGCCGCGCCACCCGGCCCGAGGTCCTCGGCGGCCTGGGCGGGTTCGCCGGGATGTTCGACGCCTCGGCGATCGCCCGCATGGACCACCCCGTCCTCGCCACCTCCACAGACGGTGTCGGCACCAAGGTCGCCATCGCGCAGGCCCTCGACATCCACGACACGATCGGCTTCGACCTCGTCGGCATGGTCGTCGACGACATCGTCGTCTGCGGCGCCGAGCCGCTCTTCATGACCGACTACATCGCGTGCGGCAAGGTCGTCCCCGAGCGCATCGCCGCCATCGTCGGTGGCATCGCCCGCGCGTGCGAGCAGGCGCGCGTCGCCCTCGTCGGTGGCGAGACCGCCGAGCACCCGGGGCTGCTCGAGCCCGACGAGTACGACTGCGCAGGTGCCGCGACGGGCGTCGTCGAGCACGCGGCGATCCTCAGCCCCGACCGCGTCCAGGCCGGCGACGTCGTGCTCGGGCTCGCCTCCTCGGGCCTGCACTCCAACGGCTTCTCGCTCGTGCGCCGCGTCATCGCCCACGCCGGCTGGGCACTCGACCGAGAGGTCCCCGACTTCGGCCGAACCCTCGGCGAGGAGCTGCTCACCCCCACCCGCGTGTATGCCGCGGGCCTCGTCGACCTCCTCCGCTCACCCGACGTCGTGGCCGGGGGAGGCGTGCACGGGCTCTCGCACGTCACCGGCGGCGGGCTCGCCGCGAACCTCGCCCGCGTCCTGCCCGAGGGCCTGCACGCCCGGGTCGACCGCGCGACGTGGACGCCGCCGCCGGTCTTCTCCACGATCCGCGCGCTCGGCAGGGTCCCGCAGGCCGACCTCGAGCGCACCCTCAACCAGGGCGTGGGCTTCGTCGCGCTCGTCCCGGGGGAGGCGGTCGAGGCGACCACTGACTTCCTGGGGGCGCGCGGCATACCGACGTGGGTGATGGGGGAGGTCCACGACGCGGCGACCGCCCCCATCGACACCGGTCACGAGGTGGTGCGCGGCGCCAAGGGGGTGGACGGTGGCTCGGTCCAGCTCGTCGGACAGCACCCTCGCGGCTGAGGGCGGCTCGGCGAGGACGATGGCCTCGCTCGTCCTCGCCATCGCCTCGGTGGCCTTCATCGCCTACGTCCTGCTCCTCCTCGTCGCCGTCGGCATGGCCGGCTGGATCATCGAGGCGCTCCGTCCCTCCGGACGCGTGCTCGACCCCTGGCCGCTCGCCTGGCGCTCGAGCCTGGTCCTGCTCGTCGCCTGGGGCGTCGGACTCGGGAGCGCTTGGCTCGCCGACCGCGAGACGGTTGGTTCGCGCCGGACGCTCGGCAGCCTCGCCGGCCTGGCCGGCGTGCTCGTCGGGTTCCTCGTCATGCGGCTGAGCGGCATCCTCTGAGACCTGCCAGCTCTAGCTGGCCGTCGGGGGTGGCCTTCCGCGCCCCGGGGTGGTTGGCTCCTCGTATGCCGCCTACCTCCTCTCAGCGCCCCCTCACCATCGTCCCCGTGCCCGGCCAGGGTGCCGAGGACGTGCTCATCGGCCATGACGGCACCGCCTACACCGGCACGGCGGACGGGTCGGTGTTCGCGGTGAGTCCTGATGGCAATGCGATCCGACGCATCGGCACGACCGGTGGGCGACCGCTCGGCCTCGAGTGGCTCCCCGAGGGACGCATCCTCATCTGTGACGCCCACCGCGGCCTGCTGACGATGCGGCTCGACGACGGCGCGGTCGAGACCCTGTGCGACTCGGTCGGTGGGCAGCGAATGAGGTTCTGCAACAACGCTGCCGTCACCAGTGACGGGACGATCTGGTTCACGGACAGCAGCACCAAGTGGGGCATCGATGAGTGGAAGTCCGACCTCATCGAGGACACGCGGACCGGGCGGCTGCTCCGCCTCGACCCGGGCACCTCCGAGCCCGAGGTCGTCATCGCCGGGATGTGCTTCGCCAACGGGGTGGCCAAGGCGGCGGACGAGAGCTTCGTCGTCGCGGCCGAGACGGGCACGCGGGCGCTGCGCCGCCACTGGCGCACCGGCGAGCAGGCGGGCACGAGCGACACCTTCGTCGCCGACCTGCCGGCGCACCCGGACAACATCGCGCTCGGCTCGGACGGGCTAATCTGGATCACCTACGCCAGCCCGACCGATCCGGCCCTGACCTTCCTCCAGACCAAGGCCAAGCCCTGGGTGAAGATGACGGTCCTGCGCGCACCCGAGGCGCTCAAGCCCCGGCCCAAGCGCACGGCGCGCGTCGCGGCATACGACCTGGCGGGGACGCTCGTCCACGACATCGCGTGCGACGCGTCTGCGTGGCACATGGCCACGAGCGTGCGCGAGCACGAGGGACGGGTCTGGCTGGGCAGCCTGGTCGAGCCCGCGCTCGCCTGGTTCTCGCTCTGACCTGATCCATTCGAGGTCCAGACGCGTGGATCACCCGGCGGTTTTACCTCGAATCGGGGGAGAGCGAGGGGAGCGGCAGGGAGGGGAGGAGGCCGGAGGAGAACTCGTGGGTCGTCCGGAAGCCCATCGCGGCATAGAGGCCGAGGCCGAC
>Ga0116193_1003778_pt1 | contig 10813 bp, 7 predicted proteins | sample AD_UKC115_MetaG_FD_89892 | JGI IMG/M metagenome (GOLD analysis project Ga0116193, IMG submission 89892) | Active sludge microbial communities of municipal wastewater-treating anaerobic digesters from Hong Kong - AD_UKC115_MetaG | ecosystem: Engineered > Bioreactor > Anaerobic > Digestate | place...
CCCGGAGGCGGCCCGCACGGCAAACGGCTACACTCCGCCCCCGCCGTGCGGCCGCCGCGCGGGACAGCAACGGATTTCGGGAGGACACATGGGTTTTCTGAACGGCAAGCGCGCGCTGATCGTCGGCATCGCGAGCCAGAGATCGATCGCCTGGGGCATCGCCAACGCCATGCATCGCGAAGGCGCCCAGCTCGCCTTCACCTACCAGAACGAGAAGCTCAAGGAGCGCGTCGACGAAGCGGCCGCGACCTTCGGCTCGAACATCGTCCTGCCCTGCGACGTCGCAAGCGATGCGCAGATCGATACAGTCTTTGCCGAGCTCGGCAGGCACTGGGACGGTTTCGACATCCTGATCCATTCCGTCGGCTTCGCGCCGCGCGAGGCGCTGCAGGGCGCCTTCCTCGACGGGCTGAGCCGCGAGGGTTTCACCATAGCGCATGACATCTCGTCCTACAGCCTCGCCGCACTCGCCAAGGCCGCCCGACCGATGATGACCGGCCGCAACGGATCGATCCTCACGCTGAGCTATCTCGGCGCGGAGCGCGCGATGCCGTACTACAATGTCATGGGTCTCGCCAAGGCGAGCCTCGAAGCCTGCGTGCGCTATCTCGCCTACAACCTCGGCCCCGAGGGCACCCGCGTCAACGCGATCTCCGCGGGCCCGATCAAGACGCTCGCCGCCGCCGGCATTTCGAACTTCCGGCGCATGCTCGACGTCGCCGAGACCAATGCGCCGCTGCGCCGCAGCGTCACGATCGACGAAGTTGGCAATGTTGCGGCCTTTCTCTGTTCCGATCTCGCCTCCGGCATCACCGGCGAGATCACCTATGTCGATGCCGGGTACAACGTGCTCGCGATGGCTGGGTTGCAATGACCCGGTGATCCATCAGCGGTCCGGCGACATGGCGAACTTGCCAGTGTGAACGGACATCTCTCGGCGAAGGCTGCCACCGGTACATCGCCGACTTGATTGACAACCGGAAACGAAAAGGGCTGCGTTCCGGCAGCCCTTTTCGTTTCCGGGCGGCGCTAACGAAAGCGCCACCGGCTGATTCCAGCGTGCCCGGTTACTGCAGGCGATCCTCGGCGATTTCGATGCGCGTGCCCTTGCGCAACGCCTCGACGAAAGCCCGCGCGGCCTGGGCCGCGCGGGTCCGCTCGAGCTGCTCGCGAGTCTGGTCACGCGCCGCCTTGTCGAGCTTGGCCGGATCGCCAGCCTTGACGGCGTAGAGCTGAACCAGGGCATAGGCATCATCGGCGAGCGGCACGAGCGTGCGCACCGGCTGGTTCTCGGCGGGATGGGCGAGCTTGAACACTGCAGTGACCAGCCTGCCATCGACATTTACGGCATTGCGGCCCACGCCCGTGGCCGTTTCGGGCTTCGACTTGATCTCGGCTGCCAGCGCATCGAGGGGCTCGCCCTTCCCGAAGCGCGCGAACAACGCATCGGCGCGCTCCTTGGCCAGCCGCGAGACATGCTGCGCCACGAGACGCGTACGGATCTCGCCTCGCACCTCGTCGAGCGGACGCGGCGTCGCCGCCTTGTGTTCGGCAACACGCACGACAACCTTGTGATCGGTACCCAGGTCGATCGGATCCGAAGTATTGCCCTGGACCAGCACCGCTTCGGAGAACGCCGCCTTGATGACGGCCGGATTCGCGGCGATGCCGGTTCCGCCGGTGCGGGCGAACAGTCCCGTCTTCTGGATCGGCAGGCTAAGCGCCTTGGCGACCGGCTCCAGCGACGACGGATCGGCATACACGGCATCCGTGAGCTTGCCGGCCAAATCGTTGAAGGCACGCTCGCGCTCGGAATCGAGCAGCTGGCGGGCCAGCTCGCCCTTGACCTCGTCGAAGCTGCGTACGTGCTCGAGGCGGACGTCGCGCAACTCGATCAAGTGATAGCCCTCATCCGACAGGACCGGCTCGGACACCTCACCCTTCTTCATGGCGAACAGAGCCGCTTCGAAGGCCGGATCCGTCACGCCCTTCTCGAGCCAGCCGAGATCACCGCCCTGCGCCTTGGAGCCGAGGTCGTCCGAATTCTGCTTGGCGACGACGGCGAAATCCTTGCCACCCCTGACTTGCTTGGCGAGGTCCTGTGCCTTGGACAGTGCGGCTTTCTGCGCGTTGGGATCGGCACCCTTGGCCACCTTGACCAAGATGTGCGAGGCCAGGCGCTGCTCAGCCGACACGTAGCGCGACTTCTCCTTTTCGTAGCGCTCCTTGAGAGTCGCTTCGTCGGCCGTGGTATCGATCTTCAGCGTAGCCGCATCGAGCTCCACATACTCCAGTGCGACCTGCTCCGGCGTCATGAACTCGTTGCCATGCTCTTTGTGGTAGGCCCCGATCTCGGAATCGGTCGGCACATAGTCGGCAGGAGCCGGCTTCGTCAGGCGCAGGTATTGGAAGTCACGCGTCTGATCACGCAGCCGCACCAGTGCGTCGACGTCTGCCTCGGTCACCAGATCTGTGGCCGCGATCTGCCCCGGCAGTTCGCGCGTGGCGAGATCGTCGCGGACGCGCTTTTCGAAACCGAGCGGCGACATGCCCTGTGCACTCAGCACGGCACGGTACATCGCCGCGTCGAACTTGCCTTCGCTCTGGAAGGCCGGGATGTCGCTGATTTCCTTGTTCACGCGCTGGTCGGGCACCACGATGCCGAGCCGTTCATTCGCCGCGAGGATGAGCTGCTCGTCGATCAGCGCATTGAGCACCTGGCGCTTGGTTTCGGGCTTTTCGAAGAACGCCCCATCCAGCGCACCGTTGCTCATGCGTGTCATCTGCTGGCGATATTCGTCGAAGCGCTGGCGGAACTGATCGGGCGTGATTTCCCGATCACCGACCTTGGCGACCCAGGTATCGGTCCGCGCGATGAAGTAGGACTGGATACCGAAGAAGGAGAAAACGAAGATCAATGCGCCGAGCACGATCTTGGCGATGGTGCCGGAAGTCTTTTCTCGCAGTGCTTGCAGCATGGCGCTTGCCTGAGTTCTCGCGGGGATGGCGCAAACAGCCGTAGGCCGTCCAATTGACGCCGGAATGTACAAGGCTACATTCCTGGCGTAGTAAAAAAACAGGGGCGCCGAATCTGGCGCCCCTGCTGAAGATGGCGGAGTGGACGGGACTCGAACCCGCGACCCCCGGCGTGACAGGCCGGTATTCTAACCGTCTGAACTACCACTCCGCGGCGTGGTGGGTGCTGAGGGTTTCGAACCCCCGACCCTCGCCTTGTAAGGGCGATGCTCTACCGCTGAGCTAAGCACCCGGCAGAAGCAGCTCAGTTTAGGGCATCCTTGAGTGCTTTGCCAGCCTTGAAGGACGGATTCTTGGAGGCCTTGATCTTGATCGTCTGGCCGGTACGCGGATTGCGGCCGGTGCGGGCCGCACGCTTGCGCACCGAGAACGTGCCGAAGCCGACCAGCGACACCGTGTCGCCCTTCTTCAGCGCCTTCTTGATGACTTCGATCATCGCCTCGACGGCCTTGCCCGCGTCGACTTTGGTCAGTTCGGCGTTATCGGCGATGGCACCCACGAATTCTGCTTTGTTCATCTAACACTCCCTTTCGGATACGGCGACCCGAAGCGCCTTATATGGGGCGGAACACCGTGGGCCGGACCATCGGTCCGTGCACGCGAGACGTTCCGCAATCCCCGCAATCGTGTGGAAGTTCGTGCCTCCCGGACCGCGGCAACGGCTTTATACCAGCGGCCCAGAAGGCGCGCAATACAAGGCACGAAGCGCCTTTCCGGGGTTTTCGGGATGCGCGTCACGCATCGTGAACTTGCCGATTTCCGGCTTGACAGAAGACCCACGCAGTGCGTTAGTCAACGGTCGGCAAAGCGCGCTCAATGCGGACGCACCGGTGACGATCCATCGCCTTCCGGACGGCTCTCGGCGACCGCAGCCACCGCCTCGCCCGCGGCCTTCGGCATCGGCCCCAACGGGCGCTCTAGTGCGATGTCGAGCACTTCGTCGATCCAGCGCACCGGCCGGATGTCCAGCGAATCGGTGACGTTCTTCGGTATGTCGGCGAGATCCTTGCGATTGTCTTCCGGGATGATCACCGTGGTGATGCCGCCGCGGTGCGCCGCGAGCAACTTCTCCTTCAGTCCGCCGATCTGCAGGACGCGACCACGAAGGGTGATCTCGCCGGTCATCGCGACATCGGAGCGCACCGGTATCCGCGTCAGAGTCGAGACCAGCGCCGTGCACATTGCGATGCCCGCGCTCGGGCCATCCTTCGGAGTGGCGCCTTCCGGCACGTGGATATGCACGTCGCTCTTCTGATGGAACTCCGGATCGATGCCGAGGCGCTCGGCACGCGCACGCACCACGGAGAGCGCCGCCTGGATCGACTCCTGCATCACATCGCCGAGCTGCCCGGTGTGGATCAGCTTGCCCTTGCCGGGCACCGTCGTTGCCTCGATGCTGAGCAGATCCCCGCCGACCTCGGTCCAGGCCAGACCCGTGACGAGTCCGATCTCGTTCTGCTGCTCGGCACGCCCATAGGTGAACTTCGGCACGCCGAGATACTGATCGAGATTCTTCGAGGTGATCTGCGCCCTCCCCTTGCGATCCTTCTCGGCAGCGGCAGCCTTGGTCTTCGCGGAAGTCTTGCGCTTATCTCCGCGCAACGAAAGCTCCTTCACTACCTTGCGGCAGATCTTCGAGATCTCGCGCTCGAGATTGCGTACTCCGGATTCGCGCGTGTAGTAACGGATGATGTCGCGGATCGCCGGCTCGGTGACTTGGATCTCATCGGGCTTCAGGCCATTCGCCTTGATCTGTTTCGGCAGCAGATAGCGCTGCGCGATGTTGATCTTCTCTTCCTCGGTGTAACCGGGGATGCGGATGACCTCCATGCGATCGAGCAGCGGCCCCGGGATGTTCAGTGAATTGGCCGTGGCGATCCACATGACCTCGGACAGGTCGAAATCCACTTCGAGGTAGTGGTCGTTGAACGCGTGGTTCTGTTCGGGATCGAGGACCTCGAGCAGCGCCGAGGACGGGTCGCCACGGAAGTCCATCGACATCTTGTCGATCTCGTCGAGCACGAACAGCGGATTGCGTGTGCCGGCCTTGCTCATGTTCTGCACGATGCGGCCTGGCATCGAGCCGATGTAGGTGCGCCGGTGACCGCGGATCTCGGCCTCGTCGCGCACGCCACCGAGCGACATGCGCACGAACTTGCGGTTGGTCGCTTTGGCGATCGACTGGCCGAGCGAAGTCTTGCCGACGCCGGGCGGGCCGACGAGGCACAGGATCGGTCCTTTCATCTTGTTCACGCGCTGCTGCACGGCCAGATATTCGAGGATGCGCTCCTTGACCTTGCCGAGGCCGAAGTGATCGGCGTCGAGTACTTCCTGGGCTGCCTTCAGGTCGCGCCGGACCTTGGTCCGCTTCTTCCATGGCACGCCGACCAGCCAATCGATGTAATTGCGTACCACGGTCGCTTCCGCCGACATGGGCGACATCTGGCGCAGCTTGTTGAGCTCCGCGCGTGTCTTGGCCTCCGCAGCCTTCGGCATGCCCGCGTTCTCGATCTTGCGGGCAAGCTCCTCCATCTCGTTCGGGCCATCCTCGATTTCGCCGAGTTCCTTCTGGATGGCCTTCATCTGCTCGTTGAGGTAGTACTCGCGCTGGCTCTTCTCCATCTGCGACTTCACGCGGCCGCGGATGCGCTTTTCTATCTGCTGGACGTCGATCTCACCCTCGATGAAACCGAGCAATGCTTCGAGCCGGTCGCCGACGTCGGCGGTCTCGAGCAGGCGCTGCTTGTCCGCGAGCCGAATCGACAGGTGTGTGGCCACGGTGTCGGCCAGCCGACCGGGATCCTCAATGCCCGACAGGGTCGCGAGCAGTTCGGGTGGAATCTTGCGATTGAGCTTCACGTACTGCTCGAACATCGACACCATCGAGCGGGCGAGCACTTCCATCTCGCGCGCCGGACGACTGACCACCGGATCGAGCGTGGAGGCATGCGCGTACATCACCCCGTCGCGTTCGCTGAATTTCACGATCTCGGCACGCGAGCAGCCCTCGACGAGTACCTTGATCGTGCCATCCGGCAGCTTCAGGAGCTGGAGCACGGTCGCCACGTTGCCGATGGAATACAGATCGGCATCCTTGGGGTTGTCGATGTCCGGACTACGTTGGGCGACGAGCAGGACCTGCTTGCTGCCTTCCATCGCCGCATCGAGTGCCCGGATCGACTTCTCACGTCCAACGAAAAGCGGGATCACCATGTGCGGATAGACGACGACGTCACGCAGCGGCAGGACAGGCATGTCGCCGGGCGGGGAAGCGGACGTCTGGGGCTTGCTGGTCTTGTTCATTGCGGGTTCCTGAAGGCGTGGCAACGCCCTGGCGGCACGAAGGCAGCGTGAAGGGCGGGATATGCCGCGTCAAGTGCGGGCTATGCCCACGAATGCAAGAGACGCGTGCGCCGGAGGACCGGCGCACCGCGGCGGGGACAGGTGCCGAGGTTACTCGGAGGCGGCGCGCGACTGCAGATTGCCGCGATAGATCAGGTAGGGCTCGGCCTGGCCGTTGATGACGGCCTCGTCGACGACGACCTTGCTGACGTGCTCGAGCGAAGGAATCTCGTACATAGTGTCGAGCAGGACCTGCTCCAGGATCGTACGCAGGCCGCGCGCACCGGTCTTGCGCTTGAGTGCCTTGCGCGCGACGGCGGTCAGTGCCTCGGGGCGGAACTCGAGCTCGGCACCTTCCATTTCGAACAGCTTCTTGAACTGCTTGACGATGGAGTTCTTGGGCTCGGTAAGGATCTTCACCAGCGCTGCCTCGTCGAGTTCCTCGAGCGTGGCGACGACCGGCAGGCGTCCGACGAACTCGGGAATCAGGCCATATTTGACCAGATCCTCGGGCTCGACGTCGGCCAGAACCTTGCCCACGTTGCCCTGCTGCTTGCGACTGCGCACGTCGGCGCTGAAGCCGATGCCGACCGACTCGCCGCGCTGCTGGATGATCTTCTCTAGCCCGGCGAATGCGCCACCGCAGATAAACAGGATGTTCTTGGTGTCGACCTGCAAGAATTCCTGCTGCGGATGCTTGCGTCCACCCTGCGGCGGCACCGAAGCCACAGTACCCTCGATGAGCTTCAGGAGCGCCTGCTGTACGCCCTCGCCGGAGACATCACGCGTGATCGACGGGTTCTCGCTCTTGCGCGAGATCTTGTCGATCTCATCGATGTAGACGATGCCGGTCTGCGCCTTCTCGACGTCGTAGTCGCACTTCTGCAGCAGCTTTTGGATAATGTTCTCGACGTCCTCGCCGACATAACCCGCCTCGGTCAGCGTGGTCGCATCTGCGATCGTGAACGGGACATTGAGCAGACGGGCCAGCGTTTCGGCGAGCAGCGTCTTGCCGGAGCCGGTCGGGCCGATCAGCAGGATGTTCGACTTGGCGAGCTCGACGTCATCGGACTTCTGGCGCGTCTCGAGCCGCTTGTAGTGGTTGTAGACCGCGACGGCGAGGGTCTTCTTGGCACGCGTCTGCCCGATGACGTACTGATCGAGCACGTCCATGATCTCGCGCGGCTTCGGCAGGTGACTGCGCGCGCTGGCGGCCTTTTCCTCGAGCTCCTCGCGGATGATGTCGTTGCACAGCTCGACACATTCGTCGCAGATGAACACGGACGGACCGGCGATGAGCTTGCGCACCTCGTGCTGGCTCTTGCCGCAGAAGGAGCAGTAGAGAATCTTGCCGCTCTCGCCTGATCGTCCTTGCCGCTCGTCACTCATGCCTGGCCTCGAAGAACCCGCGACTGCGCTTTGCAATCCGGGGATAGCATAGCCCGTCCGGCCCGCTACGCAAGCGTGCAGGCCGGCGGGTCCAACTGGGGTGATGGATTATCCGCGCTGGGCCGATCCGGTTCAGCCCTTCACGCTTTCGACCGGCCGTTTCTCGAGCACGGCATCGATCAGGCCGTAATCCCTGGCCTCGTTGGCGTTCATGAAGTAATCACGTTCGACGTCACGTTCGATCTTTTCGAGCGGCTGGCCCGTGTTCGCCGCCAGCGCCTGGTTCAGCCGCTCGCGGAGATAGAGGATTTCCTTGGCCTGGATCGCGATGTCCGTGGCCTGTCCCTGGGCACCGCCCGAAGGCTGATGAATCATGACGCGCGAGTTTGGCAGCGCATAGCGTTTGCCCTTCGCACCGGCGGCGAGCAGGAAGGAGCCCATGCTTGCCGCCTGGCCGATGCACATGGTGCTCACGTCCGGCTTGAGGAAACGCATCGTGTCATAGATGGCCAGTCCTGCCGTAACCACGCCACCGGGACTGTTGATGTAGAGATTGATGTCCTTGTCCGGATTTTCGGACTCGAGGAACAGCAACTGCGCCACGACCAGATTGGCCATGTGGTCCTCGATCGGTCCGACGAGGAAGATCACGCGCTCCTTCAGCAGGCGCGAGTAGATGTCGTAGGCACGCTCGCCACGCGACGTCTGTTCGACGACCATCGGGACGAGATTGAGGTTATGCACAGGCTCGATCAGCTTCGACATGCTCTGCTCCGCTAGGCCGCGACTCGCGACGGACAACCACCCTGGACCCGATGGGACTTCGCGACCTGCCGGCACGAAGCCCCTTCTCCCCTTGGCGCATGCGGACTACCGGCGGCTCAGGCCGCAGGACGCATCACCTCGTTGAACCCCTGCCGTTGCTCAGCCACGCTGGCATGCGCGGCGATCCACTCGGCCACCTGATCCTCCAGCACGCGGCTCTGCAGCCCGCTCATCAGTTGGGGGTCGCGGTTGTAAAGCTCAACCACCTGATCCGGTTCCTCGTAGGTCGAAGCGATCGTCGCGAGTGTCTCGGCGACACGCCGGCTGTCGAGCTTCAGCTCGTTCTGGCGCGCCACCTCGCTCAGCAGCATACCGGCGAGAACGCGCCGACGTGCGATGTCCTTGTAGACATCGGCCGAGACCTGAACATCCTTCTGGCCGGACTGGCGGGCCTGCGCCTCGGCCTGACGCGCGAGCGCACGGGCCTCGGCCTCGATCATGCCCTGCGGGACCTCGACGTCGCCATGCGCGCCGACCAGCTTGTCGACGACCTCGTTCTTGAGCCGGGCCAGCAGTGTACCGCGCAGTTCTCGCTCGAGATTCGCCCGCACGTCGAGGCGGAATTTCTCGAGTCCGCCCTCGCGGATGCCGAAGCTTTCGAAGAACGCGGCATCCAGGACCGGCAGCTCCGATGCCTGCACACGCAGGACCCTGACCTCGAGCGTCGCAGCCTTGCCGGCGAGCCCGGGGTTACGGAAGTCGGCAGGGAACGTCACATCGACGGACTTGGCCGCCTCGGCAGCGAGGCCGATCAGCTTCTGCTCGAGCTCGGGGAACAGCGCATTCGAGCCGATGATCGTGCCGACGCGGTCGGCGCCTTGCTCCGGGAAACGGTAATCGCCGGCCTGGGCACTGTATTCGAACAGCACCATGTCGCCGGCTTGCGCGGCGCGATCGACCGGGCTCCAGATCCGCCGCTGCTGGCGCAGGGTTTCGATCATCTGGTCGACATCGGCTTCGGTGACCTCTGCCGTGATGCGGGTGATCGCCAGCGAGGCGACGTCGATCCTGCCGAGTTCGGGGAGCACTTCGAACGTGGCGGTGTACTCGATCGCGCCGTCGCTCGGCACACCGGTGGTGGCGACCTGTGGCGGCATCGCCGGACGCAGGTTCTGCTGCTCGATCGCCTGGCCCAGCGTGCTGCGGACCAGCTCGGACAGGGCCTCGCCACGCACTTGCGCGCCGTAGCGCTGCTCGATGACCTTCGGCGGGATCTTGCCGGGCCGGAACCCCTTCAGGCGGATGTTGCGCCCGAGTTCCTGCATCCGCGATTGCACACTCGACTCGAACAGCTCGGCGGGGATCTTCACGGTGAGCTTGCGCTCGAGCCTGCCAACGTTCTCAACCGAAACTTGCATGCTTGCTCCTCGAACGGCACGGGGCCACGACGGCGCCCCTCCGGCGCGACCGCAGCCACTCAAACGAATCTGGTGCGAAAGGAGAGACTCGAACTCTCACGGGTCACCCCACTGGAACCTAAATCCAGCGCGTCTACCAGTTCCGCCACTTTCGCGTCACCTGCCGCGCAGGCGGCAGGCCGTCATCCAATGCGGAAATCACGTGGGAGTATCGGGGAAGGTGGTGGGCCGTCTAGGACTCGAACCTAGAACCTACGGATTAAGAGTCCGCTGCTCTACCAATTGAGCTAACGGCCCACATTGTTCGATTGTAACGAAACTGGGGTGGACGATGGGATTCGAACCCACGACAACCGGAATCACAATCCGGTACTCTAACCAGCTGAGCTACGCCCACCATAACCGAATGATCGCCTTGGCGCGCCCGACAGGACTCGAACCTGCAACCGTCGGCTTAGAAGGCCGATGCTCTATCCGGTTGAGCTACAGGCGCAGTCTCTGGCGAGTTCCAAGCTGGTCGGGGTAGAGGGATTCGAACCCCCGACGTCCAGCTCCCAAAGCTGGCGCTCTACCAGACTGAGCTATACCCCGATCGATCCAAACCCTCGACAACCCATGCGATTCCGAAAGGTCGAGGATGGTAAGGGCGACCGGAACAGCCGTCAATCCGTCAATTCCCTTCTGAGCCCACCGGCGAGCGCGGATCCAGCGCTCACTCATGCACCTCGAAGGACGACCCGTCAGCGGTGGATCCGACGCCTGTCGGAAAATGGCGCGCCCGGAGAGATTCGAACTCCCGACCACCAAGTTCGTAGCCTGGTACTCTATCCAACTGAGCTACGGGCGCGCACTGCAACCGTTTC
>Ga0116193_1003780_pt1 | contig 10809 bp, 8 predicted proteins | sample AD_UKC115_MetaG_FD_89892 | JGI IMG/M metagenome (GOLD analysis project Ga0116193, IMG submission 89892) | Active sludge microbial communities of municipal wastewater-treating anaerobic digesters from Hong Kong - AD_UKC115_MetaG | ecosystem: Engineered > Bioreactor > Anaerobic > Digestate | place...
GCTACTCAGCCCTTATTGCGCCTTAGCCCAGGGTTGGCAGCCGTTTGAATTTAAATTTCAGATAATATATAACAAATTCGATTTTTAATTAATTCATTCTCTTCCTTTCTATGACGACTCAAATCATCAATTAACTTCTCAATTTCTTTTGTACTTAATTCACGTTTACTGTGAACTTGTTTAATGGATAATTTATTTGAATAACCAAGATTCACTGTAAAAGTATAAGATGTGTTAGGCAATAAATCGAGTGTTTTAAATTCTAAAGGTGTGAATGAAACAGAAGAAATAAATATTGTGGATTGTCCTGGTGATAAATAAAAATCAATCTTACCATTTATGTCTGAAATAAGGCTTGTATCGGTATCAATTCCTTTTATTCTAATCTTTGGCCATTCAATTGAACGCCCAAAACAATCAGTGACGATAAATTTTAAATAAGATTGATTATTTCGGATTGATGACTTTTTGATTTGAGTTGAATAAATTGAAACTTGACTTTTTAATTTAATCCTATATTCATGATTAAATTTTGATTGAGCAATTGTAACAATTGCTAAAAGTGAAAGGATTAATATCAGATTATAAGTTTTCAATTCAAGTTTCTTTAAAATTCTAACAACAGTAAATTTAAGAATTGATTTTTATTAAACTATCTTTTAAGTCTACTCAAACCCAACGAAACAATTGAGAAGCGCCATGGCTGCCAACGGTCCCTGGCTAGGGGCAGTAAGGGCCATAAAGATAATCGTTGGTAGAAAGATAAAGGTAAATAACTTTTCATTACAATTGCAAAAGAATGACAAAACGTCGCGCCCTTATTGCCCCTCAGCCAGTGTTAGGCTTAGTAAAGCATACAAAGATTTTCATACACTTTAGCTTAAGCAGTTAAGTTGACAACAAAGGGTAAAGAAGAACGAAACTATCTATTTTGCTACATAGAGCCATTTACAAATGCTTACATTCGAAAGTAAATACTTAAAATTAAAATTGAACCAAAATTTACGGGTAACTTACCCAAGACTTATTTGAGCCTTCGCTCGTGAAACTAGTTTCAAGCTCATCTCAAATAAGTCTTGGGTAATTAGCTGAAAAATTGGTTCCACAATTTTCCATTTTCTGTATCATATTAATGTAAAAATTTAAGCAGTTTAGCTTTTTCGGTTACACGCTTTATTGAGCCTAACGGTATTTTTGCAGCAGCAGAAAGGGCATTCAAAGGTAGTCAGCTAAATTAAAGATCCAAAGATGATGAACGAAAAAAAAGATCGAATCGCTACAAAGCCCTTTTTGTTGCTGAAAAATGTTAGCGGAAGCTTAGATATACAAATACTACTTTTTGCTGAATGTTTGAGCATAATTCCACATTGTTCCATCAATTACTTTTAGCATATAAAACCCACTTTCCAAGTCGCTTACATCCAATTCTACTTTATTAAAGCCTCGATAAATATTACTCTCTTTATTTAAAATAATATCTCCCTGCATATTGTAAATTTTCAAAGTCACCTTTGTTGAGGTGGTGGTGTAAATTTCTAAATTTAATTTATTTTTGATTGAATCATTATTGGGAATAATAACATTATTATCAAAATATCCGTAACGAAGTGCTTCATTAATTGGTTCAATGCAGTCAATTTTTCCGAAATAAACATTCTTAATAGAACACAAAATATCTTGCATTCGTTTTGCATAAATATTTGAATTCAATGATCCATAATTAATTTTATCAAGTTGAGACCAGTTGCTTGGTGAAAATGAAATAATTTCATTTTCTAGAAGATTACCACTAAAATCTTTATCTACAAATCCGAGTGTATCTCCCTGATCATTTATACCAATCACAAAGTTAGAATAATGAGTTAAGCAACTTCCACTAGAAGGTCCAAAGGCCAATATTCTAATCTCCAATCTAGTTTTTAATTCCTGCAATGACAAATGATTATTACTTTCTGTATTTCTTTCACTTTCTCTTCTGTTAGAATTAGAATAATTCGAATGAGTTGAACAACAACCCTCAATCAAAAAAAGCACCAAAATGATAGTATGTAGTTTCATCAAGTTCGTCTAGAAGTTTCCGCTAACGGTCTTTTTGCAGCAGCAGAAAGGATATTCAAAGTTAATCAGTTTGGATTCTGTTCCAAAAGATGATGAAAGAAAAAATGATCGAAAAGCTACTCAGCCCTTTTTGCTGCTGAAAAATGTTGCCGCCAGTAGCTTTTGCATAAATATCTAATAATCACAGCATAAAGTCAACTTCGCACACCTTGGAACTTCTTTCGGACTACCAGAGTAAAGTTTCGTAAATCTTGAAGTTTCTTTCGGACGGTTTGAGTGAAACTTCGGATAGCCAGAGCAGAAAATCGTAGTTCTTGAAACTTCCTTCGCACGGTTGGAATAAAGTTTCGCGCTATCCTGGTAAAATTTTGTATACCTTGGAATTTCCTTAGAATTGTCGGACTATAGTTTAGTGCATCTTGGAATTTCTTTTGGATTGTTTGAATAAAATTCAAATTGATTATGGAGATCAAATCTAATATGACACAAAATTATTGGCGGCGGTATTAATAATAATTACTTTTCGTGATTAAATGGTGTCAAATAATAATTTGTCTCTCCAATTTCTTGAAGAACAGTATCTAAAAGTTCTTTTATCCAAATAATGTCTTCATTTCTTAATGGATCAATATTGACATCAAGTAGCATTACGATTCCACCTTCTGAGAAGTGGTCTGGATACATTATATCGATGAATTCATTATCCAATCTTTCGAATGTTCTTCTTGGATCAACTAAATTCTTTATTTCGATACATTTATCCATGGGGTTCTGAGCTATTGGCGGTAACGGTATTTTTGCAGCAGCAGAAAGGGCATTCAAAGGTAGTCAGCTAAATTGATGATCCAAAAGATGATAAAAGAAAAAAAGATCGAATCGCTAGAAAGCCCTTTTTGATGCTGAAAAATGTTGCCGGCTGCTTTGACATTTTTGATTAATTACTTTACAGTTTAGTATTCATTCTAATTCTTAACTTCCTCAATAAAAAAATAGTAATCCTTTATATTTCTGATTATAGCTACTATAATAAACAAACTAAAAAGTAACACAATTTCATCATTATCTTTCTCAATTGAATTCAAGATGCAAACAATATAAATTAGACATTCGACAAATATTTTTACATAAAATCTAAAATCATCAAACGATTCTCGAATAATAAATTCTTTGCTTTCATCTTCATTCAATTCAAACGTTAAGTACTTTACTTTATTTATAGATAAGGTTATCATACCTGAACAAACTACATAATCAACAATATCCCCAGAATAAAATTTTTGAATCTTGCTATCTAGAAGAATGTTGGCAGGTATTTTTTTAAATATTCCATTTTTCACCCTGGATATTTTAATGCTTGCTGTAGGCATATATTGTAACATTGATGGATCTAATATTGAGGTTACTTTCAAAGTTGACGGCAACGGTTTGCCGCTAAATGCAGGTGGGGAAATAGTGGCAGACTGTTTGGCAAAAGTACTAAAGATGAAGAGAAGAAAAAGATCGAATTGCTACTCAGCCCCACTTGCATTTTAGCGGCTGTTACCTGCCCGCCACCTAAGCGTTTAGTTTCTGTCCGTTTATGTGCCATGTGTCTTGATGAATGATTGATACTGCTGAAATTATGTTACTAAGTACAAGCTCTTCGCAAAAGTGTTGTTGGCGTTTCGCCCTTTTGCGATGTGCTTATAGATAGATGTTCCGAAGTTGGTCTTTGTCATGTATCTTGTTTCAATGTTTGGGGCGCAAGATTTCTTTTTACGGATGCGAGATACGTTATTGCATAGTTAAGAAGTCTTTTGCAGGATGGCATATTTCTTTTTACGGATACAAGTATCGTTATTGTATAGTTAAGGTTTCTTTTTACGTACGCAAAATGTCTTTTTACGGATTGAATATTCTCTTTTTAGGGCGTGAGATTTCTTTTTACGGATGCAAGATGTCTTTTGCAGGTAGCTATATTTCTTAATTTACTAAGTTGCTTCTTATGCTTTCGGCTTAGTGAATTTAATCTTGCTGATTTGTTTGTACTCTGGTGCGGTTGCTCCGTAAAGTGACTTTACATAGTCTTTCACAGCAAGAGTAATATCATATAAACCGGTCTTGTCTTTATATAATGTTTTATCTCTTGCTATACGAGCATTTGAAACTGCAGTGTAAGCGTTCGACACATTTGTGTTTGCGGTTTTCAGTCCAGTTAACTGTGCAGTAATCGTTACAATTTTCAAATCTACTTCGTTTGGTGCATAATTTGCTTCGGGTGTTTTGAGTAATTCAATTAGTTTGGTGAAATGCTCTATAAGCTGGTCATACGATTGCTGTGATGCACTGATAGTATTAGGTGCGGGCGCGTTTGGGTCAACTGGTGCTTGAATTTCTTTTGCTCTCTTTCCTTGTAACTTCCTATTGATACTCTTTGCATCCTTTACCATTTCAGCGGTAGCATCTGAAGTTTTAAATGCGTTTACTAATCGGGTTGAAAGTGTACGAAGCGGGTCGAATAAAATTGCTCGTGCATTTGTTGCGTTATTAAAAGCTACAGTTTTTGTAGTAACGTTTAATAGGTCTGCTTTAGCGGTTGTGAAAAGTGTGTTTAATGAAACTAATTTGATTGGAACTTTTGTTGGATTGTAGGTGGCTCCGTAGCCTGTGATGAATGAAATAAAGTCTTCAAAGTTTGCTACGTTTTTGGCGTGTCCTGTTTCGATTACTGGCATAAATATATTTTTATAAATTGTAAGTTATAAAAATAAAAAAGATATTTTAATAAAACAAATGATGTGGGGAATGCCCACATCATTTGTTTACTTTGAATTATGAATTAATTTTTGAGAACCTTAAAATTATAGGACCTTGTTGATGTCTCTATATTTAGAAAATATGTACCGATGGGTAAATTTGAATTATCAACAATGATGTCATTCATATTTATATTGGCATATGATTTTTGGAGTAAAGTTTTACCAGTTATATCAGATAATGTGTATGTTAAATCTTCTATTTCATTTTTCATTATTGAAATTGTCCAAAAAGATGAAGAAGGGTTTGGGAAAATTATTATGTCGTCATTTGGAGTAATAATATTTCCGATGGAATAGTTTGTTTTTAGGGGAACTCCAATATAAATTAACTGTGCAGTGCAAGGGGTACCATATGTCACGTCTAATTCTAAAATTTGACCATCGTTATATTCAGTGCCACATACATTTGTAGCGGATGAACTCCATTGTATCTTTTGCCCGCTTGTCATAAGTTTAGTAAATGTTCCAGCATTTGAACCAGTGCTTGAGCATGATGGAACATTACAATTTGGATAAACACCTACACCCCAGTCATAGGTAGTACCAGCAGGGGGAGAAGGAAATTGAACTGTGACATCCCATTTATAGCAATTGGGTGTTGAAGAAAGTGTTATAGATGGTGTGGGAGGTGATTGAATTCCTACAATAATTCCTTCTTTTACAATAATCCTATCAGCACCACATGGGTTAGAAATAACTGCTTTTATGAAGCCTGTGGTTGAATACGTAAGCCCTTTAACAACTACTGAATTATTAGTAGATGAGATAATTTGAATATTGGCTGATGTTGACCAAGTAGTGGTGAAACCTGCCTGATTAGGAATTGGATTGTCAAGTGAAATAGTAGTGTTTATACCTGTACAAATATTTGTAAGAGTATTGTTGAATTTATAACTACATATGTCGGGGCAGTTAATATTACCCTTTTGAATTTCTTGTAATAACCATTGGGTACTTTGCTTGGAAACAGAAACGTGCGATTCATTTGCAGTAGGGGCAAAGTAATTATGAAAAGGGATTTCATTGGTACAAACCAAATTTCTATCATCAAACCTTGTTTTCCAGTCAAAGTTTGAACTATTAAATGCTAAAGAACTAACAGCTGGTATGAATGAAATATCATGCGTAAGCCCAACAAACCATGAAGCAACCCAATTACTAATTGAATTACCTTCATCCGCTAGTTCTTCTTGAACATCGTATAATCCACCTGGACACGCATCAATGCAAGACTTAATATCATTATTGGTATAGCTTGTATGATTGCCAATAATATCAAAACAGATATTCCAAAACATGAAAGGAATACAAAATTGTACTTTGCCTTTGAAAATATCTGAAGAGTTTTGGTATGTTGGCAGAAAATTTCCGTTAGCATATCCACTTACAATTGGGAATGCAGGACTTAATAATAGAAAATTATACATTGAGGAACTTGGGCTATGAAAATAATCACCAGTTGACCGACCATTTATTAACGCTACATTTCTTGTTTGTGTAGGAAAACCTATGGAATTTAATGTATTAATCCAAGACTGCCGTTCAGGATTTGAGTTATTGTAATAATTATCGTTTACAGAACCTAAATACTGTGTCTGATTAATAAGCATTTGTTGACTTGCAGGTGATAAAAGATTAGAATGAAGTGTAGTTTGAGCACTGGACTGACCAACTTGCAAACCAAAGAACTTCACGAAGTGCTGTGCAGTTATAGGAATATTAGCTCCTAAATGAGGGCTATCGAAACTTATCCATTCTCGACAATTATGATTCAAGCCATTTTGTTCCATATACCGAAGTGCATATCTACTTATTTGACCACCCATACTTGGACCTATGATAACTATTTTTTCTCCAGGATTATTAGTAGCGAGTTGGGCATTTAATTGTTGGATTAATTTTACTAACGTAAATGCGTTACGTTGAATATAATCTACACCTCCATCAACCATCGCTCCTCCATTAGCATAAATTATTGGATTGAAAATAATTACATCATATCCTTTTAGACGTAAACTGTCGCCCACTTGAATTCCTGTTGCACCATCAAAATAAGAAAGATATTCAGTATATAATTTATCTGGGAATCTCTTATCTTGATAATCAAAGCCATCTAGAACGATGATAGGCTTTTTGATAATATGCTCACATACACTGGTATTTGGAAAGGTATGCGGATAAACAGCAATTTGGGCTTGTCCCTGTAGATTTCCATCATAGCCGTTATATGGAATATCTGCTACTAAAGTTGTTGTAGGTTCTGATGGACATAGTTGAGAAGGTACTCCTACTTTATTTAAACCATCAGTAACTGTGATTTCCTGAAAAACAGTAGTAAGAGTGCCATCTATTAGTTCTGCTTTGATTGTTAATTGATATTCTCCTACTTCGTTAAAAGCTAATACTTTTCCCGAATTCAAAAGAAAATCATGTCCTCCTCTTGTTTTAGTAATGTTGATAGTAACCTTTTTTATGGTGTTAGGATTGTTTTGTAAAATAAACTCGGGGTTTAGTTGCACAAAGTAATTTTTACCAGCAATAATTTCTGAATGCAGTAATGTAGCGAAGGAACTAATTTTTGTTTCATACGCATTATTATTTGTACCATCTTTAAAAACACCATCTTCAATTTTTAGGCTTGAATCTGCCATAGCATTATAAGAAAAAGTATTGAATTTATAATTAATTACACCTATAGATAGTGTATCATGGTGTTGTAAGTAAGCAGTTTTCAATTGTATTTTTTCAGAAGTTTTCATGCCGTGATTTTCGTAAGTAGCATTATATATTTCAAACCATGCCTGATAAAATACTTCTGGTGATACTTTGGTAGTATCTGTAAACATGGTAAGGTTTGCCCAAGGTATTACCCTATTGTAGAGGGTGCCTGTAGTAATTTTTGTTTTATTGAGCTGTGCAGTTATGCTATCGAACCCTTGTGTATAGCTTTTGTCTTGTAAAACAACTTTTAGTTCGTTTTGGGAATACGCTTGTGTATAGAGCAGTATAATGTATATTATTGTTATTATCTTCTTCATGTGTATTATTTTATTGTTTAGTAATATCAAATCGTCCTTCGGTTACGTGCACAATGCTCCCATCCTGCGCTCTAGCATCAAACCAAAATGTACCTGCTATAATATTGTCTGCGCGAGTAATATTTAGTTCTCCATTATTTAATGAATCTGTATAATAGTTTGTGGATGGAATACTTTTAAAACAACGACCTTCACTTTGTCCGTATTCCTTCAGTATATATTTTTTTACGGCAAATTCTTCGTTAATATAAATAACTATGCCTTTGTAATTAATATCCGAACTACAATTAGAAGAACTTATGGTCTTTGTAAGCCCAATTGGTATGGAATTTCCTTCAGCGCAACCAACAGGATTATTTTCATATAAACCTGTAACGGAATATATCTCCCCATTTATTTTGCAACCAAATGTGTTAGCTCCATTTTGTGTAATTGCTGGAAGGGTTTTAGTTGTTTTATTTTTTTTGTTGCAAGAATTATTTGTAATTAAAGCAAGTGAAATTATTAGGATAAGTTTTATACTTTTCATATTATTTTATTTTGATAAAGATACACTGTTTTTGGTGAATAATAATTTTGAGTGTGGCTCTTTTATTTTTTGCTTGTTGTTTGTTTTGCAAAAAATAAATGTGCCACACCTTGGTAAAATATCTGTATTACTGCTGTTGTGTGTAATCATGTTTGTTGTTTTATGCGTTTTGTGTATTTAGTGGTGGCAGGTAACGGCTTGCCGATGACAAGCAGGCAGGGAAATCAAAGTTACTCTGTTGAAGTTAAGAATCAAAAGATGATGAAAGAAAAAAAAGCCCAAATCGCTAGAAAGCCCTGTTTGCTTGTATCGGCGGTTATGTGAGGTGTTATTGAGTTTCTAAATATTCCTATTCTGGAATTAGTACCTGCCTTTCATTTCTATAATCCAAATCCATTATAGCAATATGACTTCTATAATTTAATTTAGATGGATTACCAGTCATTGTGTCACGCAATACTTGTTGAAGTATTATCTTGTTACGTCCATTTAATGCCCAAAACTGAGAAAAACTCTGAGGGAGTGTTTGAAGAACTACAGTATCTAAAGATGACAAATCCAAAGAAAAATATTTATTAGTTCCACTATTATCAGGATTAGATACATAGAAATAAGCTGTATTAACTTTCAGATCAAGCATGTTACCAGTGCCATACATTGGTATTTTAGTAATTAATCTTGACGATAAAGTATTTACATTTTGCTCATAAATTTGGTATTCTTTCGCATTTGAACTTTCTATTCCACCTATTAGAATACTATCGTTTTTCCAAAGACAAGATGAACAATGTGTTGGCAATTCACTTACAACATTTCCATTTTTTATTGCTATTCCACTCCCATTAAAAACATATCTCTCTCCGTTAGGAGACCACTTCGCAAAAAAATCATTTCCAGAATTGGAAAGTTGAATTAAGCTATCTCCATTAGGCTTTATTTTCCATAAATTAGCATCGTTTCCTGAGAAGATAATCCAATTTTGACTACTCCAATCTGGTCTACCTCGTAATTTACTCGAAACCAAATTAGTTTTACCACTGCAAAAATTAAAAGTAAACAAATCCATATCAATTAATGAAGGAGATGTATTACTCATCCTACAATAACAGAATTCATATTCATTACTTGGATTTGTACATGGAAACCAATAACAATATTTCTCAGGATAAATGGTCTGCGGTGGTGTAACACTATTTGTAGATAGTGTCCCCATATATGGATTCGAATATTGCTTACTTCGCACATAAAGCATCTGTTTACATGATGACACATCTACATGATTCAAATATAAATCTTCTTCTTTTTTACAAGATAAAAGAAATGACATGAAAATTACTAATAGAATTAGTGCGTATTTCATTTAAATAAAAAGTTTTTAGTCTTAGCAAATATCAATCTGTATGGAACTTCAGTGTAATTGGTTTAAATAAAATAAATTGATGACTTAACTAATATAATAAAATTGATTTTTTAGTTTTCTACTAAATTGTCTATTCATAACGGTATTTTTGCAGCGGCAGAAAGGATATTCGAAGTTAATCAGTTTGGATTCTGTTCCAAAAGATGATGAAAGAAAAAAAGATCGAAAAGCTACAAAGCCCTTTATGCTGCTGAAAAATGTTACAGGCACACCCTTGTCAATCTTGCCTATTCTTTAATTAGTTTTTTTTGAATTGAAATCGCCTCATCACTAATCTTTACAACATATAATCCATTAGGCAAATCGGTAAGATTAATTTCATAAAAGTTATTAATCAAATTTGGTTTTTCACTATAAACGCAACTCCCAAGCAAGTTGAATACTTCAATTGACTTTACCTTTTGATTAGTATTGGTGCTAAAATAGAACATTCCTTTACTTGGATTTGGATAAATGTTTATTGACGATAAATCCATTTGTGTATGTGAAGATAATGGACCATTCTCCTTTAATATCACATCTCCTTCTCTTGTACCAATTATAATCTTATGATCCGCTGAAGTAGATGCACAGGTTGCAGGATAATATGGAGAATATGATCCATCAATTACCCATGAATTTCCTGCATCAGAACTAATGAATGGTTGGAATAATCCGAACCCAACTATATAACCAAAATTATTTTGGTCAAATACAATATCGCGACAACCATTAATAGGAGACACTGGTAGTTGTGTGAATTGCCATGAATTTCCTCCATCCATTGTTTTGTAAATATGCCACTTATCGGTTATCGCGAATCCCGTTAGATCATCAAAGAATTTAAAATCAGTAATTCTGTCTCCACTAATCCATCCTGCTGGTGTTGTTGCCAGAATCCATGTTGTGCCAGCGTCCGTTGTTTTATATATTTCTTCATCACCGGTAAAACCAATGCTATCGGTTAGAAATTTAATTGCCATTGGA
>Ga0116193_1003783_pt1 | contig 10791 bp, 10 predicted proteins | sample AD_UKC115_MetaG_FD_89892 | JGI IMG/M metagenome (GOLD analysis project Ga0116193, IMG submission 89892) | Active sludge microbial communities of municipal wastewater-treating anaerobic digesters from Hong Kong - AD_UKC115_MetaG | ecosystem: Engineered > Bioreactor > Anaerobic > Digestate...
ATGAACGGCGCGTTGCCCCCCAGTTCCATCGACGTGCGCAGCAGCTTGTCCGAGGACTGCTTGACCAGCGCCTTGCCCACGCCCGTCGAGCCGGTGAACGTCAGTTTGCGCAGCCGCCCGTCGTCGATGAGCGCAGTGGTCACGTCGCCGGGCCGGGATGTCGGCAGCACCGAGAGCACGCCCTTGGGCAGGCCGGCGTCGTCCATCAGCTTGGCCAGCAGCAGCATGGTCAGCGGGGTCTCCTGGGCCGGCTTGACGATCATGGTGCAGCCCGCGGCCACCGCGGGGCCGATCTTGCGGGTGCCCATCGCCAGCGGAAAGTTCCAGGGCGTGATCGCATAGCATTGCCCCACAGGCGATTTGGTCACCAGGATCCGGCCGGTACCGGCCGGGGCGTGGGTGTAGCGGCCGTCGATGCGCACCGCCTCCTCGGCGAACCACCGGAAGAACTCGGCGCCGTACTTGACCTCCCCGCGGCTCTCGGCCAGCACCTTGCCCATCTCGAGGGTCATCAGCGTCGCGATGTCCTCGGTGTGCGCGCTGATGGTCTCGAACACCGAACGCAGGATCTCGCCGCGGTCCCGCGCCGGGGTCGCCGCCCAGTCCCCTTCCACGGCGGCGGCGGCGTCCAGCGCGGCGATGCCGTCGGCGGCGGTGGCGTCGGCAACGGCGGTGATGACCTCCCCGGTCGCCGGGTTGAGCACGTCGAACGTGGAGGTGCCGGCGCGTTCCGCACCCCCGATCCACAAACCGGTGGGCACTGAGGCGAGCAGCTTGGCGGTATCCATCCGCCCATCCTTGCAAAGGCGGCGGTGTCCCCGAAGCTCGTCGTCGAAATCTGGCCGCTCGTCGGCGTCGCCGCGGCACTAGGGTCAAGACATGATCGCCGAGACGCCCGCCTGGACCGCCCTCTCCCGTCATTACGAGCAGATCGGTGACAAGCATCTGCGTGAGTTCTTCGCCGAGGATCCCGACCGCGGCCGCGAACTGACGCTGACCGTGGGTGACCTGTACATCGACTACAGCAAGCACCGGGTGACCCGGGAGACGCTGGACCTGCTGATCGACCTGGCCCGCGCGGCCGGCCTCGAACAGCGGCGCGCGGCGATGTTCGCCGGCGAGCACATCAACACCTCGGAGGACCGCGCCGTCCTGCACACCGCGTTGCGCCTGCCGGTCGGGGCCACCCTGACCGTCGACGGCCAGGACGTCGTCGCCGACGTGCACGAGGTGCTCGGCAAGATGGGCGCCTTCACCGACCGGTTGCGCTCCGGGGAGTGGACGGGTGCGACGGGGCAGGCGATCAGGACCGTCGTCAACATCGGCATCGGCGGTTCGGACCTGGGCCCGGTGATGGTGTACGACGCGCTGCGCCACTACGCCGACGCCGGGATCTCCGCCCGGTTCGTCTCCAATGTCGATCCGGCCGACCTGGTCGCCAAGCTGGACGGATTGGACCCGGCCACAACGCTTTTCATCGTCGCATCGAAGACGTTCTCGACACTGGAGACGTTGACCAACGCGACAGCGGCACGTCGCTGGCTGGTCGGTGCACTGGGCGAGGATGCGGTGAGCAAGCATTTCGTCGCGGTCTCGACCAACGCCAAGCTGGTCGAGGAGTTCGGCATCGACACCGCGAACATGTTCGGCTTCTGGGACTGGGTCGGCGGTCGATACTCGGTGGATTCGGCGATCGGGCTGTCGGTGATGGCGGTCATCGGCCGGGAACGCTTCGCCGAATTCCTGGCGGGCTTCCATCTGATGGACGAACACTTCCGGACGGCCCCACTGACCGCGAACGCCCCGGCACTACTGGGGCTGATCGGACTGTGGTACTCGAATTTCTTTGGCGCACAGTCACGTGCGGTGCTGCCGTACTCGAATGACCTGGGTCGGTTCGCCGCGTACCTGCAGCAGCTGACCATGGAGTCCAACGGCAAGTCGGTGCGGGCGGACGGCTCACCCGTCGACAGCGACACCGGCGAGATCTTCTGGGGCGAACCCGGCACCAATGGTCAGCATGCGTTCTATCAACTGCTGCACCAGGGCACGCGGCTGGTGCCGGCCGACTTCATCGGGTTCAGTCAGCCGGTGGACGATCTGGCCACCGCGGACGGGTCGGGCAGCATGCACGACCTCTTGATGAGCAACTTCTTCGCACAGACCCAGGTGCTGGCATTCGGCAAGACTGCCGAGGAGATCGCCGGGGAGGGAACACCGGCGAATGTGGTACCGCACAAGGTGATGCCGGGCAACCGGCCCTCCACGTCGATCCTGGCGACCCGGCTGACGCCGTCGGTGGTCGGCCAGTTGATCGCCCTCTATGAACATCAGGTATTCACCGAGGGCGTGATCTGGGGAATCGACTCGTTCGACCAGTGGGGCGTGGAGCTGGGCAAGAAGCAGGCGATCGCGCTGTTGCCGGTCATCACCGATGACGCCGCTCCGGCACCGCAGTCGGACAGCTCGACGGACGCGCTGGTGCGCCGTTACCGCGAGGAACGCGGCCGGGCGGGCTGACCTCCCGATCCGCCGAGAGTGAGGTTGTTATCGCGTTCGCCCAGGAAGGGGCGCGAACAACATCACTGTCGGCGACATGAAGTCAGCCGACGGGGATCGTCGCGCAGCCCACGCCGGGGATGCAGCCTGCGGCGCCACCGGGTCCGGCGCTACCGCTGGGGCCGCCCGGAGCCAGGCTGCCGGACGCACCGCCCGGGCCTGCCGTGCCGGCCGGACCACCGGGGATACTGCCGGTCGCGCCGCCGGGACCGGCTGCACCGCCGGGACCGCCCGGGATCACGCCACTGGCACCGCCGGGACCGGCTTCACCGCCGGGGCCGCCGGGGATAGCGCCGGCAGCACCGCCCGGTCCGGCCGTGCCGAGGCTGGCACACGGCGTGCCGTCGGGATTGACGCACGGCGGCGGCATCGGATCGGCCATCGCAACGGGGGTGAAGGCGAGCGTCGCGGCCGCGGCAACGCCCGCGAAAAGTGCGGGAGACAGTTTTGAGTACCTCATGCCGATTCGGCTACCCACTGCGCCCGATCGGATAAACCCCGGTTCAGGCGAACAGCTTGGCGAGCCGGGTGGGGGTCAGTTTCATCAGGGCCACCATCGGGGTCCACGGCCAGCCGGGGACTGCGGCATGACCACGTTCGCCCTCGATGGCGTCGACCATCGCGCGTACGCCGGTGGCGTTGTCCACCATCAGCGAGGTCTTGTTCGCCTTGGCGGTCATCTCCGATTCGATGTAGCCGGGTTCGAGCACCGTGACCCGGATCGGGCCGCGCCCGTATTCGGCCCGCAGCGACTCGCCGAGCGACGACAACCCGGCCTTGCTGGCCGCATACGATGCTTTCACGCCCGGCACCCCCTTGTTGGCCAGCACCGAGGACACCAGCACCAGGTGACCGCGTCCAGAGGCCTTGAACATTTCCAGCGCCGCTTCGATCTGGACAAGGGCGGCAACGAGATTGGTCTCGAGCGTGGCCTTGTTGGCCCACAGTTTGCCCGAACCCAGCGGGGCGCCCTTGCCGATACCGGCGTTGACGATCACCCGGTCGATGCCGCCGAGCGCGTCCGACAGCTCACCGAACACCGTGGGCACCTGGTCGTGATCGTTGACGTCGAGTTCGGCCACGGCGACGGTGATACCGGGATGACGCTGTGTCAGTTCGGCTTTGAGGGCATCCAGACGCTCGGTGCGCCGCGCACACAGGGCCAGGTCGCGACCCTTGGCCGCGAACGCGCGGGCCATGCCCTCGCCCAGGCCTGAACTCGCGCCGGTGATGAGGATCTTCTGCCGGATCATCGGTGCAGCCTATCCGGGTGGACGAAGATGACGGCATGCGTATCCGACTCCTGGTTCCCATCCTCGTTGCAGTTGCCGCCCTCCCGATCGCCCTGCTCATTCCGGCCCCGATGGCTGGGGCGCACCCCGCCGGCGCACTCCACGACCTCGTCGACGCGGCGGCGCTGCGTCTTCAGGTTGCCGAACCGGTTGCCGCGGTCAAATGGCTCGACGGCGGCTCCATCACCGACCCCGCCCGGGCCGCGCAGGTGCTCGACGCGGTCGGCGCCGACGCGGTGGGACACCACGTCGACCCGGGTTACGTGCGGGATATCTTCACCGACCAGATCAACGTCACCGAGGCCATCGAGTACACCCGGTTCGCGCAGTGGAAGTTCGACCCCGCCGGCGCGCCCTCGGCCGCCCCCGACCTGGCGAGTTCGCGGACCCAGATCGACGGATACAACCGCACGATGGTGGAACAGATTGCCCTGCATTGGGATTCGTTGCATTCACCGCAGTGCGTCACCGACCTCGAGGCAGCCCGCGACTCGGTGGTCGCGGCGCGCGGCCTGGACCCGCTCTACCAGCAGGCGCTGACGGCGGCGACGCGCTCCTACTGCCGGATCACTTGAGCAGCTTGGACATTCGCCGGTCGGCGAGAACCTTGCCGCCGGTCTGGCAGGTGGGGCAGTACTGGAAGGACTTGTCGGCGAAGGACACTTCGCGCACCGTGTCTCCGCACACCGGGCAGGGCAGGCCGGTGCGGGCGTGCACCTGCAGCCCGGATCGCTTCTCGCCCTTCAACGTCGCCGCCTGCTGACCGACGGACCGCCGGACCGCATCGGTCAGCACGGTGATCATAGCCTCGTACAGGGCATCCAGTTGCGCGTCGGTCAGCTTGCCCGCGGTGGCGAACGGCGACAGCCGTGCGGTGTGCAGGATCTCGTCGCTGTATGCATTGCCGATCCCGGCGATCACCTTCTGATCGGTGATCACGGTCTTGATCCGGCCCGTATTGCCCGCCAGCACGGCCGCCAGGCCATCGGCGTCCAGCGCGAGCGCATCCGGCCCCAGGGTGGCGATCCCGGGCACCGCGGCGGGATCGGTCACCAGCCAGACCGCGAGCCGCTTCTGGGTTCCCGCCTCGGTGAGGTCGAAACCGGGTGCTTCGCCGGGCGTTCCGAGGTGCACCCGCAAGCCGATGGGCCCCTTGCCCGGTTTGAGCGGGGCTGCGGCCAGCTTCTCCGACCACCGCAGCCAGCCGGCCCGCGACAGATGCGTGATCAGATGCAGATCGCCGACATCGAGGCCGAGGTACTTTCCCCAGCGCGACGCACCGGTCACGGTCTGCCCGTACAGGGCGGTCAGCGGCGGGTCGAAGGTCTTGAGGACCGACAGCGCCGCGACGTCGATGCGACCCACCGGAAGTCCGGTGGCGTGTTGACGCAGATAGTCGGCGAGCGCTTCGACCTCCGGGAGTTCGGGCACGACGTCAAGTCTGCCCGTGAAGTTCGCGGCGTGTCCACCTTGTGCTGACCGGCCCGGACGGCCACGCTGAACTGGTGAATGCTCACGACGAGGCCGACGGCGTCTTCGATCCGGTGGCCCGCTTCCTCCGGTTGCCGTTTCGCACACCGGACTTCATCAACAAGATCGTGCGGGGCAGCATCGACACCACCGGCAAGCGGACGCTGCAGACGCTGATCACCACGTGGGACATCGCCGACGGCGGGCCGTTCGCGGCCAGCGCCATCTCGGCCACCGGAATGGCCAAGACCGTCGACGTGGTCTACGACTACCTGATCGGCCCGGTGTTCGGGCCGATCCTGAAAGCCATTGGTGCCGACCAGATCACCGTCCGCGCGGCACTGTGCGCCACCCAGCTGGTGGGCATCGGTGTGGTGCGCTACGTCGCGCGCGCCGACCCCATTCACTCGATGTCACCGGAGGAACTCGCCGACGCGGTGGCGCCGACGCTGCAGCGCTACCTACTGGGTGACATCACGAAGTAGGTAGGTGTCCATGATCCAGCCGTGGCGGGCGCGGGCCTCGGCACGGAGCCGGAAGATATCGTCGCCGACGTCGCCGACGGTCCCGGACACCAGCAGTTCATCGGTCGTGCCGAGGTAGGCGCCCCACCAGATCCGGGTGGCCGGCGGGCATTCCAGGAACGTGCAGTCCGCGTCGAGCATCACCACTGCCGCGCCGTCCAGGCCGGTTTCCCGCAGCCGCCGGCCGGTGGTGATGAGAACCGGTTCGCCGACATCGTTGAGCGGGATCCGGTGTCGTGCCGTCAGCGCCTGGATGGCGGTGATTCCCGGGACGACGTCGTAGTCGATGTCGATGCGGCGACGCACGAGTTCGAGAATTCGCAGGGTGCTGTCGTAGAGCGACGGGTCGCCCCAGGCCAGAAAGGCACCGACGCCGTCGGGTCCGAGTTCGGCCTCGATGGCGTCGGCCCAGACCGCGGCGCGCGCCTCGTGCCAGTCGGCCACAGTCTGCAGGTAGTCGCCGTCACCGGCCCGTTTGGGGTCCGCCAGTTCGACGAACCGGTAGCCGGGGCGCGAGATGAACCGCTCGCAGATGGTGCGGCGCAACGCGACGAGATCGCTCTTGTGCTCGCCCTTGTCCATCGCGAAGAACACATCGGTGCCGTTGAGCGCGCCGACGGCCTGGGCGGTGACGTAGTCGGGGTCGCCGGCGCCGATGCCGATGACGTGGATGGTCCGCATGTTCCGCAGGGTATGCCACCACCCGATCTGTTCAGCGCGGTACGGTGGCGCGTGCCGTGACTTCGAGTATCCGGTACCGCGGGTATTGACTAATCGGCATTCGCTTCCTACCTTTTGAACATGGCAGCGACGCCCACCACATCGGTGACCCGCGAAGAGTTCTCCGAACGCCTGCTCAGCGGGTCGGTCAAGAAGTCCTACGCCCCGGCGGTGGACATCGACTGGGACGCCCCGATCGATCCGGACAAGTACTTCCTGCCACCACGGATGGTCACGCTGCACGGCACACCCGCCTGGGATGCGATGACCCGTGAACAGCAGATCGAGTTGTCCCGGCAGGAACTGATCAACATCCTCTCGGCGGGAATCTGGTTCGAGAACATCCTCAACCAGGCCCTGCTGCGCGACCTCATGCACAAGAACCCAACCGCCAGCACGACGCACTACGCGCTCACCGAACTCGGCGACGAGACGCGACACATGGTGATGTTCGGAAAGACCATCGCCCGGATCGGTGGAATCCCGGTGCGCCCCAAGCTCTCCCAGCGCATGATAATCAACTCGCTGCCGTTCCTGTTCCGCGGCAGTGTGCTGTGGGCGGCCGCGCTGGTCGGCGAGGAGATCTTCGATTCACTGCAGCGCCAGATCATGGACGACCCCGAACTCCAGCCGATCGTGCAGCGGCTCATGCGAATCCACGTCACCGAGGAGGCTCGGCACATCCAGTTCGCCCGGGACGGATTGCGCAAGGCGGTGCCGACGATGCCGCGCTATCGCCGGATGATCATGGCCAACCTGCACGGCGCCGGCGGCCCGTTCTACCGGATGTTGTTCACTCTGCCGATCCAGTACCACCGGGCTGGTCTGGACGGAGCCGAGATGCGCCGCGCCGCCCGGGCCAATCCGAATTTCCACCGGGCCTGTGTGACGTCGTTCGCGCCGCTGGCCGCGTTCTTCGAGGAGGTCGGTCTGATGGGCCGCGTCGGTCGGCGGATGTGGCGCCGGGCCGGATTCCTGTGACCGTCATCGTCATTCGGGAGGACGGTGACCAGGCGCGGTTCGACAGCAACACCGACACCTGGACGGTCACCCGGGCGGACGGCCGGTCCAGTTCGGCCCGCGCGGTGATCGACGCGCGCCGCTCCGACGACGACGCGGTGGCCGTGCACGGTCTGCCCAACTACTTCCGGATTCCGGGACCGCACATCGAACGCCAGGTCCGCTACGTTGACCGCTGCCTGGAACTCCTGGGCCGATCCGGTTACACCCGGATGGAGGCGAAGTCCCGGATCGTGGTGGGCCGCTGGCGGCCCCAACGGGTGGCCGACCACTTCTATCTCAGCGCAACGGTTTTCGAGGATGGGGACCTCTCCCCGGATCTCTACGATGGGCATGCCGTCCTCACCTTCGGCGACCGGGACATCGCGGTCCGGGCCCGACTCGGGGGCCACGTCGCGGCCATCGACGGGCGTTACCACTGGCGCGGAACCGTCACCGGCGATCTGCCCGACGACGCCCTCAAAGGTCAACGCGCCGTAACCGTTTCGGTCGAGGGCCACGCGGCCCCAGCGCGGCTCGCCGAGCGCACTCCGTGGGGTGGCTATACCGTCACCGGTTCGGGCACACCGCCGTTCCCCATCACCGTCTCATAGCCGGCGGCCGGCAGAGAGCAGCACTGCCGCCAGAACAGCGGCGACACCGCCGGAGATCAGCAGCGGCAGCCGACCGTCGACTCCCCACAGCAGACCGGCCCACACACCCGCGGCCAACACTGCCATCCCGCTGAGCCCCTGGAATACGCCCTGGGCGCTGCCCTGGCAGGAGTCGTCGGCAAGGCGGGAGACCCACGCCTTGCCCACGCCGTCGGTGCAGGCGGTGAACAATCCATAGCTGCCGATCAGCAGCCAGGCGACGCCGCGATCGGCGGTCAGGCCCAGACCCACATAACCGACGGCGAAGAACATGACACCCACGCCGAACACCACCGGCGGTGCGACGCGATCGGCCAGCGCGCCGGCGGGATAGCTGGCCGCCGCGTAGACCAGGTTGTAGGTGACGTAGGCCAGGATGATCTCGACGACGGAGAAGCCGATCTCGTTGAGCCGCAACAACAGCAGCGCGTCGGGGAAGTTGGCCAGGCCGAAGACGACCAGGACCGCGACCGTGCGCCAGTACCGCCGGGGCAGTGCGCCGATATTGGCGAAGATCCGGCGGCGCTCCGGGGCCGGCGGAACCCGGGTTTCCCGGGCCAGGAACACCAGCGCCACGCTGAGCACGGCCGGAACCACTGCGATCCACAGCAGCGGAGCGATCCGGTGGTCCAGCAGTTCGTAGCCGGCGAGCCCGATCAGTGGGCCGAGCACCGCCCCACAGGTATCCATGGCCCGGTGGAACCCGAACACGCGTGCCCGCGCGGTCTCCGGCACGCCGTCGACCAACAGCGCATCGCGCGGTGCGCCACGGATTCCCTTGCCCAGCCGGTCGACGACCCGCCCCGCCAGGACGCCGTGCCACGCCGTCGCCGCGGCGACGACCACCTTTCCCAGCGCCGCCAACCCGTACCCGGTGGCGACCAGCGGGCGTCGCGCGAACCGGTCCGACATCGGGCCCGCACCGAGTTTGGTCAGCGAGGCCGCACCCTCGGCGATCCCTTCGACGGCGCCCACCACGGCGGTCGGCGCACCGAGGACGGCGGTGAGGTAGATGGGAAGCAGCGGATACAACAGTTCACTCGCGGTGTCCTGCAGCAGCGAGACCGCCGACAGCACTTTGACGTTGCGCGTCAGCCAGTGCTGCGCGTCCGCGGCCGAACTGCTCAACGCCGGTGGCCGAGGTCGGGCGCGCGCGACACCCGCTCGGAGATTGCGGTCACTGATGAATTCTTGCGCACGGCGTCCATTACAGTCGCTTGGTACTCGGTGCGACCGTCGCCTTGACCTCTCGGAGAGGACGCCAGTGTCGATGATCAACGGCCTTCCGGCCCACGCCCTGCTCGTGCATTTCGTCGTCGTCCTGGCACCCCTGACCGCAGTGCTGGCGATCCTGTGTGCGGTGTGGCCCGCCGCGCGCCGGCGACTGGTGTGGCTCGTGCTCGCCCTGTCCGTCGCGGTGCTGGCGCTGACGCCGTTGACCACCGAGGCCGGCGAATGGCTCGAACACCGCGTCGGCGAATCACCGGCGGTGGAAACCCACGCGGGCCTCGGTGACACGATGCTCTACTTCGCCATCGCACTGTTGGTGGCCGCGGTGCTCCTCGTGGTGCTGCATCGACGGGAACCGGGCACCGCAGCCGCGGTGATCCTCAGCGTGGTCGTCGTCGTCGCCAGCGCGGCCACCATCGTGCAGGTGGTCCGGATCGGCGACAGCGGGGCACGCGCCACCTGGGGCGATGTCGCGGCGAACCAGCCACAGAACGACGACTAGCGGCATGCGGTTCACATACGCGGAGTCCATGACCGATTCGTCGTTCTACATCCCGCTGGCTCAGGCCGCCGAACGCGCGGGCTTCGATGCGATGACCATCGCCGACAGCGTCGCGTATCCGTTGGAGTCGGACGCGAAGTATCCCTACACCCCCGACGGCGACCGCGAGTTCCTGGACGGCAAGGAGATGATCGAGGCGTTCGTGCTGGCCTCGGCGCTGAGTGCGGTCACCACGACACTGCACTTCAACTTCTTCGTCCTCAAGCTGCCGATCCGCCCGCCGGCCCTGGTGGCCAAGCAGGCCGGCTCGATCGCCGCGCTGTTCGGCAATCGGCTCGGGCTGGGCGTGGGCACCAGCCCCTGGCCCGAGGACTACGACCTCATGGGTGTGCCGTTCGCGCGGCGGGGTAAGCGAATGGACGAGTGCATCGAGATCATCCGCGGCCTGACCACCGGCGAGTACTTCGAATTCCACGGCGAGTTCTACGACATCGCCAGGACCAAGATGACACCCGCGCCCAGCAGGCCGATCCCGATCCTGATCGGCGGCCACGCCGACCTCGCGCTGCGCCGGGCATCGCGCAACGACGGCTGGATGCACGGCGGCGGGCCCGCCGAAGAACTCGACGACCTGCTGGCGAAACTGCAGGAGTACCGCCGGGCGGAGGGCCGCACGGGTGACGACTACCAGGTGCACGTCATCTCGATGGACGCCTACAAGCCCGACGGCATCAGGCGGCTCGAGGACAAGGGCGTGACGGACGTGATGGTCGGCTTCCGGCTGCCTTACATCATCGGCCCGGACACCGAGCCGCTGGAGAACAAGATCCGCAACCTGGAGA
>Ga0116193_1003785_pt1 | contig 10788 bp, 7 predicted proteins | sample AD_UKC115_MetaG_FD_89892 | JGI IMG/M metagenome (GOLD analysis project Ga0116193, IMG submission 89892) | Active sludge microbial communities of municipal wastewater-treating anaerobic digesters from Hong Kong - AD_UKC115_MetaG | ecosystem: Engineered > Bioreactor > Anaerobic > Digestate | place...
CCTGATATGCTTTACCAGTTGGGACAGGATAATAATTTTCCTCCGGTATCCAAAGCAAATGGAGAGGGGTTATTGGCCATAGGCGGAGATCTAAATCCCAAAAGGCTCCTGCATGCGTATAGGCTTGGAATTTTTCCTTGGTACAATCGGAAAAGCCCGATACTTTGGTGGTGCCCCAATCCCAGATTTGTTTTATTTCCAACTCACCTGAGAGTTAGCCATAGTATGAGGCAGGTATTGGTATCGGATAAATTCCAGTATCGTTTCAATACATCCTTTTCCGGGGTTATTAAGGCGTGCAGCGAGGTAAAGCGAAAAGGCCAGAAGGGAACCTGGATCCTCCCGGAAATGATTGCCGCTTATGAAGAAATGCACCGGTTAGGATTTGCCGTCTCTGCAGAAACCTGGAAGGATAACAGCCTGGTTGGCGGGTTGTATGGAATGCGGATGGGTAGAATTTTTTTTGGCGAAAGTATGTTCTCACTCGAATCCAATGCTAGTAAATTCGCTTTTATTCACCTTGTCGGGCAACTAAGAGAGGAAGGAATTTCACTGATTGATTGCCAAACCTATTCAGCTCATTTAGAATCGCTGGGTGCTCAAATGGTTTCCAGGAAATTATTTAGTGAAATACTGGACAGGGAAATAGGCAGTTATCCGTTACCGATATGAATTGAATGGCAATAAATAACCCCCGTACAGGTACTGAATTATTAAAATTTCTTCCTGATAAATTCCAGTTTGCTGTCATCCTCCAGATATAGGAGCAGGTTGTTTTGAGATAATCTGTAATCCACCATTTTATTATTTAAATGGGTAAAAAGGATGGTACGGATTGAAGGGTTTTTACAAGGTCCGGAGAATCCCATCAGGTTTAGGAAATTAATTCGATTGCCTTGTACTGTTACTTTACCATTAAACGAGGAACAGCCATCGAATCCTTCCACTCTTCCCGATTCTAATTGAAAATATAAAGAGGGTTCTTTTCCTTTGAACTCGCTCCTGTTTATGGGGACTCCGTTAATGGAAGAAAGTACCCAAATATCGTTTAGCTGGTTGTTGAATAAAAACCGGCCACACCCGGCATATTGTCTGTTTCCTAATTTAATTAAAACCGCGAGGGCTCCTGCCATTCCATCTTTTTGGAAGCAGGTTGACTGCGAAAGAATAATGTCCAGGGAAGAATCTCCGGATGTAACCCGGTACACCGTTTGTTCATTTTCCTGCGTTTGGGTGAATACAGGTATTAACCGGAGTAAACTGCCATCTCCCGCTGAAAAATTAATTTCTTTATCAAAATCAGCCTCAAGATTCCAATTAACAGGGGTATTCCCGGATGCCGAAAAGTCAATACCAGCCTTCCATTTCCGCAACAATGAATCGGGGAGCTTCGTATTCCGTTGTTCCGAAATTATCTGTTCTGTTTTTTGAGCATGCCTGCCGGTACAAGAAATAATAAAACCGGTAACTATTAGAATTGAAAATAATTTTATTTCCCCGCGCATGGATAAAGATAAAAAATAGCCCGTTAATTTTTTAATAAGGTCGTAATTTGCAATTTCTCAATTATTAAATATGAAGAAAGCCCTTATTCCCCTTTGTGTTTTTTTTGCGGCCTGTAGCAGCCATGTAAGTAAATCTGATATTAAAACAGATACTCCATGCAGTACCGTGGTTCAGGGAAAACTATTTACCTCTATTTTCCAGCAAAAGGCGGCCGAGTACCGGGCTTTATGTTACCAGGCATACAATATCGCCACCTTCCGGATTGATACCTACCGCCCGCTAACGAATAAACCACTTGCGGTAGTTACCGATTTGGATGAAACAACATTTGATAACAGCCCCTACCAGATTCGGGAAGGATTGAAGGGGAAGGATTTTGAACCTTCAACCTGGGCAGAATGGACAGCCCTTGGCGTGGCAGATACCCTCGCGGGTTCAGTGAGTTTTTTCAAATTTGCTGCCTCAAAAGGAGTGGAAGTTTTTTATGTTACCAATCGCGATAAAAGGGATTATCAGGGGACACTTCAGAACCTTAAACACTATGGATTTCCTTATGCTGATTCGGCCCACCTAATAATAAGGCAAAATGTTTCCAGTAAGGAAGTTAGGAGGCAGGCCCTGGAAATGAAGTATGAAATCGCTTTGCTAATTGGTGATAATTTGTCTGATTTCAGCAGCCTCTTCGATTCCAAAACGATGGCTGAAAGGAGGAAGAATACAGATGCTGAATCCAATTTATTTGGATACCGGTATATCATGCTTCCTAATAGCACCTATGGCGACTGGGAACCTGCATTGTATGGGAAAAAAGGACTCACCCTGGCTCAAAAGGATTCTGTAATTCGGGCGATAGGAGTAGGGTTTTAAATGGACTTGCTTTTATAAAAAAAAGTCCCGCCATTGGCGGAACTTTTAATTTAGAAAGTTCGGTTAGGATCAAAATTTTCAAGGTCTTTGGCCACGGCGTTCAAAAAGGTAGCACCCAATGCACCATCAATGATGCGGTGATCATAACTCATCGAGATATACATCATGTGGCGGATGGCAATACTATCTCCCTGCGGCGTTTCAATAACCACCGGCCGTTTCTTGATTGCGCCAACGGCCATAATTGCTACCTGGGGTTGGTTAATAATAGGAGTACCCATTATGCTGCCAAAAGTACCCACATTGGTCAGGGTAAATGTTCCCCCAACGGTATCGTCTGGTTTAAGTTTATTGTTCCTTGCCGCATTGGCTAAATTGTTAACCTGTTTGGTTAGTCCGGTAAGGTTAAGCTGATCGGCATTTTTAATTACGGGAACAATCAGGTTACCACTGGGGAGTGCGGTAGCCATGCCAATATTCAGGTCTTTCTTGATTATGATTTTGTCTCCCTCAACGGAACTGCTCAACATGGGATATTTCTTAATGCACTTTACCACCGATTCAATAAACAAGGGAGTATAGGTAATTTTCTCACCTTCCCGCTTTTCAAATTCCTTTTTAATTTTATCCCTCCATAAAACCATATTGGTAACATCGCATTCTACAAAACTGGTAACATGCGGGCTTGTGGAAACACTATCTACCATGTGTTTTGCAATAAGCTTCCGCATACGGTCCATTTCTATAATTTCTACATTCCCCGAATAGGTGGTAGGAACGGATGCAGGGGCAATGGCAATTTCCTGCTTAGCGGGAGCTGCTGCAGCATGCGTAGGTTGGGAAGGAACGGCAATATTGCCATTTTGTTTATTGGCTATATAAGCAAGAATATCTTTTTTACTAACCCGCCCTTCCTGTCCTGTTCCGGGAATTTGTTCCAGTTCCGTCATGCTAATTCCTTCACTGGAAGCAATATTCATTACCAGCGGAGAGTAAAACCTGGGGCCGGATGAAGGGGATGACGGAGTTGCGGTGGAAACAGGCTTATAGGGTACTTCTTCAATTACCTTTGCTTCCTCATATGGGGTGGCAGTGGGTGCAGATGGGGCAGGGGAAGAAGTGATGGCAGCTTCAGTGCCGGACCTGATTCTGGCAATAACGGTTCCAATGGGAACCACATCATTTTCCTGAAACAGGATTTCTTCTAATACACCGGCAGCGGTGGAAGGAACCTCACTGTCAACCTTGTCTGTAGCTATATCAAGCACCGTTTCATCCTGGGCTATCTTATCTCCTGGTTTTTTATGCCACTTTAGAATCGTGGCTTCCATGATACTTTCTCCCAGTTTTGGCATTACCAAATCAACTAAAGCCATAAAATAGAATTAGTTTTTATCCGGCAAATGTAAGCAAAATGCGGCTGAAGTTTTAATCCTTCCAATCGCCCATTAGAATGGATTTTCGCAAGAGATTAAGGGCATTCATGGCGGTAAGTTCTATGTTTTGCCGCCTTCCGAATCTAAAATGAAATTTTTGGGTAATTTGGTTTCTTCTGGAACCTGCCGCTATCCAAACAGTACCAACCGGCTTTTCTGCTGTACCGCCTCCGGGCCCCATGGTGCCGGATACCGCAATTCCAAAATCAGCTCTTGAAATTTGAAATAACCCCTGCAGCATTTGTTTCACCACTTCCTCGCTTACGGCCCCGTGGTCTTTAAGTGTTTGAGGGGAAACATGAAGCAGGCTTTCTTTTAATTCGTAACTATAGGTTACCGTGGCGCCATCAAATATAGCCGATGAACCCGGGATCCCCGTTATGAGGTGTGAAATATATCCACCGGTACAACTTTCGGCAGTTGCCATGGTTTTCTTTCTTTCCAATAATAATTGCATCACAATCTCCTCCATCGGTTTGTCCTCAGCACAAATCGAAACATCCTTTAACAGGGATTCCATCTCATGGAATTTCCGGTCAATTTCTTCCTCCAAAAAAACAGGATTTTCGTTAATACCGGTAAGGCGCAAACGAACTAAACTGTAATTGGGCAGATAGGCCAGCCGGATAAAGGGAGGCAGGCATTCTTCAAATGCCCTTAATCGATCGGCAATCAGCGATTCCCCAATGCCAAAAGTTTCCAAGGTTTTGTGTAATACCCCGGCTCCCGTCATGGCCTTCCGGATTTCATCAAACCCGTATTCCTGCATGATGGTCTTCATTTCGTAGGGTACCCCGGGAAGGCTGATGAAGGTAGTGCCATTTTTTTCGAACCACATGCCCGGGGCAGTGCCAACCGTATTGGGGAGCACCCGGCAGGTATCCGGTACCTCCGCCTGCCTGGCATTCAGCTCTGTGAGTTCCCTTTTAAACACATTTTCCCAGAGGTGCCGGATATGGGTTAGCGTGGGTTGATGGATATGAAGGCTGCCCCCAAAATAGCGGAGAAGAAAGGGTTTGGTAATATCATCTGATGTAGGGCCAAGGCCTCCCGTAATAATCACCAGGCGGTTATCAAACATCCCATCCAGGGCTTTCCATAAGTCTGCCTCATTATCTCCAACAGCCAGCCTTCGCGATACCAAAAGCCCCATTTTGTTGAGCTCTTGCGCCAGCCAAGCGCTATTGGTATCAATAACCTGCCCGATTAATAATTCATCACCAATAGTAATAATAGACGCTTTCTCCATCCACCCTGTAAATTTGCCCTAAGTTATGATGAAACTAAAAATTTTTCTTCCGCTTTTTATTTTGCTCTTGTCAGGGCAAGTAAATGCACAACCCTTAAGTATTAAATTTTCCTCTGCCATTAATAAACTTGAAAAGGATCCGGTTTTTATTCATTCCTTAATTGGTATTGAAATACTGGATGCCGTTTCAGGAAAATCTATTTATTCCTATAATGCAGATAAGGGGATGGTGCCGGCAAGCACCCAAAAAATTATTACTGCTGCAGTCATGTTAGAAAAGTTTGGACCGGGTTTTCGATTCAAAACATCCTTTTATTTAAAAAAAATTTCATCAGGAAGTTATACATTAAGTGTAGTTGGAAATTTCGACCCCAGTTTGGGTAGTTATAGATGGAATGAGACCTTACCCCACCATATTTTAAAAGGTCTGGTAGCGAAACTGAAGGAAGCCGGTGTTACCCATATTGATACGGTGCAGATTTTTAATCCCTTACCGGGGTATAATATTCCGGAAAATTGGGTTTGGGAAGACCTGGGGAATTACTATGGTGCAACTGCCGAAAGATTAAACTGGCGGGAAAATCAATTTGATGTTCATCTACAGTCTGCTGACGGAGTGGGGAATGCCGTATCAATCCTTCACCACAATGGGCCCGCCGGAATTAAATTTATTTCCGAATTATCTACCGGAGAAAAAGGCAGCGGAGACCAGGCTTACATTTTTCATGCCGCAAACGACAGCATCACTTTTATCAGGGGAACAATTCCACCCTCGGAAAATGATTTTCTGATAAAAGCCTCGGTATTTGGCCCCGGCGCTTTCTTTTCAGATTTGGTAAAGGATAGTTCAGGGATTTTTGAACATGCGGTGGAGAAACTGGAAACAGGGGAAAGTGAAGTAAACCCTGGTTTACTGATTTTTGAAAACTACTCACCCACGTTGGATAAGTTAGTTTACTGGTTCCTAAAAAAGAGTATTAATCTGTATGGAGAATGTTTTTTGCAGCAATTAGGAAATGGGAGAAGAAAGGATGGGTTGGATTCAATAAATTCTATTTTGAGTGGGGCGGGAATTGATATGAAAGGAATGATAATGTTTGATGGAAGCGGCTTAAGCCCCGGGAACAGGGTATCGCCCAAAATGTTGGCGGAGGTGCTGGCATTTGCAAAAAAGCGTGCCTGGTGGCCTGTTTTTTATGATGCCCTCCCAATTATTAACGGGATGCACATGAAAGACGGGTACATTACGAGATACCGTTGTTTTACAGGAATCCATCTCAATACAAAAGGGCAATCGTTTATTTTTTCCCTCATGGTAAATAATTACAATGGGAGTCCGGCAGCCACCCGGCAAAAATTATGGGAATTATTGGATTTGCTGAAATAATCATTTACTGATCATTCCATCCACACTTATTTTCCCGGGTCCAACAAACAGAAGGGTAATAAACAGCGTGAGAAACAAAGAGGCCAGATGCCCTTCATTAAAGGCATCGCCCCCCTTCAATACAAAAACGATATAAGCCATATTAATAATAATGGGGATTGCTGCTAACCTGGTGAAGAGCCCAATAGCCACAAATAGCGCGCAGAAAAATTCGGCAAATATTACCAACACGGTAGTGAAGGTGGATCCGATTCCAAAAACAGAGGGAATGTATTGCGTGGCCCCTTCAAAATTTACCAGCTTGTCGTAACCATGCTTCATTAACAAAATGCCTCCAACAACCCGGAGAATAAGAATTCCGGTATTAAATGCCCCGGCGGAATATTTGATGGAAATTAGTTTTTTCATGTTTTTTCTTTTTGGTTTTAATATCGGTTTATGAAAAGGGGATGAAGTTCCACATGCCAATTTATCAATCCTTTAACAGCCATTTAAAAATAGTTTCTTTTGTTTACATAAATGATTTTTTTATCCGGCATTTTGAAATAGCGCCTCCATTTTTTTATTCCGCGTTACATTTGCCCCGGAAATACAAATAATCCACCATGATGCGAATATTTACAGGCACGGTGCTCCTATCCCTTGTCTATTCTCTTTCATTTTCTCAGGCAACGCATGTAATTACTGATCCCCTGGCCAGGTACAAGCAGGCTCAGGAGTATATGTTGCAGGATAATTACGCTCTTGCATACCCGCTTTTAAAGGAGTTACAGGATAAGTACCCCGCTAATACAGCTTCAGATCATGCATACCTGAACGATGACATCTCCTTTTACTATATCCTGTGTGAATTGAAACTGCAACTGGAAACAGGGGAAGCCAATGCAGAGAAATATATTAATACGGTAGATAATAATGCCAGGGTTCAACTTCTGGCATATAACCTGGCCCATTATTATTTTTTGTATGATAACTACCGTAAAACGATTGAGTATTACGATATAGCCGGATTTGAAAATCTTTCAAACGACCAGATCGCAGACGCCAAATTTGAAAAAGGGTATGCCTATTTTAATTTGAAACAATTTTCTGCCGCCAGGCCGTTATTTGATGAGGTACACCAATTGCCTAATCATAAATACTTTATACCCGCCAATTATTACTTTGGTTTTATTGCCTACAAAGACAGGCAATTTGAAGACGCCTTGAAAGCATTTAAATTGGTTGAAACCCGGCCCGAATACCAGGGGGTGGTACCTTATTATATTGCAGAAATTTACTATTTACAAGGGAAAAAGGAAGAAGCGCTGAATTACGGGCAAAGTGTTTTGAAACGCGGCTCTGCCTTATATTATAACGACCAACTAAAATTGCTCACCGGGCAGTTATATTTTGAGAAACAGCAATTTGCCAAGGCGTTGCCCCTTTTGGAGGAATATGTGAAGGCATCCCCCAAAGTTTCAAAAGAAGTGCTGTATGAGTTGAGCTATGCTTATTATAAGGAGAATCAATTGGATAAAGCGATGGATGGCTTTAAACAATTGAGCAACGAAAAAGACTCCATGGGGCAGAATAGCATGTATATCCTGGGCGATCTTTATTTACGTACCAATCAAAAAGAAAATGCACGGAACGCATTTCAATATAGTGCCTATAACAGTAGTAATAAAAAGCAACAGCAAATTTCGAGGTTTAATTATGCAAAACTATCCTATGAATTGGGGTATCAGAACATTGCATTGACTGAGATGAAGAATTACCTCCGCGATTATCCAAACGCCGAAAATGATAACGAAGCAAAAGAAATCCTGGTAAACCTGCTTGCTAATAGCAACAACTTTTCTGAGGCCCTGGCTTTATATGAATCTTTCGATAAACCCACTCCGGCCATGAAGGCTGTTTATCCCAGGATCTTATTTGGGAGGGCCATGGAATATCTTAACGAAGCTCAATTAGACCGGGCTGATGGGTTGCTTTGGAAAACCCTTTCCGCAAATCCCAGCCCTTCCGTGGCCGCCTTTGCCCAGTTTTGGAGGGGAGAAATTGCCTATCGGCAGCAACGGTATGATGATGCCATACGGTATTTAAGTCTTTACCTCCAGGCTTCTCCGCCAAGCAGAGGGGAAGCTAACCCGGTAAATGCAAAATATGATTTGGGGTATTCCTGGTTTCAAAAGGAGAATTATGTGCAGGCCCAGAAGTACTTTATCCAGGTTGCACCCACTATAACCACGGTATCTCCAGCCATAGAGCAGGATGCCTATCTAAGGGCCGCCGATTGTTATTATATGCAAAAAGAGTATGGAAAGGCTACCGCAATGTACGACCAGGTAATTAATAATGCACTGCCCCAATCCGACTATGCCTTATTGCAAAAAGGTATGATTGCAGGGATAAAAAGCAGCACCGAAAAAATCAAAATCCTGAATAGCATCACGCGGCAGTATCCCAAATCGGGACTCACGCAGGATATAAATATGGAGATTGCCCAAACTTATATTGCCGATCAAAAATTTTCAGATGCCATTCCTTTTCTCAACAAAATAACAAACGCATCCGATGCTACCGGATTAAAACCCCTTGCCTATTTAAAAACAGGGCTTGCCTATTATAACAGCAACGATAATAAAAATGCACTGCAAGCCTATAAAAGCCTGATTCAAAAGTATCCCCAAAGTTCGGAGGCCTCTGAAGCTACTTCTATCATCCGGGATATCTATGTGGAAGAGGGAAAACCGGAGGAGTATGTGGCCCTGATGCGTGAAAACGGAGTAAATGTTTCTGTTTCTGAAGCCGACTCGCTCAGTTTTGCTGCGGCTATGATTAAGTACAATAACGGAGATTGCACCGCTTCCATTCTGAGTTTAGGGAATTACATCAGTAAATTTCCGGATGGGGCCTATGCTACCGAGGCCAATTTTCATTTGGGGGAATGTTTTCAAAAAAATAAACAATGGAATGAAGCGGTGTCTGCTTATGCAAAAGTGAACCAGAAAGGGGTAGGCCGTTTTTTTGAGAAAGCCACCCTCGAGGCTGCCCGTATCAGTTATTTTGAATTAAAAAATTATGAAGCGGCTAAAACATACTTTTCGGCCGTGATTACAAATGCTGCCAATGCTGAGAATACGCTGGAAGCATTGCGCGGGCTGGTACGCACCTATTACCAGCTTAAGGATTACAGTACGGCCAATGAGTCGGCAAAGGAATTACTCTCCAGGAAAGGAATTAGTACCGATGATAAAGCCATTGCTTCTTTGGTATTGGGAAAATCGCAACAATTGGGAAACGATTGTAATGCCGCCATCAGTTCATTTAAATCGGTTGCTGCCGTTAATAAATCTTCCTGGGGCGCAGAAGCCCGGTATGAGGTTGCACATTGCTACTTCGATATGGGCAACCTTTCAATGGCAGAAAAATCGGCTATGAAGGTAATAAAAGAAACCGGGTCCGATTATTGGATTACGAAAGCCTACATCCTGCTGGGGGATATTTTTATGCAACAGAAAGATTATTTCAATGCCAAAGCAACGTATCAAAGTGTAGCTGCCAATTCCGGTATTCCCGAATTGAAATCGGAAGCCAATCAGAAACTGGAACGTGCTATCGCAGAAGAAAAACAAAATTCAAAAATTGCCGACTGAAAACAGAACGAGAAATGAATCGATATATTAAACATGCCCTGTTGGTTTTATTGCCTATAGGAGCCGGTATGAATGTCTTTGCCCAACGGGATACAACAAGACAATCTATTAATATTACCACTTCCTTTAAACCGGTATTACGCAACGCAGTGAAAGTAAACCTATCCGGTTCTCAATTATTATCAGACAGTGTGGCCACCGTGAGGCCTTATATTGTTCCTTCGCAAAACCTATTTTATGCATATCAGCCTGTGGCTGTGAAACCTTTGGTGCTGCAACAGGATACATCTATTTTTTTGGGGGACCGAAATTATGTGAAAGCAGGCTTCGGAAACCTCCTTACCCCTTATGCAGAAGCCGGGCTGGGTTTTGGCGATGGAAAATCCATGCTGATTAACCTGTACGGCAGGTACATTTCCTCTAAAGGAAAAATCGAACACCAGAAATACAGTTTATTTGACGCCAAAGCAACAGGCAGTTATTTTACCGATAAACTGGAAATTGCAGGGGCAATAACGATGGCCCAGCATTATTACAGGTTGTACGGATACGATCATAATTTGTACCATTACAACAATAAGGATGTACAGCAACTGTTGCAAGACCTGAACCTGAAAGCCTGGGTTAGAAATATCCGGCAAAATGATTTTCAATTGAGTTATAACCCATCTCTTAGTTTGGACCTGTTCAGTAACCGGAACC
>Ga0116193_1003786_pt1 | contig 10788 bp, 6 predicted proteins | sample AD_UKC115_MetaG_FD_89892 | JGI IMG/M metagenome (GOLD analysis project Ga0116193, IMG submission 89892) | Active sludge microbial communities of municipal wastewater-treating anaerobic digesters from Hong Kong - AD_UKC115_MetaG | ecosystem: Engineered > Bioreactor > Anaerobic > Digestate | place...
CACGGCGATGCGAGCGAAGCCGAGCAGGCGATCGTTGCGCTTTCCGAGGTCGCACGCGATGCGGCGGATCTCGAGCCATTGCGCCAGAGGCTCAAGGTCCTGCGCGAGGTGCAGCCGCTGCTCGCGCGTGCTGCGGATCTACTCAAGGAAGGACGCGCCAGCGGGCCCGGCGGAGAAACGGCACTCGCGATCTACCGGCGCGTGCGCGAGCTCGATCCGGACAATGCCGTGGCGCGCCAGGGACTCGAGACGATCCAGCGTGGCCTGCTCGACCAGGCGCTCGCCGCGATTGCCCAGGACGACTATGCCGGCAGCGAGAAGTGGCTGGCCGAAGCCACCGCGGTGCTGCCGGACTCGCAGGCGCTGCTCGACACGCGCAGTCGCATCGAGGGCCTGCGCCGGCAGCAGGCCGAGAGCGTGCTCGCCCAAGCGCGCTCGGCCCTCGATGGCGGCGACGCGGCGCTCGCCGAGCAGCTCGTGCAGCGTGCGCTGGCGATCAGCAACGATCTGCCCGGCATTGACGAGTTCCGCGAGCGCCTGCGCAATGCGCGCCTGTACGCGAACCTGCGTCCCGGCGAGGTCATCACCGATCCGTTCCTCGACCGTACCGGTACCGCGCCGGCGCTGGTCGTGGTGCCGGCTGGGCGTTTCCGCATGGGCTCGCCCGCGTCGGAGCCCGGGCATTACAGCGCCGAGGAACCCGAGCACGAGGTGGTCATCGATGTCGGCTTCGCTCTCGGGCGCAGCGAGGTCACCGTTGGCCAGTTCCGCGAGTTCGTGCGTGCGTCGGGTTACGGCACGGCCGCCGAGAAGGAAGGTGGTTCCAGCGTCTACGACGAGACCAGTGGCCGCATGACCGAGGCGCGCCGCGCGGACTGGCGCGACGATTACCGCGGCCGGCGCGCGGCCGACAATCTGCCGGTCATCCACGTCAACCATGCCGATGCGAGTGCCTATGTCGAATGGCTCGCCGAACGCACCGGCAAGCGCTACCGGCTGCCGTCCGAAGCCGAGTTCGAATATGCCTTGCGCACCGGCAAATCGACGCGCTATCCGTGGGGCGACGACGACCCGGTCGATGTCGTCGGCAACCTGACCGGCGCTGGCGACCGCTCGCCCTCGCACCGCACCTGGAGCCGCGCGTTTCCACGTTACGGCGATGGTTACTGGGGCCCTGCGCCGGTGATGAGCTTCCCGGCGAACGCCTTCGGGCTGTTCGACATGGAAGGCAATGTCTCGGAGTGGGTCGCCGATTGCTGGCACGACAACTACATCCGTGCGCCGCGCGACAGCCGCGCCTGGATCAACCCGGGCTGCGAGCGGCGGGTCGTGCGTGGCGGCTCCTGGGGCAGCGACCCGGATCAGGCCCGCTCCGCATTCCGCCTGTCCGCGCTCGGCATCACGCGCAGTGCGCGGGTCGGGTTCCGCGTCGCACGCGATCTCTGAGCCGTCAGCCGATACGCTGCCCGTGCCGAGCGATGCAGGCGCTGTTGCGCCTGCATCGCGTCGTGGCGACCGGCCCGGACGGCCGACCGGCGGTGATCACTGCAGGTACGTGGCCTTGTAGTCCCAACTCGCCGGTACACCGCAGCAGGCGTTCACGCCGACGTAGATCTGCTGACCGCTGGTGTTGTACAGGCGCAGGTAGGCGCGGCCGTCCCGCGTATCGGCCTGCGCGCTGTAGGAATCGAGCGCCGGCCAGCTGCCGTACTTCACGTAGATCGCCGGACGGCCGGCCGTATTGCTGACATCGATCTCGATCTGGTGAGCCGTGTACGGGCCATACCACTTCCACCCGCCGGAGGCGGCGTTTTGGGCATTCTTCTGGTCCACCGTCGGAGTCCCTGGCCAGCCGTAGTAGCTCGATGAGCTGTTGGCCATGTCCTTGGTGTAATCCTGCTGCACAGCGAAGCGTGTCATCAGGATCATGCGGTTTGGCCAGTAGTAGGGGCCGGTGCGTGTCTGAAGCACGTGTTGTTGATTGAATTCGATGACGATGGCGCCGTCCTGGTAGATGCCATTGGCATAGGCATGACCGCCCTCCGCTGGATCGCCCTGATTCTGGTGGATGTTGTGTACGCCATAGCCGGAGGTGAACGGCTCACCGAACACGTAGATGCGCTTCACGCCGAGATTGAAGTAGCCGTCCCAGAGCGGGACCTGATACTGATGCGGCGCCGCGTTGTTCGGGAAGTACTGAATCAGGTTTTCATCGTCGCTCGTGTTCTTCCACGGATTGTTCTCGAGCATCGTGAGGATGGCAGGGCTGCGCAGGAAATCCAGCGCACCGCCGGTCGCCGCACCGGCATCGTCGTTGTAGGGCAGCGCCTTCCAGCCGTCCGGCAGGCTGAAGATGTTGCTCGATGGGCACACGGAGCACGGAAAGCCGATGTTCGGCAGACTGATCTCGCGGTGCCGTATCTGGGATGTCGAGTTACTCGTGGACATGTCCACGGCCGCCTTGTAGACCGTGCCGTTCACGTCGAACGTGATGATGTAGTGCGGCCACTTGCCGTTGAGGCCGGGCTGGCCGGTCCAGGCTTCGAGGCCCCAGGTGAGTGGCTTGCCGACCGCCACGCCATAGCCATCGTTCAAATCGGCATGCGCCGCCGTACCGACGGCGAGCATTCCGAACAGCAGTGCGCCTCGCAACAGCGCCTTGATGAGAGTCATTGCGAATTCTCCACGGACAGTCGCGGGCCGGTGCCCGGGCAGCACGCCATCGCCCCCAGTTCCCCGTGCAAGGATGGCCCGCAGGAATCCTTGCGGCGCCCCATAACGGCATCCTAGAAGCGGACCGAACATGATTCTGGATTAAATTTTTTTGATGGAATCAAGTCACTTTGATTCCACGCGGCCGATGTCGTGCCGTGGGTCGGGATCGTGCAATGAAACGGCGATAGGAAGACCCGAATGGCCCGTCTTCCCGTGACGGCGGTCACATTGTTTCCGGTAATCGATATGAAGTGGATGTGACAGCGCGCGGATCGACTGGCGCGAGGCAGTGCAGCAGGCGCGGGACACGCGTGCGGCGTCCCGTCCTGGATGGTGGCGCCCCCGGCCGCCGCGCCTGCACCGCGGCGGCGTACGACTGGGCTTTCCGGTTGCGCGAATGTCGCGGATCAGACCTCCAGCGAGGCGAGGTCGCCCTTTTCCTCAAGCCAGCTCTTGCGGTCGGCGGCACGCTTCTTGGAGAGCAGCATGTCGATCACCGTGTTCGTGCCATCGTCGGCTTCGACGGTGAGCTGGACGAGACGGCGTGTGTCCGGATGGATGGTCGATTCGCGCAGCTGTCCGGGATTCATCTCGCCGAGACCCTTGAAGCGGGTCACGCTGACCGCACCGCGGATCTTCTCGCGCTCGATGCGCTCGAGCAGCGCATCGCGCTCGGATTCGTCCAGGCAGTAGAACACCTGCTTGCCCACGTCCACGCGGAACAGCGGCGGCATCGCGACGAACACGTGGCCCTCGCGCACCAGCGCCGGGAAGTGCCTGAGGAACAGCGCCGAGAGCAGGGTGGCGATGTGCAGGCCATCGGAATCAGCGTCGGCGAGGATGATGACCTTGCCGTAACGCAGGCCGTCGAGTCTGTCCACGCCCGGGTCGCAGCCGATCGCGACGGCGAGATCGTGCACTTCCTGCGAGGCGAGCACTGCGCCGGATTCGACCTCCCAGGTGTTCAGGATCTTGCCGCGCAGCGGCAGGATGGCCTGGAAGTCCTTGTCGCGCGCCTGCTTGGCCGAGCCGCCCGCCGAATCGCCCTCGACCAGGAACAGCTCGGTGCGCGAGAGATCGCTCGAGGCACAGTCGGCGAGCTTGCCGGGCAAGGCCGGGCCCTGCGTGATCTTCTTGCGCACGATCTGCTTCTCGGCCTTCAGCCGTGCCGCCGCGCGCTCGATCGCGAGCTGCGCGATGCGCTCGCCGAACTCGACGTGCTGATTCAGCCAGAGCGAGAAACCGTCGTGCGCGATGTTCTCGACGAAGGCCGCGGCATTGCGCGAGGACAGGCGTTCCTTGGTCTGCCCGGAGAACTGCGGGTCCTGCAGCTTCAGCGAGAGCACGAACGCGAGCCGGTCCCAGACGTCCTCGGGTGCGAGCTTCACGCCGCGCGGCAACAGATTGCGGAAATCGCAGAATTCGCGCAGCGCGTCGGTCAGGCCGGTGCGCAGGCCGTTGACGTGGGTGCCGCCCTGCGCGGTCGGGATCAGGTTGACGTAGCTTTCCTGGACCAGCTCGCCCTCGGGCAGCCAGGCCAGCGCAAACTCGACGCCTTCGGTCTCGCGCTGCACCGCGTGCACGAACAGCTCCGGCGGCAGGTAGTCGGCCTGGCCGAGCATCGAGCGCAGGTAATCGCGCAGGCCGTCCTCGTAGTACCACTCGTTGCTTTCGCCGCTCGCCTCGTCGGTCAGGCGCACGGTCAGGCCCGAGCACAGCACGGCCTTGGCCTGCAGGAGATGGCGCAGGCGTGGCAGCGAGATCTTCGGTGTGTCGAAGTATTTCGGATCCGGCCAGAAGCGCACGGTCGTGCCGGTCTGCTTCTTCGGCACCGTGCCGGCCACCTCGAGCGGACTCGTGCGGTCGCCGTGCGCAAAGTGCATGCGATGGATCTGGCCATCGCGCTTGATCGTGACCTCGACCTTGGACGACAGCGCGTTGACCACCGACACGCCGACGCCGTGCAGCCCGCCGGAGAACGCGTAATTGCGGTTCGAGAACTTGCCGCCGGCATGCAGCCGCGTGAGGATCAGTTCGACGCCCGGAATGCCTTCCTCCGGATGGATGTCGACCGGCATGCCGCGGCCGTCGTCGGTCACCGTCACCGAGCCGTCGGCATGCACGATCACGTCGATGGTCCTGGCGTGACCGGCGAGTGCCTCGTCGACCGAGTTGTCGATGACCTCCTGCGCGAGATGGTTCGGCCGCGAGGTGTCGGTGTACATGCCCGGCCGGCGCTTGACCGGTTCAAGACCGGACAGGACTTCGATGTCGGCGGCGTTGTAACGATTGTTCATGGGCGGCTGTCGGGAGACGGGCGGCGCGAAGGCCGCGCAGGATGGCGGTGCGTCCCGGCAGGGTCAAGCCCGGGTGGTCCGTTCCGGTGCCGTGCGCAGCGGGGCACCGGTGATGGAAATGGCTCGCACCGGGCGGACAGAACATGCCCTGCGGCGCTGGCCGGCGCAGCCGCCGCTCAGTCGATGGCCAGCACCAGGCTCGCGAACCTCGCACCGACGGCATCGCGGCGCGTGCCGTAGTCCCAATGCCATGAGCGCACGCCGAGACCGGCGGATCCGGCGAGCGCGGCGAGGTCGGCCGGCGTGTAGGGCCGGATCGTCTCGTCGGTGACGAACTCTTCGCACAGCAGGCCGTCGCCGGCATAGCGCCGGTAACGGCGTTCGATGCGGTTGCAGCCGTCCGCGCGCACCGCGATGCGCTTCTCGCGCTCGAGCAGTCCGTCTGCATGCGGACGGCGGTAATCGAGGCGGAAATCCGCGAAACCCTGCACCGGTTGCGGCACGAAGGCATCGAGCACGATGCGACCGCCGGACGCGAGACGGGTGCGCAGCTCACGCAACACCGCGCTGGCCTGCGCGGGCTCGGTCAGATAGGTCACGAGCGAATACGGCAGCAGGATCGTGCCGAAGTGGCCGCCGACGCCGAGCGCGCGCAGGTCCGACTGCGCCACGCGCGGCATGAGCCCTCGCGCCTGCGCGTCGCGGCACAGGCGCGCGAGCATTGGCAACGAGCGGTCGATGCCGAACGCCTCGACGCCGGCCGCCAGCAGCTCGATGAGGATGCGGCCCGTGCCGCAGCCGAGCTCGAGGACTGGGCCGGCGTGCGCTGCCGCGAGGTCACGATAGAAGGCGACGTCGTCGAACGGCATGCTGCGGCCCATGTCGGTCGCATAGACCTCGGCGATCGCGTCGTAGGACCACGCTCCACTCACGGCGTGCTCAGCCATCGTCACTGGTCCCGACAGGGTGGGGCGTTGCAGAACTGCCGTCGAGCAGGCGCCGGTACAGCGCGAGCTGGCGCGCGGCCATCGCGTCCCAGGTATGGACGTCGAGACGCTCGGGGTCGGCGCGCTCGAGCCGATGGCGGCGGGCGGTGTCGGCGAGCAGGGCGGCGACGGGTTCGGCCATGCCGGCGATGTCCGGTGCGAGGACCAGTCCCGGTAGGCCCGCCGCGGCGAAGCCGCGCGCACCGTCGGCCGTGCTCACGCAGGTGCGACCGGCGAGCAGCGACTCGATCAGCTTGATCGACGAGCCGCGGATGTCGTGTTGCGGATTGAGCGTGAGGCTCGCTGCGGCGAGGTGCGGCGCCGGATCGACGAAGGCCGAGATCACCTCGATGCCCGGCTGCTGCCAGCGTGGCTCGCGTGCGACGACCTCGGCCGATTCGGCACCGCCGAGGATGCGCAGCACGAGCGTCGGGAAGCGTGCGCGCAGCATCGGCCAGCAGGCGTCGATGAACTCGGCGATGCCCTCGCGGTTCTGCGCATAACGGAACGGGCCCATGAACAGCAGGCACGGCGGCGTAGACGGCGAGGGCGTGTAGACCGTGCGCCGGTCCACCGCGCCGTTGCCGATCTCGACGACACGCGGATGGCGCAGCAATCGCGCATCCTCGGCCGAACAGGCAACGATCGCGTCGTAGCGCGCGATCAGCGCGTGCTGGCGCTCGTCGCCGGCCGGATCCGCGCCAGCGCTCAGATACACGTCGTGCAGGCCGAGCAGCCAGCGCGCGCGGCCCGTGCGTTCCTCGGCGAGCCTGGCGAGCTCCATGAATTCGACCTGGATCAAGTCCGGGTCGTACAGCGCGACGAGGCGCTGCAGTTCGCGGCGCAGATGCGGCCACGCATGGCGCTCGATGCGCGCAGCGAGCGTCAGTGGCGCATCGCCGGGCCGGTCGCCGCGCCCTTCGACGAGGTGGGCGGCGCGCAGATGCCGGAACCACGGCTCGGCCGTGGCCGAATACAGCGAGCGCTCGTCGCCGAGCAGAATGAAATCGACGTGGGCGGCGAGCCGCGTGACGAGTTCCGCGATACGTCGCGCACCGCCGTGCGCCGGCGGAAACAGGGCGAACGGTGCGACCAGCAGCACGCGCGGCCGAGCCGCGGCGGGCGCCGGACGCGGTGCATACCAGCGGTCGCTCGCGAGGCGATCGAAACGCAGCCCGCGGCGCTGCGCGCGGCGCGTGGCGAGCCGCGCGACGAAGGTGCGCCAGGCGAGGCCCCATCCGCGCAATTCCTCACGCGTGGCCGGTGGCGCGGCGGCGATGCGATGCATGAGCTGGCCGGGTCGCAGGCCGGTCCAGCCGTGGCGCAGATCGAACAGCAACGCATTGCGGCGCACGATGCGCGCGACTTCTGTCGCGTCGCAATGACGGTTCACCGTGCCGCGATGGTGATGCCAGGCATGCGAGGTCGGACAGAACAGCACTTCCCAGCCTTCCGTCCAGGCGCGTACGCCCCAGTCGGCATCTTCCCAGTAGAACGGCGAATAGTCCGTCGAGCCGGCGACATAGCGACGCAGCAGGCCGGTGCGGCACAGCGACGAGCCGCCGCCGGGATAGAGATTGCCGCGCGCCAGCTCGCCGGGCTCCGGCTCGCGCTCGTAGACCTCGGGCGTCTGCGGGTTCCAGACGAAATCCGACCAGCCGGTTTCCTCGCGGCGCCGGGCGGAATCCGCAAAGAAGATCTGCGAGGTGACCGCGAACACCTGCGGCTGGCGGTAGGACAGCAACCGGGCCAGCGCGTCGGGGGCGAGGCGCATGTCGCTGTTGAGGAGATACGTCCACGGCTGCCGCACGGCGGCGAGTCCGGCCGCGACCGCGCCGTTGTAGCCGAGCGGCGCGGTGTGGAATTGCCAGGCGAAACGCGCATGGCGCGATTCGAGTGCGCGGTAATCTGCGCGTGGCGCGCCGTTGACCACGATCACGACCTGCCAGGGCTCGTCGATCCGCGCGAGTGCCGCCTCGAGCGCGGCGAGCGTCTCGGCGAGCAGATCCGGCGTGCCGCGCTCCGGCACGATCACCGCGAGGCCGGGCTCGTCACGATGGTCCTGCCGGCGCAGCGGCCAGCGACCCGGCGCGAAGCGCGCGATCAGCCCGGCGGCATTCAGGGCGACATAGAGCGGCGCGTAGGCCCACAGCCGCGGTGCGCTCCACCAGTGGCGCAGGCCGCTCGCCGGGTCGCTCATACCAGCCACTCGGCCTCGGGCAGCCTTTCGCCGCGACGCCAGCGTGCATGCCAACGCAGTGCCTGTTCGGCGAACATCGCGCACCACGCGTTCGGCTGCGGTGCGGATACGTCATTGCGGAACGCGAGCCGCCCCTGTGCATCGAGCCGCGCGATCAGTGCACCGGCGAGTCGGTCGAGCGCCAGATCCGTCGGTGCGCCGGGCACGCCGGCCGCGCGCAGCAGCAGACCCACGCGCAACGCCTGGGCAACGATGTCATTGCGCGGTACGTCCGAGCCGTGTTCGGCTTCCGGTAGGCTGCCGTCGGGCTTCTGCAGCGCGAGGCAGCGGTTGAGCAGGACGGCAATTTTCGCGGCGGCCTGCGGCTGTGCGACGAGCAGGCCCTCGGCGAAATACAGCGTCGGGTGCAGCATGTCTAGTTCGATCGCCCCGGCCGATGCCGCATGGTGCGCGGCGAGCGCGTCGCAGGCCTGCGCGAGCGCATCGGGCAGCGGGTGATGACGCGCGGCGAGCGCGACGCGCGAGCTCGCCTTGACCAGGAACGGCCCGCCGAGGGTCGACCAGCGGCCGGGCAATTCGACGCTGGAATCGAGGCGGCGCGCGGCACGCAGTTCGCCGTCGGCAGCGACGAACGCCGTCAGCTCTTCGACGAGCCGCGCGAACGGTGCATCGGCCGTTTCGATCAGGCCGGCCTCGCAGGCGGCGCCGAGACCGCGCACGAGCATCGCGAAGTCGAAGAAGAATGCGGCCGCGTTGCGCCAGTCCGGTTCGGCCTCGGCGAGATAGGCGCGCGTGGCCGGCAGGCCGCCATCGGCGAACTGGCGCAGGGTCCAGCACGCCGCACGCTGCGCGGCTTCGCCGGCGGGGCCGTCGCCGATGGCGGTCTTCGCCTCGGCGAGCCAGTGCAGGTAATAGCCGGTGATCTCCGGATAGACGTAGCGTGGCCGGCCTGCGGCATCGAGCGCGCCGATCACGCCGCCGGTATGCGGGCCATCGCGCAGCTGCACGGCAGCGGATAGCAGCCAGCCGCGCAGCCCGCGGGCCGCGGCATCGCTCTCGGCTGGCGTCGGATGGCGTGAGGCGTCGACGGGAATCGGGCCGGGTGTGCTCATCTGGTGATCCAGGCGGGTCGGTCAGGCATCGGCGGTCAGCGCCGCGCCGACGTCTTCGTTCGCGGCCTGCGGCAGGAGGAAGGTGGCGATCCGCCGTGCGATACGTTCGCCGCTGTGGCCATCGCCATACGGCGCGCTGCTGTCGAACGGCCGTCGCGGTGGCCGTGGCGCCTGCAGCAGGCGGTGGGCCTCGGCGAAGATGCGCTCGCGCTGCAGCGGCACCAGGGTCGCGCAGCCGAGCGCCACGCTCTCGGGGCGTTCGGTGTTCTCGCGCACTACCAGTACCGGCACGCCGAGGTGCGGCGCTTCCTCCTGGATGCCGCCGGAGTCGGTGACGATCAGCCGCGAACGGCCGAGCAGGGCGATGAATACGCGGTAATCGAGCGGCTCGACGAGGGCGATGCGCGGATGTCCGCTGAGGTGCCGGCGGATGCGCGCGCCGACACTCGGGTTCGGGTGCACGGGGCAGACCAGGCCGAGATCGGGTTCGGCGCGCAGCAGGTCGAGCACCGCCGCGCACGCGGTGTCGAGTCCGCGGCCGTAATTCTCGCGGCGATGCAGCGTCAATGTGACGAGCGCGCCGGCTTCCGGCAGGAACGGCAAGGTCGGCGCGGGCTCGTCGAGCGTGCGGCGCAAGAGGTCGATCGCCGTATTGCCGGTCCGCTCGATGTCTCCGGGTGCGATGCCCTCGTCGAGCAGGTGCTGCTCGGCGGTGGCGGTGGGGGCGAAATGCAGGGCCGCGAGCGGTGCGATCCGGCGGCGGAACATCTCTTCGGGAAACGGGCGATACGGATGCGCGGTGCGCAGGCCGGCCTCGACATGCGCGAGCGGCAGGCCGAGATCGCGCGCGGCGAGCGCGGTCGCGTAGGCCGTCGAGGTATCGCCCTGGGCGACGAGCAGGTTCGCGGCGTCGGCGCGGGCGATGTCGCGGATCCGCGCGCGCAGGCCACCGACGCCGTGCGAGAGCGAGCCGGCCACGAGCTGGCCCGGGGCGAGATCGCAGGCGATGCCGAGGTGCGCGAACGTGCGCTCGACCATCGCGTGGTGCTGACCGCTGTTCAGCAGGCGTGGCACGACCGTCGGCTCGGCACGCAGGGCGTGCATTACGCTCGCGAGCTTCAGACACTCCGGACGGGTGCCGGCAACGACGAGCACGCGCGGCGCACGGGAAAGCGGGGGCATGGGCTGAATTCGACTCGGGTGACGGCGGTCGCGGGGCGACCGCCGAGCGGCGGCGAAGCTTAACGGTGGCCCATGCAAAGCTCAAACCATGAGGAACGGGCGCGTGGGAACCCGAATGCCGGCCAGCGCGGACCGGCCGGAATGACGGGCTTCCCAGGCTGGGCCGGCCGCCCGGTGTCGTTCAAAGCGGTGCGCAGCGGGCACCGAGCCAGGCCCGTTCGGCACTGTCGAGCAGCGGCGCGAGGCGGGCGAAGACTTCGTCGTGATAGGCATCCAGCCAGGCGATCTCGCCGGCA
>Ga0116193_1003787_pt1 | contig 10787 bp, 3 predicted proteins | sample AD_UKC115_MetaG_FD_89892 | JGI IMG/M metagenome (GOLD analysis project Ga0116193, IMG submission 89892) | Active sludge microbial communities of municipal wastewater-treating anaerobic digesters from Hong Kong - AD_UKC115_MetaG | ecosystem: Engineered > Bioreactor > Anaerobic > Digestate | place...
CACACAAGCTCGACATGCTCGATGGCGCGAGCGACGGCGTGCCGCCGCTGCCGACCTGGATCGCGCGCCGCGACTGGATTGCGGCGTTCGAGGCCGCGTTCGAGGCGCATGGCCGCGCCGTGCGGCGCGGTCGCGAGACGGCGATCGACCCGTACGCCGCCGACGCGCCCGACGAGTTCTTCGCCTGCACCAGCGAGATGCACTTCTCGACGCCCGCGGCCCTGCGCGCGGCCGCCCCGACCGTGGCGGCGCTGCTCGCGGCATATTACGGACCGCCACCCGACTGAATCGATTTGCACCCCCCGAGGGTGATCGGTAGCCTTGCCCGCCCGCATTGATCCGCCGACTTCGTCTAGCGACGCCCTCCATGACCTTGCGTTCGGCCCTGCTCTGTCTGCTCCTCGCCGCGCCCGCGGCCCACGCCTGCGATGGCCGGTTGCGTATCGAGATCCCCGAGGCTGGCGTGTACGGGCTCGATCAGGCCTCGATCGCCGCGGCGCAACCCGCCCTCGCCGACTGCCCGAGCGATGCGCTGGTCCTGACCTGGCGCGGCAAGGAAGTGCCGGTCCGCGTGGTCGACGGCGGCGATGGCCGCTTCGGGGCCGGCGACCGCATCGAATGGCTTGGCGAACCGCTGCACGGCCCGGAATCCTGGTTCGATCCGTACAGCACGGTGAACGCCTACGTGCTCGCCGCCGCACCGGGCAAGGCACATGCGCGACTCGCCGACGTCGTGCCGGGCGGCCCCGCCGCACCGGCCCCGCTCGAGCGTCGGCTGCATCTCGAGCAGGACAACCTGATGATCCGGCTCAACCAGCAGCTTGTGAAGCTCTGGGAGGAGCCGGATTACTGGCACTGGGCGAAACTGACCCAGGTCGATCCCGAGCCGTTCGCGTTCGAATTCGATCTGCCCGATCTCGCCGCAAAGCCCGGCCGGATCGAGGCCGACATCGCCCTGCGCGGCCTGTCCGAGATTCCGCCGCAGCCCGGCCAGGCCGGCCCGCGCCCGGCCGATCACCGCATCGAGCTGAGCCTCAACGGCCAGCCGGCCGGTGCCGTGGAGTGGAGCGGCCGCGCCGAGGAAACCCACCGCATCGCACTGCCGGCCGGCGCGCTGCGCGAACGCGGTAACCGCCTCGAGTTGCGTGTGCCGAAGCGCTTCCCGCCCAACGATCCGCGCAACGCCCTGGTCGACGTGGTGATGTTCAACTTCGTCGAGTTCGCCTATCCGTTGCGTGGCACGGCCGGCACCGAGCCGCTCACCACCGCCGGGTCCGGCGCACCGGTGCTCGCGCTGACAGGCGAAGCGCCGGCACTGTATGGCAGCGACGGGCATCGCTATCTCGCCCAACCGGCCGGCACGGGCCGCGCACGTTATGTGGCGCTGCCGTCCGGCGTAACCCTGTATCCGCTCGCCGACACCGGCGAGCTGCGCCGGCCGTCGCGGCTGCGTGCGATCAATCCGGTGGACTGGCACCACCCGGCGCAGGCCTACGATTACCTCGTGATCGCCCACCCGCGGCTGATCGCGGCGATCCAACCGCTCGCCGAGTTCCACCGCCAGCGCGGGCTCAAGGTCGCGGTGCTCGACGTCGAGGATGTCTACGACCAGTTCAACGACGGCATCGTGCATCCGAGCGCGATCCGCGCGCTCGCGGCGTCGGCCTACAAGGATTGGTCCACGCCGCGGCCGCGCTACATCCTGCTGGTCGGCGACGCGAGCTTCGACATCCGTCACCAGAAGATCGATCGCCTGAAGATCGCCAAATGGGCGGATCGCGAACTGCTCGAGCCCGGCCACTTCGGCGACATCCCGAGCACGCCGTACGCCGACACGCCGGCCGATCTGCCGAACCGCAACCTGATCCCGACCTGGCAGTTCCCGTCCTACGATGGCCAGTCGGCGAGCGACAACCATTTCGTCAGCGTCGGCAAGCACGAGCTGCACCCGGTCATCGCGATCGGCCGCCTGCCGGTCGTCGAACCGGCCGAGGTCACGGCGATCGTGCAGAAGACCATCGACTACCTGCGCACGCCGCAATTCGGCGCGTGGCGCCGCGACGTGATGTTCATTGCCGACGAGACCGACTACTTCAAGCAGAGCTCCGACCGCATCGCCGAAAGTCTCGGCAGTCAGGGCTTCGTCAGCGACAAGGTCTATGCGAGCCCCGAAGAGGCCGACAACCTCGCCCACCAGGCCGACATCAAGAAGGGCCTCAACGAAGGCCGCCTGCTCGTGCACTTCATCGGCCACGGCGGCCGCTACATCTGGCGCACCGGTCCGCCGGACCTGCGCAAGAACCACGACCTGTTCACTCTCGACGACGTCTCGAATCTGCAGAACGGCGGCCGCCTGCCGCTGGTGCTGTCGATGACCTGCTACTCGGCGCCGTTCGACAACCCGACCGAAGACTCGATCGGCGAACGCTTCCTGCGCGAGCCCGGCAAGGGCGCGGTCGCAGTGTTTGCGGCCTCGTGGCGCAACAGCCCGTCGCCCGAATACAGCAAGGCGCTGATCGAGCAACTGACCACGCCGGGCACCACGGTCGGCCAGGCGATCGTCGCCGCCAAGACCAAGATGCTCGATGCGACCCTGATCGAGACTTACAACCTGCTCGGCGATCCGGCGCTGATCCTCGAACGCCCGGCCGGCGGCGTGACTCTGCATCGTGATACCGGCTTGAGCCACGCCACGCGCACCGAAGCGCGCATCGACGGGCCGGGCTTCCACGGCACCGTGCACGCGGCCTGGGTCGATGCCGATTCCCGGGTCATCGCGACCCGCACCTTCACCGCACAGGGCAAGCGTTTCGTGATTCCGGATCTGGGCGCCGAAGTCGCCCGTGCCCAGGTGCTCAACGTCTACGTCGCTGACCCGGACCGCGCCTTCGACGCGATCGGCAGCCTGCGCCTCGCCGCGCCAGAACTGGCCAAACCGGTAGCCACAACGACCGCGCAACCTGCCGCCGCCACCGCTCCGGCACCCGCAGCGCCCGCAAGCAACGTGGCCACGGCTGCAGCGGCAACCGCTGCGCCGCCCACCGCACCGGCTGCGACGGTCAAGCCGCCCCCCAGCGGGCCACAGCCGGATGCGATCCAGCGCAACGGCTTCGAAGAAGCACCGCCATCCAAGCCGGCAGGGAAGCGGCGCTGAGTGCGAGCGTGGCTGACTAATTAGATGACTGAGACGACACTCAGCTGAACTGGCGTTTATACGAAACAACCTGTTGAGGAAACACCTCTTGATATAGAGGGTATGGAACGCCAAAAATATTAACCTCTATGTTCGGCGGTTCGATCTCAGTGGAGAAGTCGATGATACCTACGCCCACGCAAGGAATGTCAGTCCCGACTTCTGATCGAACTGAGAGCTTCAATTGCGACTGATCAGAATGATTGGACCTACATTCGCTCTGCATGCTCGCGTAACCCTCAAATGGCTCGAATACACCAAACGCAACGCCCATAGGCGGATCACCATTCTCGAGTTCCGAGTAGCCAACCAACATATTTCCTGAGTAGATAGAGAACTTTGGCATGCCTGCACCTAAGTAAGCATTCCCCGGCAAAGCCGGGGCGGTTTACACCTGCTTGAGGACCTTGAGCAGGTGCGCGAAATCACCGACATCTGGCTGCAACGTTACAACAAGAACGCCCGCATGAGTCACTTGGCAACCTGTCACTAAGCGTCTATCGCGGATCCCGCGAACGAGCACCTTCTCATTTTGAATGCACGAATTGCCGGGGAAGGCCACGCTTCTTCTTTACCATTGCGCGGTTCCTTTTATGACGCAAAGCGCATGGATGCGACTATACCATAATGCAGTGTCGGCCTGAATTAATTACTAAGTATCACTCTATGGCGCAGAACAGGGGAAAGCGTCACGAAGCGCCATAAGCACTAAGAATGAATCATTCTCGTGCAACTCTTTTGGATTATCTCGCAGATAATTTACGACAATGCGAGCAGCTTGTCCGTTATTGATACCCTTAGGAGGTATGCAAAATATGGCTTTATCTTTGGCAATAACCTGATAGAACTGATTGGTATTAACTACACCCTGAACAAGGCCTAGACAGAAAAACTCGTTTCGCACTGACTTAGCATCAGTATGCCCTTCACCATCCAGAGAACGGACTAGAGCACCGCAGCTCTCCAATAGAGCCGTGCCGTGCGCGCCTTTGGCCTGAATTGATGCACATGCAACCCCTAAAACGAAGAAAGCTACATGAAGTTTCATTACTCACCCTAGGTTAAACTGGAAGTGGGCCATGCATCCGGGGTGCACCATTGCATGGTCGTGTTCGCTTACCAAAGCGTCAAGAGAAATTTTGCCGCAAAGGCGCTAGGCCTACGCCCATCGATTTCATTCGCGCCGCCCCCGGCGGGGTCACATGGGCGCTGCATGCTGAACGCGGTCGCTTAATTCAGGCCAAGTTGCGACGCAAACGCCACATCCCAGCGCCTCTGAGCAGCTCGGTAATGACTGGAAACGTGCCGGGTTGCGTCTGCTTTGCGTGAAGTGCTGGTAAAGCCCTGATGCGGGTGCGTAGCACGTATGAGCGAGGAGGCATTCTAAGGCAGGCGAATTGAAGCGATCCGTGCCGCTTATACCGCCCGCCCCCCGCCGTCGCGCGCTGATGGCGGCCCCTTGGCGCCCCCCCTCCCCCACAGCTCACGCAGCGCATTGCGCAGGTAGCCGCGGTCGTAAAAGTGCGGGCTCATGTGCCTAGCGAAGTCGGCGGGCGGGATGCGCCGGGTGGCGCGGATCGATCGGCGCTTCCGCCACATGCGCGGCAGGCGGCGCAGCGCGTCGCGGTAAAGGCGGAACACCACGCGCGCCTTGCCACGCAGGCTGTGGCGGATGACGATGCCGGCATGCAGGGCGAGCACCCACGGCAGGTGGCGCAGGATCAGCGAGGCCGGCACGCACTTCACCAGCATCCAGATCGAATTGCGGATGCCGTGGTACAGCACGAAGTCGTTGAAGCCTCCACCGCTGGATGCCTGGCCTTCGTGCCGGGCGAGTGGCGTATCGACATAGCGCGGCGTGAAGCCGAGCAGCAGCGCGCGGGCGGCGACGTCGGTGTCCTCGGCGTAGCAGAAGAAATCCTCGTCGAACATGCCGCCGTGCGCGGTGCGCAGCGCTTCGAGCACGCGCCGCGCGTAGACCGCGCAACCGCCGGTCGGACCGAAGTACGGCTCGGCCGGATCGAGCCGGTTTGAGGCGAGCAGGCTGCGGTAGAACGCGATGCCGAGCGAGTCGATATCGCTCAGGCCTTCGCCGACGTGCATCTTCAGCACGCGCCCGCCGAGCAGGTCGGCATCGTCGCGTCCATCGAGCAGATCGAGGATCGTCGCGCCGAGCGCCGGCGTGGCGATGGCATCGCTGTTCAGCAGCAGCACGTGGCTGATGCGCGGTGACTCAAGCAGGCGCGTGATCGCGCGGTTGCAGCCGGCCGCGAAACCGATGTTGACCGGGCTCGCGATCAGCGTCGCGCCCGGCCAGCGCTCGGCGAGCCCGTCGCGCAGGGCCGCGACTTCCTCCGGCCGCGAGCCGGAATCGACCACGACGAGGCGCAGGCGCTCGACCCACGGCTGCAGCGATTCGACGCAGCGCAGGGTCAGGCTGGCCGTGTTGTAGTTGACGAGCACCGCACCAGCGAGAGGCGATGTGGCGGACTCCGGCGATGCCACGTCGTCGCCCGCGTCCGGCTTCGCCGCCGCGTCACCTGATGCGGCCCACGCGGTCGTCGTGTCGGCCGAGGCGATGGCGGTACCGATGATGGCTGGTGATTCGCTCGCCGCCGCGGCCGCGTCGCCCGCTCGCAACGCAGTCCGGTAGACGTCGAGCGTCGCTTCGATGCAGCGCGACCAGGCATAACCGGCGGCGAGTCCGAGGCCGCGCCGTGCGGCGGCCTCGCGCCAGGCGACATCCCCGACGAGGCGTTCGAGCCCGGTACGGATCGAATCCACGTCCAGCGGATCGACGAGCAGCGCGGCGTCGCCGGCGACTTCGGCGAGCGCGCCGCCTGCCGAGGTCAGCACCGGCACGCCACTCGCCATCGCTTCGAGCACTGGCAGGCCGAAACCTTCGTAGAGCGAAGGCAGCGCGAAGCCGGCCGCGCCCGCATGCAGCGCAGCGAGATCGTCCTCCGGCACGTAGCCGAGCCGGCGTACCTCGCCGCGGCGTTCGAGGGGTTCGAGCGCACGGCCGAGTTCATCGTCGAGCCAGCCGCGTGCACCGACGACCGCGAGCGGCAATCGTGCCCGCAGGCGCGCATCGCGCCCGGCATAGGCCTGCACGAGGCGGATCAGGTTCTTGCGCGGCTCGAGCGTGGCGACGACGAGCAGATAGCCGCGCGGTACGAGACCGTGACGCACCAGTACCGGCGCGAGTTCGTCGTCGCGGCGCGGATGAAAGATCGCATCAACGCCGAGCGGCACGACGTGCACACGGCGCGGATCGACGCCAAGCACCGTCTCGAGTTCGTCGCGCACCGTCGCCGAATCGACGATCAGCGCCGCGGCGCGGTCGAGCGTCGCCGGCAGATGGCGTTCGAGGAAGCGCACGCGTTCGACCGGGTGGTATTGCGGATAGCGCAGCCAGGACAGGTCGTGGATCGTCGCCACGCCGGGCCCGTCGAACGGCATCAGCACGAAGTTCGGCGAATGCAGCACATGATCGGCGTAGCCGGTGGCATGGCGGCGGAACAGCGCGGCACGCAGCCGCGTATAGCCTTCGAGCGCGAGCCGCTTGAAAGGCGCGATGCGCCGCAATGTGGCGATCTTGCGATTGACGGCGAGCGCCTGGTCGCTGTCGCTGACCCAGCGATACGCCGAGAACAGGCGCAGGTCCTCGACGGCGGGATGCACGGCGAGTCCGCGCGCGAGGTGGCGCGTGTAGACGCCGATGCCGGTCAGCGGCGCGCTGATCGCATCGACGTTAAGGATCACCTTCACGACATGGCCTCGCCATGCGGACCGGACGGTTCGTCCGCGAATGCGTTCAGTGCCCTCGTGGCCCGTGCGATGGCGGCAGCAATGCGCTCGCCCGCGGCCGGCATGGCGTGCGCGATGCCGAGGCGCTCCAGCAGGCGCGCGATGCGCGGGCCAAGCATCGTGGGAATCGCGCCGACCGCGGCCTCGATGCCATGGCTCTGCAGCCAGCGGCCGAGACAGCCTTCGCCCTGCCGCCAGCTTGACGGCGCGGCCGGATGGCCGATGGCCGCGGTCGCGACATCGACGGTGATCCACGCATCGTCGGACTCGCGTTCGAGGCGCAGGTCGTTGCCATCGATCGCGAGGCGCCAGGGTTCGCACAGATCCGCGACATCCGTGGGCACGTCGCCGTCGAGCCACAACCAGCGCGGCCGTGGCATCCACGTCGATGCCGCCGCATACAGGCGCCGCACGCGCCAGTCGAGCACGCGCCGCTCGAACGAATGAAGCGTCGCCCCGACCGCGGCCTCGTATTGCGGATAGCGTTCGCGCAGCACGGCCATGCCGGCCTCGCCGAGCCGCTGCCGGCGCTCATGTCCGAAGCTCTGGCTGCGGGCATGGCGGACCAGCACGTTGCCGGCGATCACGTGCCGGCCGCCATGCGCCTCGGCGCGCTGGCACCAATCGTTTTCCTCGCCATAACCTTGCGGGAATGCCGCTTCGTCGAGCGGCCCGATGCGCTCCAGCCAGTCGCGCCGCAGATACAGGCAGAAGCCATTGCCGGTCGGCAGCGCGGGACGCACGAGGCCGGCCTGCTGGCGCAGCACGCGGGCCGCATCGCCGTGATTCCAGCCCGCAGGAAACGGGTTCTCGCGTTCCAGCTCGGGCACGGAGAACGCACCGGCGTTGTCGGAAACGGCCGTGGCGCTCGCGATGTCCGCCGCCACCCAGGCGGCCTGGCGCAGACCATCGAGCCAGCCCGGCGCGACTTCGGTATCGGCGTTCAGCAGCACCACGTCCGCTTGCCCGGCCTCGGCGATGCCGCGGTTCGCCGTCGCAGTGAAGCCGCGATTGGTCGCGTTGCGCAGGACCGCGACGCCACGCCGGCTCGCGTAGCCGGCGAGCAGCGGCGCGATCGCGGGATCGGGGCTCGCATCGTCGATCACGATCAGCCGCGCGGGTCGCGCGGTCTGCGCGAGCACGCTGTCGAGGCAGGCGCGCACGGCCTCCGCTGCGTCATAGACCGGCACGACGATCGCGACCTCGCGGCCGAGCGGATCGTCCGGCGCGAGCGCATCGACGGTTTCCTCCGTACCGACAGGGCGCAGCGGCAAGGCCGGCGCCGGCGCGCGCACGAGTCCCGGCCGGCCGCAGACGATGCCGACCGGCCTGCCCGCCGGTGTACCGTCGATGACGAGGCCGAGCGCGAGCGTGGCGTGTCCACCGGGCGCATACGGCATGCCGAGCGTGACGCGGCCGCTGGCATCGGCCACGAGGCGCGCGAACGGCGCGCCGTCGAAATGCACCTCGACCGCCGCACCGGGCCGCGTGTCGATGACGAGCCGCCGTCCGTCCCAGTCGAGGCCGCGCAGCGAGTCGTGAATCTGCCCTTCGTTCATCCGTGTTCCCGTTCGCGTGCGCGGACTTGCTGGTGTTCGGCGTACAAGGTCTCGAGCAGGCGCCGGCTCGCCAGGCTCAGCATCTCGGGGCCGAAGCCTTCCGTGGCGCCGGCGCACATGGCCTGCCACAACGCCGCCTGCTCCGCGCCGAGCGGCACCGGCCCGGCGCTGCGCTGGCGGTTCAACAGCGGCTCGGCCCAGGCTTCGGCCTCGGCCGGCTGCAGTTCGCGCAGGCCCTCGACGCCATGCCGGCGCAGGCCGTCATACAGGGCGGCGGCGGTCGCGGCCGGTGCCTCGAGCAGCGCATGGTAATCGACCGTGAAGCTTGTCCTGCCGCGCAGCGTGGCGAGCGTGCACAGTGCGTAGTACTCCCAGAGTGCCAGCGCATGCGGTAGGGAAAGCCCGTGGCGTGCGGCGATCGAACGGGCAACCTCGCCGGGCGCGCGCCGCACGTGCACGAGCACCGCATCCGGCACGAGATCGAGCATTTCCGTCGCGAGCAGGCAGAGTCGCGGCTCCTTGAGGAACCACGCGCCGTGCGCTTCGAGGTTCGCAAGGAGCGAAGCGAGCGCCGTGCGGAATCGCGCACGCGCCGGCGCGGCCGCCGCCTCGTCCCAGCCGAGCGGGATCGACCAATCCCCGCCGCGCCCGGCGAGTGCTTCGACGCATACGGCATGCACGTCGCCGCGCTCGAAGAAGCCGCGCGGGTTTTCCGCGGGGTTCGCGAGGAATTCATCCGGGCGGCCGCCCCACAGCCCGAGCGTCTGCAAAAGCCCCGCGACGCACGACGTGCCCGAGCGATGCATGCCGAGCACCAGCACGCGCCCATGCGGCCGCGCTGCCGACGTGCGCAGGCGTGGCGCGCGCGTCTCGATCGCGAGCGCCGCGAGACGCGCGCGGATCGCCGCCGCCGTGTGCTCCCAGGTGTACGCCGTCGCAATCCGGCTTGCCGCCGCGGCGCCGCGGCGCGTGGCTTCCACGGGATCGGCCGCGGTCTCGTGCAGTCGCGCGACGAGTGCCTCGATACACGCGTCCTCGTGCGGCAATGCCAGCGGAAAACCGGTCTGCTCGTCGAGCACCTCGGCGAGCGCGCCCTGTGCCGGCGCGACGACCGGCACGCCGCAGGCCATCGCTTCGAGCGCGCCGAGGTGCCGCGCACTGGCGCGCCCGGCACCGACCCAGACCGCCGCCGAGCGCAGCAGCACGGCGCGTTCGTCACGCGCGAGCCGGCGCAGAGGCAGGAACTCCACACGTCCGCCGTGCACATCCCTGCGCAAGGCACGCGTCACCGCGGCGAGATCGACGCCGGCATCGTCGATGGCGCACAGCAGACGCACCGGATCGTGCCGGCGGAACGCACGCTGGAACGCCTCGATCACGTACCAGGGCCGATCCCACCCATCCCAGGCGGCCACGCACACGAACACCCGATCGCCTGCCGGCCCCGGCACGTGGCGGATCGCCGGATGGAAGTAGTCGGCATCGACGCCCCAGGGCATCACCTCGATCGGCTGCGCGACTCCGGCCTCGCGCAGCGCGGTGCGATGGAACGGGCTCGGCACCCATACCTCGTCCAGGTCGCGCGCCGCGGCGAGCCAGTCGGCATCCGGCACCGCCGTATCGAACGCGCCGTAGCCGATGCGGTAGCCGCCACGCGCGTGGCGGAACAGCGCGGCCTCGCCGCAGGCAACGGTGATCGGCGGCGCGAGCGGTGGCGTGCGTGCGCGGATCGCATTCAGCACGTAGTGATGCGCATCGCCGTCCTCGTGCAGTGCGGGCGGCAACACGTCGCGATACAACGCGCCGAACGTTGCGCGCACGCCGGCACGGTCGAGCGCGACGAGCAACGGACGGCTGATCGCCGCATAGCGCGGCGGAAAATCGAGCGCGGAGAGCCAGTGCACGGCGGCCGTGTACTCGGCTTCGAGTGCGGCCCGCCAGTGGCCGAGGAAGATCCGGCGACCCGCGGCGAGGAGCCGCTCGCGCTCGCCGGGCCGCTCGGCGGTCGAAGCACCGCCGACATGACGCAGCGTCACGCCGCCGCAGAGCCGCGTGACGAATCCGGCGCGGCGTGCGCGCAGGCAGTAATCGCTGTCCTCGAAATAGGTGTCGTAGTCGGTCGAGAGCGGACCGATCGCATCGATGACCTCGCGCCGTAGATAGGCGACCGCGAACACCACGCCCTGCACGTCGCGGTCACGCCCGGCGTACTGGCCGATGTCGCG
>Ga0116193_1003790_pt1 | contig 10784 bp, 5 predicted proteins | sample AD_UKC115_MetaG_FD_89892 | JGI IMG/M metagenome (GOLD analysis project Ga0116193, IMG submission 89892) | Active sludge microbial communities of municipal wastewater-treating anaerobic digesters from Hong Kong - AD_UKC115_MetaG | ecosystem: Engineered > Bioreactor > Anaerobic > Digestate | place...
CAGGGCCAGCACGTACAGGTCCGAGGGCACGCCGCGCACGCCGAGCAGTGCGTCGCCGGCACGCGCGAGCGGCAGGATCGGCAGCGCGATCAGCACCATGTACAAAGGAAACAGCCAGCGCGCGGTGCCGAGATGTCTGGGATCGCGGCACTCGACCACGCCGACGTGGAACTGGTGCGGCAGCGTGAACATCGCCAGCGCGCCGAGCACGATCAGCGCGAGGAAACCTTCGCTACCGCCGCTGCGCGGCGGAATGTCGGGCAGGTCGAGCGACGGCAGCAGGGTCGCCAGCGCGAGCATCGAGCCGAGCTTCAGCACCGCTTCGAAGGCCATCGCGAGCACCAGGCCGTCGTTGTGCTCGGCGGTGTTCGCGCGGCGCGTGCCGAACAGGCTCGCGAACAGGGCCATGCCGAGCGCGATGTACAGTGCGCTGTCCTGCCAGGCCGGCGGCGTGAGATCGCGGCCGTGTGTCAGCAGCGAATAGCTCATCGCCACGGCCTTCAGCTGCAGGGCGATGTACGGCACGATGCCGATGACCGCGATCCCCGTGACCAGCGCGGCGAGACCGGAACTGCGCCCGAAGCGCGCGGCGACGAGATCCGCGATCGAGGTCGCGTTGTACTCGCGTGCCAGCCGCACCAGGCGTTCGAGCACACCCATCGCGAGCAGGTAGAGCAGGATCGAACCGACGAAGGTCGGCGGCAACCACCAGCCGGACTGTGCGGCCTGGGTGACGGTGCCGTAGAAGGTCCACGAGGTGCAGTAGACCGCGAGCGACAGCGCATAGACGGCGGCCCAGCGCCGGCCGAGACGACCGGCATGCCGTTCGCCCCAGACCGCTACTCCAAACAGGCCACCCAGCCAGACCAGGCCGGCGGCGATCACCCAGGCATCGCCCAGCACCTGTCTCATTTCCGCCCGGCGTCGACGGCGCCGCCCGCGGCAAGCCTAGCAGAGTGCGCAGAGGCACTCCGCAACCGCGATCCAGGGAAGGACCGCTCGCGGGCCAGGCGCGTGCATGCCCGATCCGGCAGGAGTGGATCCGCACCCGCAGCGGACCTGCGACCCAAGCGCGCGCTCACAGCACGAACGACGGAGCGGGCCTGTGGGGGGAGCGCCAGGACGGGCACGCGTAACCGCACGCGAGGTGCGTTTCCCGAGAGCCTATCGAGGCAGCGGTACGCCGGCCGTCGGCCGCGCCCGGCCCGGCGCACGGAAGAAAAAGTCGCGCCGGCGGGACGATCCGAAACCCCACGCGGCGCGAACACGTTGGAGAGAAAGGGCACCGGCTGCATGACGGGAATGGCCGGAGTGGGCCACAGCCGGTGCCTTGAAGCGACGATCAGAAGCTGTAGGTGGCCGTCGCGCTGACCTGACGCGGCGCACCGTAGAAACCCGTGAGGATGCCGAGCACCGGGATGTTGTAGCCGGTGGTGCGGTACGCACGGTTGGTCAGGTTAGTGCCGTTCAGCGCGAAGCTCCACGGGCCGTCGATGTCCCAGACCACGCTCGCGTCGAGCAGGGCGTATTCGTTCTGCATGATCACCGGGCTCAGGTCGGTGGTCGGATACACCTTGGTCTGGTAGCGGCCGCCGATGCGCGCGGTCAGGTCGCCGCCGCCGACGCGGTTGTTGTACTGCAGGTTCAGGCCGCTCTGGAATGCCGGCGCGTTGGTGAAGCGCTGCAGGTCGGCCACGTTCACGCCGCGGTCCATGAACTCGTCGTACTGCGGATCCAGCACGGCGACGTTGCCGGTGAGGGTCCAGTGCTCGAACGGGCGATAGGCGAACTCGACCTCGGCACCGGTCACATGCGCCTTGCCGGCATTGGTGAAGTCGCCGAAGAACGCATCGTCCTTGCCGTCGCCGTTGGAGTCGTAGGCGGTGAACACGGAGAGCTGGATATCGCGATAGCGGTTGTAGAACAGCGCCGTGTTCAGCATCAGGCGATCTTCGAGGAAGCTCATCTTGCTGCCGACCTCGAACGCATCGACCTGCTCGTCCTGGAACGGCTTGCCGGAGGCCGGCACGGCCACCGTGTTGGCGCGGATGTTGAAGCCGCCGGACTTGAAGCCGCGCGAGATCGATCCGTAGAACAGCACGTTCGGGCTAACGTGGTAATCGAGCGAGACGCGCGGCGAGACGTTGGTGAAGGTCACCGAATCCTTGAGGTCGGCCACCGTCGCGGTCGGCGTGGTGAAGGTCGCGTCCTTGAAGCCCTGGTTGAAGATGTCCGCGGACTTCTTCTCGCTGGTGTAGCGCAGGCCGGCGGACAGGCTCAGCGCATCGCTGAACTGATACGTGCCATCGGCATACGCGGCGACGCTCTCCGTGCCGACCGAGCCCGACGTACTGCCGAACGAGAGGTTCAGGAAGTTGTTCAGCACGCGGCCGCTGGCCCTGCCGTTGAAGTAGTAGATGCCGCCGACCGCGTGGAAGGCGCCCGCCGCGTCGTAATTGGCCTGCAGTTCCTGGCTGAACTGATGATCGCTGTAGTGGGCGCGCACATCGGTGATCTTCGCCTGCAGCGTGTCGAAGTCGATGTTGGTGTCGGTGTCCGAATTGCGGTAGGCCGTGACCGATTTGAACGTCCAGTTGCCGCCCGGCAGGTAGTTCATCACCAGTGAGCTGCCGCGCAGATCGGTGCCGTTGACGTTCGGCATGCCGTTCTGCACGTCGTAGTTGTTGTCGTTCGGCGGGGTCTTGGCCGGATCGAACTTGTTGGCCGCGAGGCGCTTGGCGCCGCGCACGTTGGAATCGTCGTTGATCGCGTCGAAAGTCAGCTGGGCGTTGAACTGCTCGTTCGGATAGAAGCCGAGGCTGGCGCGCGCGGCGGTGGTGTCCTTGTCGCTGACATCCTCGCCGGTAACCAGGTTCTTGCCGAAACCGTCGTGCTGGAGCGAGGCCGCCGCGACGCGGCCGCGCCACACACCCGACTCGGTGCCGCCACCGATCGCGGCCTTGACATCGACTTCGTTGTAGTTGCCGATGGTCAGCGAGGCGAAGCCTTCCATGTCGGTCGGCAGCGGCTTGGAGATGTACTTGATCGCGCCGCCGATCGTGTTCTTGCCGTACAGCGTGCCCTGCGGACCGCGCAGCACCTCGACACGCTCGACGTCGAACACGTCGAGCAGGGCGCCCTGCGGACGCGCGATGTAGACGTCGTCCATGTAGATGCCGACGCCCGGATCGAAGCCCCACAGCGGATCGGCCTGGCCGATACCGCGGATGTAGGCGGTCAGCGTCGAGTTGGAGCCTCGCGCGGCGTAGATCGTCAGGTTCGGCACGCGACCCTGCAGGTCGCCGATGTCGCGCACGTTGAGCTTCTCGAGCGAGTTCTCGGTAAACGCGCTGACCGAGATCGGCACGTCCTGCAGGGTTTCCTCGCGCTTGCGCGCGGTGACCTGCACGGCCTCGAGTTCGTAACTGTCCTTGTTCTTGTTCTTGCCGCTGTCGGAAGAGGCGGCTGTATCGGCCATGGCCGTCTCGGCGACGACCGCGGTGGTGGCGATTTCCTCGGCCTGCGCAACGCAGGCGAAGGCCAGCGCGGTCGCGATCGAGAGACTGAGATGGTTGAGCTTCATGGGGTTCCCCTCTCCAGTAGGCTTTGCGTCGGTTCCGGAAGCGATCGCGTTCTGGTGTCGATGCGTTCCGGGATGTCTTGCCAGATCGTCGGGCAGCGGTGCACGAAGGCGCCGGGCGGCGCGTCGTGCGAACGCGGAGCGCCACGGTCGCGGAGCCTAGTCGGCCGCGGCAAGCCCGGCACTCGTACCTTGGTACAGTGGGCCGTGCGTGCGATACGTGCGGATACTCGCGGCGTTCCGGACCGGGGCTGCCGGTCCGCACGGGCACGGGATGTGCCGCCGTTTGCGCCTTTGTGGCGGAAGCGGCAAAGGTGGCGCGGACTTTCCGCGGCCTCGCCCGCCGACCGGATCGGGATGCCGGTCGCAGGGACTGCACTGACGGAATCGCCGCATGCTCAGCCTGTTCGGACTGCTGGGTGGACTCTGCCTGTTAATCCTCCTGGCCATGCGGGGCGTGAACCTGTTCATCGCCACACCGCTGTGCGCGGCGATCGTCGCGCTGACCAGCGGCATGCCGTTCCTGCCGGTCGGCGATCAGCCCGCCGGTGGCGATCTGGTCGGCACCTACATGCAGGGCTTCACGGGCTTCGTCGCGAGCTGGTTCTTCATGTTCCTGCTCGGCTCGATCTTCGGCAAGCTGATGGAGGACACCGGCGCGGCCGACAGCGTGGCGCGCTGGGTCATCGAGCGCATCGGCGTCAGGCATGCGGCGCTCGCGGTGGTCATCGCCTGCGTGATCCTGACCTACGGCGGCGTGAGCCTGTTCGTGGTCGCGTTCTCAGTCTACCCGACGGCGCTGAGCCTGTTCCGCGCGGCGGATCTGCCGCGCCGCTTCATCCCGGCCGCGCTGGGCTTCGGCTCGATCACCATCACGATGACCGCGGCCGGCTCGCCGGAAATCCAGAACTGGATCCCGATCAAGTACCTGCACACCTCGCCATGGGCCGCGTGGCAGGCCAGCCTGGTCGCCGCGATCGTGATGGCCGTGCTCGGTCAGTGGTGGCTGAACCACCTGATCGCGCGCGCCAAGGCGCGCGGCGAGCATTTCGTGCCGCATCCGCACGATCCGACCCATACGCGCGAGGACCTGCCCTCGCCGCTGCTCTCGCTGGTGCCGCTCGCGGCCGTACTGAGCCTGAGCTTCCTGCTGCACGAGACACTGCATACGGGCGCGCTGATCGTCGCGCTGTTCGCCGGCTGCGTGGCGACCGCCGCAGTCGGCTGGCGGCAGATGCGCGCACCCGGCAAGGCGCTCGCCGACGGCAGCACCGGCGCGCTGGTCGCGATCGGCAACACCTCGGCCGTGGTCGGTTTCGGTGCCGTGGCGAAAGCCGCGCCGGCCTTCGCGATGACCGTGGACTGGATCACCCACCTGCCCGGCGGCGGCATCGTCAACGCGGCGATCGCGGTCAGCCTGATCGCGGCGATGACCGGCAGCGCCTCGGGCGGCCAGGCGATCGCCCTGCCGATCCTCGCCCCGCTCTATCTCGGCCAGGGCGTGAGCCCCGACCAGCTCCATCGCAGCGTCGCACTCGCCTCCGGCGCGCTCGATGCGATGCCGCACAACGGATACATCGTCACCACGATCCGCGCGATCTGCGGCGAAACCCACAAGGCCGCCTACTGGCCGATGGCGGCGATGACAATGGCCGTGCCGACCCTCGGCCTGATCGTCTGCCTCGTGATGTTCACGCTGGGGTTCTGAACGCACTCCGCCCTGTAGCCATGGCACTACGAGAGCACTATTGAAGCAAGGCGACACCCGACCCGTATTGGGAAGTCTCAAGTGGACAGCAGGTCCTCTTGAAATCCGGACGCAGACCGATGAAGCCCTGAGAGCATTTCTGCCGCGCGCGCGAGATCTCTTAATGCATTAAACAACTCGAAAAAAGTGATGGCGTAATTGCGTGAATGAAGCCCATCGTTAGATATCCAGAGTCCATGTAAATCGCCGCGCGGGATATTCGACGGATTAAAGTGCCTACCGCAATTGTATACTTCATTTAGTCGACGGTAGAAAGTATCGTCACTTTTCTCAAAAAGATTCTTCCCTGTCACCTTGCGACAAAAATCCATGCCCTGCCAGAGTGCGGCGATGCAATTCTCGAGATGGCGCAGCATCCGAAAATATCCCGATGGGCAGCGGACATCATGCGCTGATGCACAAGCGAGCTCCCACTCATCCACTGCAGCCTCCGCGCGCCTGACCACAATGAAGGCCAGCGGCACATACCCCTCTCGCACATGATCGTTAATGATCCGCTGGAGCACAAACCGATCAAGCCACTGACTGCGCAGAGGAAATTCTGTCGCTAAACTCTGTGGCGCACACGCAGTGAGCCTTGATAACTCCTGCGATACGAATGCATCCAGCGTGTAGTGGGTGGCTGGCATGAATTATTGGCCAGCCATCAGAGCTTGATCGCCTCCAGCCCCGCCTTCGTGAGCACCGCGTTCAGCGCCGCGAGTTCCGGGCCGGCGAGGCGCTGCCAGGCGACGAGTGCGTCCGGCACGGCCGCTTCGGCCTTGTCGAGGCCGACGCGCGCATCCGGCGACGGTGCGGCATCCGCGCCGTCGATCGCGCGTTCGAGATCTTCGAGCACGGCACCGAGCGCCGCGAGGCTGGAAAGCGATTTCGGCGCGCGCCACCAGTAGGCGCCGGGTACCACCGAGGGCACGCTGCCGGAAACCTCGGTTACGCGCGCGGCGAACGCATCGATGCGTTTCGCGGTCGCCGGGTTGGCCTTGGTGCGACGCTCGCGCAGTGCCTTCTGCAGCTTGCCGGCAGCCTGCGCGGCCTCGGCGATGCGCGCCTGTGCGGCCTCGCAACGGCGCGCGAGACCGAACTGTTCCTGATAGGCCCGCACCGGCAAGGTGATGCGCGGATCCGGCTTGACCTCGAGCGGCGCGGTGAGCGTGACGCCATCCACCTCGAGTTCGATGCGGTACGCGCCGGGCGGTGCCCACACGCCATCGGCATACGGGTCGTCACCCGCACCGGTGACCGGCGCGTAGTGCAGCGGCCAGACGAAGCGGTGGTGACCGGCTTCGGCCGACAGCACGCTCGGCTGGCGCACCCACTCCGGCGCGATCGCGAGCTTGGCCGGATCCGGCTTCGGCGGCAGCTGGTCGCTGCGGTAGCGGCGGACCAGCTCACCGCTCGCATCGCGCACGCTGAGCACGACCGGCTGCTTCGCCGCCGCAGGCAGCACGTAATCGATCACCGCGCCGTACGGCGGATTCGACGCCATCGGCTCGTCCTTCGGGAACGGCGTTCCGGAGAACGACTCGGGACGCAGGCGCAGCGCCGGAGCCGGCGCGATCAGACGCGCGCCGGTCGCGGCCGGATCGTGCTGGCGCAGGGGCGTGACGTCGTCGAGGATCCAGAAGCCGCGGCCATGCGTGGCGATTACGAGATCGTTGTCCTTGATCACGAGGTCGCGCACCGAGGTGCGCGGCAGGTTCTGCTGCAGCGGCTGCCAGTGCGCGCCGTCGTCGAAGCTCACGTACACGCCGCGCTCGGTCGCCGCGTAGACGAGCCCGCGGCGCACGGGATCCTCACGTACCGCGTTGACGAAGTGCGTCGGCGCGATGCCCGCGACGACGAGCTGCCAGTGCCGGCCGCCGTCGTGGGTGCGGTAGACGTACGGACGGAAATCGTCGAGACGGTGTCGATCGACCGCGAGCCACGCGGTCTCGGCGTCGTGCGGCGAGGTTTCGATGATGCCGACCTTCGACCAGCCGGTGAGCGCGGGTGGCGTGACGTCCTGCCAGTGCGCGCCCTCGTCGCGCGTGCGCCAGACCTTGCCATCGTCGGTGCCGACCCAGATGTCGTGATCGGCAAGCCGTGACGGCGCGATCGCGTAGATCACGCCACGCCGCGGGCCGAGGCCGGGATTCACCGCCGCGGTCGCCGGATCGAGCGTCGTCGGCGTGCCTGGATCCTCGCGCGTGAGATCCGGGCTGATCGGCGTCCAGTGCTCGCCGCCGTCCTCGGTGCGGTAGAGCTTCTGGTTTGCGAAGTACAGCACCTTCGGATCGCGGTGCGAGAAGGTCAGCGGCAGGGTCCAGGTGCGCCGGTGGTGGTCCGGATAGGCGAGCGTCGGCGGGATGTGCCGCGTCTGTCGCGTGCGCAGGTCGAGACGGTCGACGCGACCGCCGTAGACGACTTCCGGGTCCTGCGGATCGGGCGCGATGTTGTCGCTCTCGCCGCCGGCGGTGATCTCGCTGAACTCGGCCATGGTGATGCCGTCGCCGCGCGTGGTGCGGCTCGGCACGCCGGCTGCGCCGGAATCCTGCTGCGCGCCGTAGACGCGGTACGGAAAACGGTTGTCGGTGCTGACGTGGTAGAACTGCGCGGTCGGCTGGTTGTGCCAGGAACTCCAGGTCCTGCCACCGTTGAGTGTGACGATCGCGCCCTGATCGACACCGAGGATCTGCCGCTCGGGCACGGCCGGATCGATCCACATCGCATGGAAGTCGTCGCCGGTCGGATCGCCCTTGAGCGCGAGGAATTGCTTGCCGCCGTCGTCCGAGCGCAGCACGATCGTGTTGAGCGCCCAGAGGCGATCGGCATTCGCCGGATCGACGGCGATCTCGCCGAAATACCAGCCGCGCTGCCAGATGCGCGTGTCGCCGGTCATCCGGGTCCAGTGCGCGCCACCATCGTCCGATCGGTACAGGCCACCGTCGGATTCTGCATCGACGATCGCATAGACCCGCTGCGGCGCGGTCGGCGGAATCGCGAGACCGATGCGGCCGTGCCGGGCGGGCAGGCCATCCGTCAGCCGGGTCCAGTGCGCACCGCCGTCGGTCGACTTGTATACGCCCGAGCCCGGGCCGTTCGATGGCGGATAGACGCTCCACGGCGTGCGCCGCGTCTGCCAGAGCGCGGCATAGAGCACATCCGGCTTGCCCGGCTCGAAGACGATGTCCACCGCGCCGGTGTTCGCATCGGGACCGAGCACCTTCTGCCAGTGCCGGCCGCCATCCTGCGAGCGGAACACGCCACGTTCGGCGTTCGGCCCGTACGGGTGACCCAGCGCAGCGACGTAGACGAGGTCCGGGTTCTGCGGGTGCACGCGGATGCGCGCGATCTGCTGCGAATCGGCCAGACCGACCTGACGCCACGTATGACCGCCGTCGTCGGAGCGGAACATACCGTCACCCTGGGCGATGTCCGAGCGCATGTCCGGCTCGCCGGTGCCAACGTAGATCACCTTCGGGTTGGATGGCGCGAGGGCGATGGCGCCGATCGAGCCGACGGGCTGGTCGTCGAAGATCGGCTGCCAGGTACGGCCCGCGTCGTGCGTTTCCCACACGCCGCCGTCCACCGCGCCGAAGTAGAAGTGGTTCGGCTCGCCGGGCACGCCGGACACGGCGACCACGCGCCCACCGCGGAACGGGCCGATCGAGCGCCACTGGAGATCCTGGAAATCACCCGCCGATGCGGCAGTCGCGCCCGCCGCGCCGGCGAGCAGTACGAAGGCGAAACGATGAAACGGCGGCATCGGCATCTCCGGCGGGAAGCGGGCTGGCGCGAACGCGTGGATCGCGGATGTTACCCATCCCGGCCGGCGCGCGGGCAGCCGCCGGCATGGATCGCAGCGGAACCGTCACGCCACCCGGGTGCCTGGCGGCCCCACCGGCAGGCCGCGCTGCGCGGCGTTCAGCCCCGGCGGCCGACGGCGGCGAGGATGCCCTCGAGCAGCGCGACCGGCGACGGCGGGCAGCCCGGCACGACGGCATCCACCGGCAGCACCGTGCTCACGGCGCCGCGACAGGCATAGTTCTGGCCGAAGATCCCGCCGCACGCGGCGCATTCGCCGACCGCAACCACGAGGCGCGGATCGGGCGTGGCTTCCCAGGTGCGGCGTAGCGCCTCCTCCATGTTCGCCGCGACCGGGCCGGTGACCAGCAGCAGGTCGGCATGGCGCGGGCTCGCGACGAAGCGGATGCCGACGCCTTCGAGGTTGTAGTACGGATTGTTTAGCGCGTGGATCTCCAGCTCGCAGCCATTGCACGAGCCGGCATCGACGTGGCGGATCGCGAGCGCACGGCCGAACACCTCGCGCAGGCGCGCCTGCAGGGCCGCGGCCGGCGGCGCATCGGCAGCCGGGGACGGCAACGGTTCGGTGAGCAGGCCGGTACGACGCAGGCGGCGGAGTACGTCGAGCATGGGCGCCTCAGAGATCGTGCCCGCTGTAGGACAGGTTGAACGACTTGTTGATCAGCGGGAAATCCGGAACGATGTTGCCGAGGATGGCGTGCTCGAGCAGCGGCCAGTTCTGCCATGACGGATCGTGCGGATGACAGCGGCGCACGCGCCCGCCGGCGCCGGCCTCGAGTGCGACCATCACCGGCCCGCGCCAGCCCTCGACGAGGCCGACGCCGAGTTCGCCGGCCGGCACGGTGCCGGGCGCGGCGCGCACCGCACCGTCGGGCAGGTCGTCGAGCAGCCTGCGGCACAGATCGAGCGAGGCCAGGACCTCATCGAAGCGCACCTCGACGCGGGCGGCGACGTCACCATCCGCGCGGCTCGCCGCCTGAACCTGCAGGGCCTCGCCGTACGGCGCCCAGGGCAGGTCGGACCGCAGATCGCGAGCCTGACCCGACGCGCGCGCAGCGAGCCCGACCGCGCCGAGCCGCACGGCGAGCTCCGGTGTGATCTGCCCGGTCGTGCGCAGACGATCCTGCAGGCCGGCATGCTCGGCATAGATCGCGCGCAGGTCGGTCACCGCCTCGGCGAACGATTCGCCCTGCGCGCGCAGGCGCGCGATGGCGTCCGCCGCGAGATCGGCAGCCACGCCGCCGGGCACGACGTGGTCGAACGGATAGCGCGCGCCGAAGGCGGCGGCATTGGCGCGCAGCAGGTCTTCCTTCAGGCGCGAGAACTGGCTCAGACCGAACGCGAAGCCGGCGTCGTTGCCGAGCGCGCCGAGATCGCCGAGATGGTTGGCGATGCGCTCACGCTCGAGCAACAGGGCGCGCAACGCCAGCGCCCGCGGCGGCACCTCGCCACCGGCCAGCGCCTCGAGCGCCGCGCAGTAGGCCCAGCCGAAGGCCACGGCCGAATCGCCGGAAACGCGCGCGGCCAGGCGCTGGCTCTCGTCGAGGTGCAGGTTCTCGAAGCGCTTCTCGATGCCCTTGTGGACGTAGCCGAGCCGTTTCTCCAGCCGCAGGACCTTCTCGCCGACCACGG